>Ga0065711_1001634_pt1 | contig 43072 bp, 17 predicted proteins | sample Hoacrofraction12_FD_59098 | JGI IMG/M metagenome (GOLD analysis project Ga0065711, IMG submission 59098) | Hoatzin crop microbial communities from Cojedes, Venezuela - Epithelial fraction 12 v2 (version 2) | ecosystem: Host-associated > Birds > Digestive system > Esophagus > Crop | place... | reverse complement strand
GATGTGAAACGCCACTGGCTAAGATGTTTTGCCACTATGGGCGTTCCAAAAACAATTAAAACTGATAATGGTCCTGCTTATGTTTCACAGACAATTTCTGTTTTCCTACAGGACTGGGGTATACAACATGTTACAGGTACACCGCATTCTCCTACTGGACAAGCCATTATCGAACGTGTCCACGGGACTCTCAAAGCTATGCTAAATAAACAAAAAAGGGGGAATCCTATGGGCAGTGTTACCCCAAAGGAACAGTTAGACAAAGCATTATATGTACTTTATTTTTTAAATCATTCTGATCATCAGTTATTTACGACAGCAGCTGACCATCAATTCGGGATGGTCCCTCCATTTGTGGCTCAAACAAAGGTAAAGTATAAAGAATTTGGGGAATTGCAATGGACAGGTCCTGTAGAACTAATAACATGGGGAAGAGGGTATGCGTGTGTTCTCCTTTCAAAAGGCCCTCGATGGTTACCAGCAAAATATGTGAAACCATATAATGAGCTGAAAGAACGTAACGCAGAATCCGATGCCAGAGATGACCACTCTCACTCTCAGGGAGCAATCTCTGATGTGGAAGCAGAAGAGATCCACTCTGGATGATCCTATTACACAGGGAAAACTGAAAAAATTACAGCAAATGCAAGTACTCTGATGACTGCAGTGGGTGCATCACCCACACCGATTAATACATTCCTTGCACATTTGGAAATTATCTCCCACAACAGCTTTTGTATAACGAAGCAATCTTGGAGGACACGGTATATGTGATTTTAGAACTGAGTCTGCACAAGAGCAAAGGTCAACTAGCAGACACCATGAGGAAAAATATGAACCTTCATCTGAGGGCTCCTGACAACTGCCCAGAGGTGCCAATAGACATGTAGAAAGGACATTAATATATACATATACAAAAAAAAAAAAAGGGGGCCGGGGATTATAAGCACTTCTCAGAAATGTAATGATTATGTATGTTAACATAGCATAAATATCTGGTAGTAGTGTCTTTTCAGTACGCACATTTGGGTAGAACTATCCCTGTGCGTCCGGTACTGCAGTAAAGAATGCCTGCTTTCTAGAACTTCAAAATTAAGTTTTAGAGAGTTAGTTATTTTGCCGCTTTCCGGTAACAGATTTTGGCACCCCAGATGGGACCCTGCTCCTGAACCTCAACAATCTGGGGGATCGCAGGACCTCCAGCCAACACCGAGCGATTCTCGGGGAGAACCTGCTATCCCTGGACCGAGATGTTCTGAGCAAGGACCATAAATAAGGTAAAGGCATTATTCTAGTATTATTTCTTGTTGCTTGCCTGTTAGTTGTAGTGAAAGCTTCACAGCATTGGGTTATATCATTGGGGAGGAGGGAAAGTACCCTTCCTAAAGCAAACTAAAAAGAGAGTACTCTTCCTGAAACCGAGGCTTGGGAATTTGTCTGTTAAATGTTGAATATTATTGTAAGTCTCTGTCTATTTGTAATATTTAGATTTATGTTGAAAACTTGGTGTGCTTGTGCGTGTACGGTCGCGACTATGATTTTGTGGTTTTATGTGTTTGTTGTCATAGTGTTTGTAGTCATAGTGTTTGTATTTCTGTCTTCTGATGGATTCATTTGGTTTCTGTGATCTAACGGATTTGTCTGGACTAAGTAACTGCCTTTGCGTCTTTAGTTTGGTGAGTTCTGCAGATATTGTATATAGTTAATGAGTTATACCTTTAGATATATTGATTTTAGCCTAGGTGATTAATATGAATAGCCAATACTAACTGTTATGGATGTTTGTATGTGTGATGAGTATACCTATAACCCAAGTGCAAATTTACTGAGCTTATATCATTGATCCACCATTATTTCGATTCCTGACATAGTGGGATGCATCCCCTCTGATTGGCAATAAGTATACATTGTGGTCAGGCCGTGCTTGGATCCCACCATCCACACAGGAAGAAAATTGGATGCACCACGTAAATCAATCTACACCCATATATTAGGTAACAGATTTGCCATCTATATGTATCATTCTCAGGTTAATTTGATCTTTCTTTACACCCAGCAGGTTATGGTATGCACTTCACATCTCTATGTCTTCAATCAGCATTTGTGATCTTATGTCTGTTTTTAGTATTGTAGTTTGTGTGGGCCTCTGAGAAAGTGGTAGCAAGCTGAAGGCCAAATTATGTCAGCTCTTATAATCAACAGCGTCTGGCTAAACATAAAAGAGGGAGATGTGGGAAACCACATAATCTGAGACAGAACAGCACTGTCTCATGACCCTGAAAGATCAGTGCGTCCTGCACCTCCCTTCTCTTTTATCAGGAGATAAGCTGTTTTCACACATCCAACTGCAAAAGATCCTGGAAAATAGCAACTGTGAACTGGCATTCGCAAAGCCACGAATCCAAAGCTGATTGGCTCTAGTAGCTATTGTATTAGTCTATAAGGTATACACTTGAGCAAAAAAATGATTCTGATCGAGCACATGATTGGGGTCTGTGAAGTCATTCACCACACCCCAGCACCTTCATATAGATCTTGAGGGGAAGGTCTTTTTAGGCAATCTTACAGGCTACACAGGTACTGCTGAATAAAACAGGGACAGAGAGCACACTCAAGTACTCTCTGCCAATTGTCCATACTCTAATACAATTTCGGATCATGTAAACTATCGGTCTCTCAGATGGTGCATGGTCTTGAGCCAGAGCGAATACCCTACATAAGTATAGACTGCCAAGACACAACCCAAATGGGCTCTTTCTGCAGTCTTCCAACAATAAACTTTATACCCCCTAATACTTAGATTTGTCTATGGGGCAAACACCAAGGTATGCAACACATACACACAGGTTTACTCTAGGAACGATGACAAGCTACTCACATTATCTCAGAAACTCGGAATTGACAAGAGCGCTCTCAAAAAATGGTAGTGTATTGGATCTAGATGGGTGATGCGTAGAACCCATGGGAGACTCAGTGTTGGTGAGTTTGTGCCACTTGGCTTCAAGGTCAAAGAGTGCTTCCTGGCTTTATTTTGTTTAGTACAATACATGTAGCCATACTTATTTTCCTTCTTTCTCAAAGGTTTGCACATCTGACATCTTCTTCTGTCCAGAACCACTGCTACAAACCTCACCTTTTTACTCATCTTGCATAGAAGAGACGATGTAAGGTAAAGATGTCAACCTAATAACCTTGATGCACTGAAATAAGACATTACAAACTCTGGTAAGATATTGTACCCAAAGGCTCTGTGTTTCAGTACTTGTTGAGATTCATATTAAGACTTCCACTATCAGGTGTCTTGCAGTCCTGCTCAACCACTCCACCTGTCACACATCATCTGAAAGATAAGGGGACTTGTGAGGATGATTTTGGGAAAATGGATATTGTGAAACCGATGAATTGGTAGCTGTGGATAAGGACCACTGCAGAATCCACAAAGCCATGAATACAGTGGCCACATAAAAGAATAAAAAGAAAGTGAAAGTATTTTTCATAACTGAATACTAAAAAAAGCATTAACAATTTTGAAATATTTGCTTTTTTATTACAAACTACCAAAAAAGCAAATAATTTTTTTTTATATATAGCATTGTTTCCCCCTAAGTTTTGTGTTATTCTCCTTCATTTACAAAAGCAAAAATTTTAAAATAGAAGGCGGACGGAGAGAAAACATAAAAAGAAAAGCAGGAAAAAAACTCCTAAAATTTAAAATGTTGAATTCAAGAAGTGAACTCAGTAGCAGAGCAAAGCTTTCAGAAATCCCATCTCTAAACCCAGCTCAAGCACATATAACACACAAGACTTAGAGAAGAATTTGTTCTGTTATCTCACTAAATACCCGATTATGCCACCTATCATCATATTGAAAAGTTCTTCATTTCAGAGTAAGCATCAGTAACACGTTGCATTACCATCAGATTAAGACCTTACTCACTATGAGGCAAGAAGGTAAAATGAAGCTTCTGAAAAGACACAAAGCTGAAGGAACAGCCATGGTATGTTATTAACTCCAATCTTCATCTCTTCAGGCTACGATATGCTTAATTAGCCTGATGTCAGAAGCATTATTTTTCTCCTTTCCCCCTTGTATTTTAAATCTTCTACCTCTGGTACACTTCATTATTTCCTTTAATCACAATTACAGTTTTTTAAAACCTTGTTTGCATACCTTCCTGTTTTCTGTCTTTAATAGTTTGGAATTTTGTAAAATGGAGAGAAAGACAGAAAACAAATAGTTAACATATGCATACATATACGTCTAATGGAAGAGAAATCACTATGATCACTTAAACAGGATTTAATAAGAGGCAATTTAGGTTGGGCAAATGACACGAGAGTGCACTACATTCATTTTGAAGTAGCAGTCATCCAAACTCACTATGTCACAACAGACAAGTCACATAGAATAAATTAGCAAATATCAAATACAGCTCTCCTCACTTCAAAAGAAATGGCTGAATTAACATCAGGCTACTGCAGCAGGGACAAGAAGCATCCAGCTGGCTCTTGAATTATACAAAGACACATTATCATCTAATTATGACTATGAAGTAATAACTGAGAAAAGCTAATTTCAAGTGACAATACATAAATATTCACATTTTATTTGTATGTCCTGAAAATAGAGATGAGTAAGAAGTAGAAGAGATTGGACTCTGTAAAGAAAGTTATTAAAAAGAAGAAAATTAACATTTACCTCTTGAAATTGTCTTGAAGTACAAATCACGTATTCTGTGATTCAGATATTCAAATGTTTTCATAATCAAAGAGTATTTTTTAGCAAAAAATCAGTTAAAAGAGAATAGGGAGATACTGCTTGTGAACATCTGTTTGAGCAAAACAAATTTTTTTTTCCAATGTTCTTTAGGACTAACTTTGTCTTCACAAAATGAATCATGATTTTCGATCAGGAGAGTAGCTCTTGTAATACAAAATGTCATAAATGTTTGGTCGAGCCTCAGTTTGCTTTGGTGTTTGTGTATCTAGTCTTAATCTTTTCCAAAGGCAAAGAGTCTTCCAAACAGAGAGCAGAAATAACACAACATAAATTAGGTACCTCATAGCATAAATAGCAAATTACTGAGTACACATTTACAAAGCGATACATGTGAATGGTAGCATGTGAACAAATTCCAGGCTAAGCTCTACAGGCGCAAACCATACCTTGGATCACAGAAGATAAACAAATGTATCATCAGAGCTTAATCACTAATTATTCATGACTGGAAAACGTGATTTTGTTTGTCAAGCTCACTGCTGTGAGTCATTTGCTTTCTCTGACTGAGTGCAAAAACACAATCAAAGCATTGCTGCTTAACTTCAGCCAGTATTTGCTGAAGTTGGTGGGATTATGTGATAGAACGATGTGGGGAGCTGGTCCATGTGACACTTTACAACAATGTTGCCATTAATTTCTAGATTTGCACCCATGATTTGTGTAAATTGATTGAATCTTTGGGTCTGTATTTTGGAGAAGGTTCTATATAATTGTTTTCATAGAAATGGAAATTCATCATGAAAAGATGAAAGCTATACCAAGGGCACAGATCAAGCTATGCCCCAAAATGCAGCAATCTATAAAGTGATCTGGATTCTTATGTATTTTTAAGTGAAGAGATAAACCTGGAGGTTTGCTCTTCTGGCTCCATCCTAAGTCAGGGACAGACCTGAGCTCTGAATGTTCCGGTGTTCATCCAGAGCGTACTGCAGTACACAGGGTACTTGGCAGGGTCAGCCTGCAGTCCGTCTCCACGGTCAGCCCTGGCAAAATCTTCATATCCACTGGTGGATCTGCAGAGTGTGGTGGTGCACTAGAGCTAGGCCTGGCACAAGTGTATCGTTACTGTTTCACATAGCAGAGAGTGTAGCAAGAGACACCAGTAATGAGGCAGTGCAGTGCTCTTCCGCAGGTTAGGGATACTGCAGAGTGTGATAACTGCTGTCATAATTACCTACACAGCTGTCAGAAGATGACTGCTGCCTTCCTATTTCCTATGGCAAAACACTGGGAGGGCATGCTGTGGGAAACTGCAGCCTTCAGGGACTACCTAAGCCGAAATACTATGTCACAGCATGCTGTGAGGTTGGAAGCCAGTGATCTTTCCTGTCAGCCCAAAGGTTTTTACTTGGCTTTAATTGAAGGCATAGTGCTTAGACCAATTTCTGTGGGTAACTTAAACAATTCATTTTGACTTCCTCACTCTCACATGTGTCTTAGGGCATGAACTGTCAGTTTAATACAAACCCTACTTGCAGACTATGGTGTAGATCAGAAATAAAACTTCTGCATCTTTCAGCTTCTCTGATACTCTGGGAATGTCTCAGCCTTACATTCACTAACTTGTTTTCAGGCACTTGACGGAAAAAGAGTAGTTTAAGAGAGTTCTGGGGTGCTTTTTACCCACATTCCTCAAGGGAGCTGAAGAAGAGAGGTACTGAAACACACACCACAGTCTAGCTCTCATTCTGTTGAAATACTGCCGGCTGCGTATGTCTGTCTGAAGTGGCACATCATTCCCATTGACTCATTAGATGACACTGTCAGTTGTTGGAAGTGAGTCAAAACACAGTAAGCATTAAGATCAAAGAGGCCTTCACAGTTACCATGAAGCCTGTTAAGCTCTGTCATGGATAATATATGCATGTAATGTAAAAAAAAGTTTGACTCGGGATTCTGAAACGAAAATTAAAACTCAACTCATTTCTTCAGGTCAAGATATTTTCCTTTGCCAAAATGAGATAAGTATATCTACTGAAACTTAATAAGAGAAGAAAGCTCTACTGTTCATTGATTAGATACTTCTTACGAAGGGTAGATGCTTGTATTGATTTGTTCATTTCTGAGCAGCCACAGACATACAGTATTCTACTGCAAATGATCCTGACATCTTTTTTTAGCCTTTTTAGTCCACAGTTCCAATGAGAAGTGGTCAGCAATGTGTAGAATTGCCTAATGGACATTTTCACATCTGACAAAATTTTTGCATTGGAAATGTTTTTGAAGCATGATTTTTGCACTATAAAGACTTCTCTTTTTTTCCCTGTATGCACACAGGGCCTTATATTTAATAATAAAATAAAATGTGAATGGAATTTTTAATTAAATTTATTGTAATGCTATTTTCTCATACGTATCTACTTCATGACAAAATGTGTTATTCCAAGCACTGTTATTACATACGTGTTAACTCACTTTGCTTTTATTAAAGTAATTAACTTATTGATTGAAAACCTTCTGAGGTATCCAGTGGAAGACATGAGATTAAAAAAACCTAAAATTATTGTACTCTTTAATATTGTACTAACCAGGTTTATAATGGATAAAATTGATATGATTTCTCAGGGAAAAAAAAAAGATAAAGATTCATATTTAGTTCTGACAAGTCGTATGAAAGCAAAACACTCCTCCTTTTTTTTCTCTGAAAAGAGCCCTTGAGAATTTCACATGTAACTTTGGTGTCAAATGTCTCTTGACTTTTGGACTTTTCCCTATGCATTATGTCTTTCTAGGCTTATCAATTCTGTCTGCCTTTTGTAACTTCAAATATCCAATCTACAGAAGGTGTTTCCTAACTACATGAAAATAATGAAAGAATTATCTACGAAATATCTATTGTATGCTTTTTAAGACCATTCAAAACTCTATTCATGAATTTAAATAACTTCATGTTTTGGAGCTGATCTCTATTCAAAGTTGCTCATGTTCATTCAAAATAATACAAACGTCCAAATGAGCAAAAACAATCTTGAAAGAAAATTGGAACTATAGTGTATCATCTTAAAAAAAGTACTATATATTTTCTAAGCCTTATAAATTTTTCCTGGTTACTCTTACAGACTCCAAACATTGGCATATCATGTTTGGTAAATATAGTAAAACCAGCTAAGAGACCAAGAATCTTTTTTATAGAATGAACTGAAATAAATGTTAATTTTTGCAACGAAGAAAATTAAAACCTATGCTTCATCTGTCGGTGTTTTTTAGAAGAAAATGCAGCATCTTCAGAACAATTCCATTAGTGTGTCTGGAAAAAGGAAGCCCTGTGACAACCAGAAGTCCAACCGCTAGTGAAACACACCATCTTTACTGATGCGGTTAGATGCAGTCGTAAAAGGCAACTAGCAAATATTTATTCTGCTTACCAAATCTCTTTCTAAGATTTCTGCTGTTGAAGGTCAAATGGTAGACACCTGTGGAGATCAAAACCAAAACATTTTGATGAAGATTAAACCCTAGGCTTAAAGCTTCCTAAAGTTAGAGATTCAGCTTTAACATTATATCTGTGTGTACAGACTTATATACACATAGAGAAGAAATTCCTTTCTAGAAACTTTTGGCAATTGACACTACATACCTGTTTACACTGGCATCTGTATAATTTTAAATGCACGGTTTGCACGCCTTCTCATTCATTATTTGGGAGCTACTATGCAAAAGAAGACACGCAAAAAAATCAGACCAGATCACTTTGGTGACTGTCTGCCTCTTCATCCGTCTTCTGTATAAATCGAAGAGACAACCCAAGGTGGTAGAATGGTCAGGGAGCCAACTGAATTTGCTTTGCCAGAGGAAGGACATAGAGAAGACGGGGATAAGCAATACTGCTATCTAGTGGCAAGATTTGAGTCCTACACCATACAGGATCACGGTCACTTCCTAAACCTCTCCGCAGAGTGGGCCCCATGTTTGACTCGACAAGTCAAGGTTGCCGTCATCCTCCAAACAAGCACACAAGGCAGCTGCTCCCTTCCACTGTCCCATTATGTCTCCTCTTCAGTCTACTTTGTTTGGCTTTGACCATGAAAGCATTTGCTAGCAGAAAACAGCCGCGAGTGTCCAATGCAATTTACGTGTCACTGCAGGTATGTCTAATCTCCTACATTTCATCATCTAGACCATAGATGTAACAAATCTTACAAACAAACTGTTGTATGTAAGGTATGTTTCATTAATACCTGAAAATTACTTTGGGTCCACAGATTGTAAACGATATAATGCAATTAAGTATAAATTTGTGACGGTAATTTTAGGGACAATATTTCCTCAAATCCCATGAAAGCTTTTGACTGATGCTTTAAATTAAAATGAAATGCATTGGTAGATTTGTTTTTCCCCAGTTTCCATCTCCTCCCACATGTTCTTTCCTTTTAAAGCACACTAGGTTTTTTAAACTCTAACATGTGAAAGATGCAAGGTGCGCTACTCCTATCTATCAGCAGCTGTGTTAAATTTTTTGAGAGCAATTACATCATAGCACAGTTCTTGTATGTGTACTTCATGGCTCATGTTTGGAAAAAGAGGCAAAATAAAACAAAAAAACCTTTGAAATATTCACTTACAGTCTTGGCCAGTTAAGTTTTTTTCTTTTTGTGTTTACATGTCAGGAGAAGACAGAAACTTGAGAAAAAGTATTTTCAGGCTAAAATAATTCTGTTTCTTCACAAAGTTTGTCTTGGAATTATGAATAAAATCAGTAATTAATTAAAATATAGGTTTATAATTCTGAATGCAAGTGAAAATGAAATTAAAATACAATGAGTTTCAAACACTGCATGTCCATATGAGTTTTAAAGTCTTCAGGAAAATTACAAAATTTTCCTGACATATGTCTAAGTCAAGGAAACCAGTAGAAGAAAGGAGAAGCCGAACAGGTAGAGCAGGTAAACTTCCTTTGCTGGCAGCAGATGGATATCTAAACATTGCTAGATGATCTCAGAAATAATCACCTGGAGGAGGGAGGTTATTTTTATTTAAAATAAAAGAAGCCAAAAAACATCCAAAATAAAGAAACTCACCAGCATATTTTCTAAATGTCACCACACAACAAAGAAAGATAATGTTTAGCATGACATTCCCAAAGTTGTTCCTCCCCCAGGGACACCATGATAATCACTGATCCAATAAGTATCTTTTCTTCTTTGACAAAGGTGTAGCCCTGTTTTCGAAGGGTATTTATACCACTTTTATGGCTGTTCCTGAGGACCTCATGATCTTCAGTGCTTTTTCCACTGTACACCTAGAAGACATGTCTGATGACACTGGTGTGAGCAGAGGTCTTGCCCTGGAGTGATGTCACGGGGCAAGTATCCAGTACCAGAAACACTCATGTGCTCCTGAGTTTTTCATTTAGACACAGCCAGAAGGACTACAGCAAAATAAATGTCCTAATTGGAAATGCTTTTGCTTTTTCATATAATATAAAAACATAGAACAGTTCACAGCTAGTATTAAAAACCGCAGGCTGTTAGGGGGCTTAGGTTTGGCCAAATGCAGGCAAATTTCCATTAAGTCTGCACAAGTCATATAATTCCAGAGGTTTTTCTGCCTAATTTCAATTCCTGCCCCAAAGAGTGGGCTTTTCAGATAGGGAAGAAAAAAAAAAAGAAAAAAAAAAAGTATCAGCAGAGATTTTAAGACGGAGATACATTTTTTTTTCCATCTTCCTTCTTGGAAACGCCTTAAGGATATTGGTTAAAATTACAGTCATCAGCACTACTTTATGATAATCACCAACTCATGCTGAGACAGTCTTATGGCATAGAATATTTCAGCCCAAATGGTTCAATTTTACAAAAGACCTATCCCATTGAAAACAGGATCTTGGTGAGTAATGAGAATAGGCAGTGCTAGCAGCCCTGCCAATAATATTATTAAGAGTATTATAACTAAAAGAAGTTTAGAGAAGTGGATTCGCTTAACTGAGGTAAATGACATAAACTTGCAATTCTGTTGATATATTGCAGAGGTACCTTTTAATGTTTCTCAAACCATGTTGTAGTTGCTTCCTCCAACGAAAAGGGGTCAAGAAAGCATTTGGGTTGAAATAGCTTTAAAATATCTACCCTTTTGAGGAAAATGCTGGAGCGAGGAAGGACAGACCAAGGAACAAAATTGCTCTACTTCTTTAATTTAAAATAATTCCATTTCTGTTCAGGTTTACTGTCTGCTATTTGGACATTTGACATGACTTGGGTAATTTCTTCATTCCAGCCAGAGAAGTTCTAGTTTTGTAGGAGAAGTTCTAATTATACCATGAACTTTATAAAGAAATATATGTTTTACTATTTTTGCTATAAAAAGTAAGATTTGAAAGGTAAAAATTAAGAACATGAGAAAAAACTTACTCCCAAAACATTGACTTTGACAGCCTTTTTTTTAGTTCTTCTTTCCACATGTGGTATCAGAAGGGAATATCTCTTGACTGGTGAAAAAATTGTGTGAGGGTTAACAAGGAACAGTTGATTTCCCTAGTCTGCTTTGTTACCAGGCCTCTTGTGCTAACTCTGAGTCTGATCTAGAGCAGGAAAGAGTTTTAAAAATATGAGGAAAACAGCCTTTTATCATCCTCAGAGGAGTAGTAAATAAAATATTTTAATAATAATTAATAATATATAAAGCACTTAGCAGATATAACCCCAGAATTTTAGAAAATACTCTCTTCTTGAAGTCTTGAGTGCCCTATGGCTGAATGAGGTCAGACTTTCTGCAGCTCATGACCAGAAGAGTGGAAGTTATTAGCTAATTTGAATTGTTCAGTGTTTCACAGGGAAATGCAACTCGGTATCTTCCCACATCCCTCCCTGTGGCATACTCATAGCGGTCTTTCTGCCTCTGTCATTTCACACCACCACATCCCAGTGCTGCTGCCTTGGCTTTTATGAAGCAACAGCTGACTGTGAGTCTGGATTCCTCATCTCTTTTTATTCATTGGCAGCCCTGCATAGTAGTGGCTGAAATCAGTGGGAGAATCTCCCGCTGACTTGAACAGGATCAGTGTTCATCCTGGTTAAAACATCAAAGCTTGCTTCAGAGCACAAAGGAGCTGAAAAGCTGGTGGCAGGTGGTGGGGACAAGCCTGCCTAATCCCAGCTTGGTGCAGTTATTAGGAATATTGTATAATGTAAGGCTTTCGGCATAATTTAAGGAGGAATTCATATGAAGCTCATTCAGGAAGATTACTATTGTATTATTTTCCATGTCAGTGGACATCTTGCTATCTCTGAAACATCTGTGCACAATTTTTGCCCAAAGATGATATCTTATTTATATGCACATATTCCAACACTTCTCCGTAACAAATGCAAAATCAAGGCTGGAGCTCCAAGGACATCACAGAATCACAGAATCACAGAATGGTAGGGTTTGGAAGGGACTCTGTGGGTCATCTAGCCCAACCCTCCTGCCGAAGCAGGGTCACCTACAGCAGGCTGTAGAGGACCTTGTCCAGGCGGGTTTTGAATATCTCCAGAGAAGGAGACTTCACAACCTCCCTGGGCAGCCTGTTCCAGTGCTCCGTCACCCTCAGAGGGAAAAAGTTCTTCCTCATGTTCAGCTGGAACTTCCTCTGCTTCAGTTTGTGCCCATTGCCCCTTGTCCTGTCGCTGGGCACTACTGAAAAGAGTTTGGCCCCATCCTCCTGACACCCACCCTTCAGATATTTGTAAGACTTCCTTCTGTACAGCAAATTTCTTGGCTGCCTGGAGTTAGGTTGGCATAAAAACAGCACAGGTATAACCCTCGCAGTCTGAGGTCAGGCAGGGCTAGTTACACGCTTGTGAGCTGTGATGAAAGGCCATCTTCCAAGATGTGTTGTCCTTTCTAGCTCTGCTGATCCGTTTTAGCAGCCATCCTCATCAGAGGTTTGCTCCTGGGCAACAGGAAAAATCTAGGCAGTTCAACAGATGAGAGGGAAAGGGCTCAGGAGTCCGTAAAAGGCTTTTACTTTTTCAGCCAGGAAGTGTCCTTTCTCCCTGCGTCTGACTGGAGAAGTCTCCCTCAGTGCAGTCCTTCACTGTTGTGGGTGCTGTGCACCTTAAAGAGGTCCAAAGGAGCTTAGCACATGAAGCAGGACTTTCCAAAGCACTCAGATGAGAGCAAACTGTCTTCTGGAGCCCCCTCTGAGCAGGCACAGTGCCTGGGGGCATCCCATTGATGTAGTAGGCCTGGTTTGTGGCTGGCCAAGCTGGCACAAGCAGTGACCAGGCTGCTGAATGATGGAGAGGGGCATGCAGGAAAGAGCAGGGGAGAGGGCTCAGAGGCACTCACACTTCCTGAGACATTTCTGAGGATTGGGTTCAAGTCATCCTGAGCTTGTCCAGTGCCATTGCATCCATGCTGTCTTTAAGAAGAGTGTATGGATTTGATGCAGGCCACCTCCTGTTTTTAAGTGTCCTTGGGAGCCAAGGCAACCGGGGCATTTTAGACAAGCCAAGATGCGAAGAGCATGTTGGCAGTGTGGGAGCAACTGATCATAAGCATTGTCCTCAGGCAATACATTGCCCCAGGCTCTCCCTGGGACACCACTGCAGCTGGAGTAATTTAGATATGCTTTCACTCATTTTAAGGATTTTTTACAGAGTCCATGTGATAGTCAAAACAATAGTCAAAACCAGTAGTTCCTAGGCTCTGCTTGAAGTATTTAGCACAGAATTAGCATAACCAGACTTTCAGACAATAGGAAAATGTATGGAAGCTTCCATTTTGCTCTTTCGCAGCTGAAGATTAGTAAAATGAGTAGCAAGTTTTGCACCTCTCACTGTCTACTCATATTCATGACCGTTAGGCGATGCAATAACACATCTGCTGAAAAAATGTAAATGTTCAACTGCTATCAAATTCCTAATATACCATATGGGTTGTATTTAGTCAACTGGCTTATACTTGACATCATTACTGGTACGTGTTTTATACAGAACAAGATATAAAGGTCACTAAGACTAGCTGGATGTTAATGGTAATGAGGGCATCAATCTTGTGTTATCAAATCATAACAGTTGTCTGTGTGTGATCAGATACTTTTTTCCTAGTTCCTGATTATAGTGTTTTGTAGGCATCAGTAAAGACACTGATTCCACTTACTTTCTCTTCATCTAGAGGAGATGGAGAGATTTCCAGCACCTTCGGGGCAATGTGCTCCTGAATGCATTATGAAATTGACACTCTTTGTGACTGTGATCTGTTCCTCGGGGATTAGCCCAAAGGAAATGACATTGCATTGGTCTGCATGCTAAATGCAACCGCCATTATTCACACTTCTTCAGAGAAATAAACATAAAACTGACTTCTGGAAAGAAACCTTTTTTGTGATGTCTTGTGAATTACGTTAGTAGCTTGTGGTATAGACACTGCTCATCATTCTGATAATCAGTTTTGACAAGACTTTCAGAATTAGGAAAAAAGAGATAAGCCAATTTAGTGAATGGTGGGAACTTTTATTGTAAAGTGATTTTAGGGGAACAGAGGCTGCAGTTGTGTAGAGCATGGACATGAGGCCTTGATTCATACCTAGGAAACCTATACACATTCTTCACAGTAGCTCATTTATTTATTAAAATAGTGCAACAGTGCAATAATTCCAAAGAGGTTTTCCTAAATACAGCTCTTTGCAGACTTTGCTTAGGTAAAGCCAGTGTCAAACGTGTGATATTTTATTCGTTTAACCTTTACAGCAGAAAATTTTAAGGCATTGCCCCCAGTTTGCATGTTATAGCAGAAGCTGTCAGAATCTGTCAGGAATTTACAAAAGCAAATGTCACATATAGCCCACAGAGATAATCAATAAGAAGGACAAGCTTGCAAAGCTTTGAAATAATTCTGCAGTCTCATTAAATCACTAAGATTGGGACATATGTAATGTGGTCATCTTGTGTCTTGAGATCTCAGCTGAGGGGTGCGGGCTCTGCACAGTGTTTGGTGGAGACTCTTGAGGAATTGCCTGTCATGTGTATGAGCAATGACCTGAAGTTTTCATTGAGATTTGAAGTTCACCTAAACTGAAAATTTAGGAGACAGATATTTAGAGTAAGAAAAAGAAATCATGGAAAAAAGATTAGTATAATAGCTTTGTGGTAGCTAAACAGATGCAACTATTTCTACAAAAAGAGCATAACTATGGATTAGAAGACATATTGTTATATAATTCAAATTCAGAATAGAACAACTGTTATAGTATTCTGAAATTTATATCAGATGTAGTTGTCAGTGTTGCTAGCACAGTAAAACTGTTTTGAGAACACTTTACATCAGTAAAAAATCCCATGGAAAAAAAAGCTAATATGTTAAGGGCCTTAATAAGGCCACTTTTATTAAAAATCACATGGTATTTTCTTTATCCTATTGAAGCTTCTCAGTGTTTTTGCATTCCATTAACAGCCAACATTATTACAAACTTACCTGGTTACAGTAGTCAATAGAGGAACTTTCTTCTGGTGGAAAAGACCTATTTAGTTTGATTTCTACTGATGTTTTCATGAATCACCAACAGCTCTTTCAACCTAATTATCTGGGTTAATTTTCTATGGTTCCTTATCTGGGAACAGCTGCTCGTGTTTGCCTTCCACAGATTCCATCAGAGATTCTGCCAATCTGCCAAATGTCATATTTGATGAGGATGCTACCATTTCTGTTGCTAAAGGATTTTTATTTTGTTGTGCTCTAATCTAGTTAAGAATCCGTTCTGCCTTTGCACGCTATGAGCGAAGTAAGACTGGCAGACAACCAGGTCTTCAAAGAGATGTAGATATCTTACTGGCATTAAAATATACAGAAATCAGGCTCCATCCTGGACACAACAGCAGTGTATGTATCAGCTTTATCTCCACTTCTACTGTTTTCAACTATTTGTTGTGCTCCTCCATGAAGCCATGGTACCTCTTCTTCTGCTCTATCTCCCAGCATTTCTACAGAGCTGGTCCTTTCCTGTGACCTGACTTCATTTCAGCTTCAAGCACTGCTCCAGTTTCAGCATCCATTTGCAACTTTCTGATTACCACCAGGATCCAAAATCCTCACTGCCCTTTATGCATGCTCTCAATTTGCCTTTAACAAGCCCAGAAGCTTCTTTCTTTTTCAAATCTAGTTCCTTCAGTAAGTACAACTACCTTCCCTTCCTCTTAGTTTTCAGTTGCACAGATAAAGGTTTGGATTAGTAATCTAAGCAAATAGTCAGGCGAAAACTCACAGCAGAATTCTGTGATTTTGGGACCTCTGTTTCAGCATCTCTTTTTTAATTATCTATACTTATGGAAACCTAACGTATAGGAAATTTGTATTCTCCCCCCTTTTTTTCTTCCTCCACTGAAAGAAGGCAACTACTTCTGGGGTTTGCTGATACACTTTGGTAGAGTGCTAATGGAAGCAAATAGGGAGGAATGATGTTTGGGGCTTTCAAAGCAGGATCCTCTCTTTGGGAATTCCAAGTTGGACAAAGGGGTAAAAAAGATTTCTTCACTGAAGACACTAGTGTAGCTAGAGGTGGAGGAGCTGTTATCACCAGCTCCAGTCTCAGAAAATTTGAACATTTGTTGCATAACTGTTTCTGAGCTAACAGCACTGGAAATGTGACAAAACATGTGAAATACCCACTACTGCTCACTCAGCATTATATATCAGATTACTAAAAAATACATCATTTATGTAATCAGTTTGCCCAGGACTCAGAAATCTATCTGTATCTACTGTTGAAAAGAAAGACCTTAACTCCAGCCCCAGAACAGTTTCAGCATTTCAGGGCAGCAGCAGAGGAGCGTAGCAGGGTATCTCATCAGGCTGAAGTATAGGCATATTTTATGCAGCACAATGTAGTCACCTGCAATAGGCAGTCTGATTACACAATGCTAGGGAAACTTGGGCACCAAAGCAAATAGTAAAATGTTCAGATGCTGCCTGTTTCAAGGTTACTTAACATAAAAATAACAGAAAAAGTGTTCAAAGCTAAACCAGAAATCCCCAAGCCAACTTTTTCCACAACTGCCTTAGCATCATATCAGTTATGCAAGTGTCCATCTTGTCAAATTTTAATCTGCCAAAAATTTCTATTTATTCAACCTTGAAGAAATAACCCCCCTAGGAGGTCTTGTGGTTTTTTTTCTATAATTCCTTCCTGATCCCAATCTGTGTTATCAAAATGACTTTGAGTGCCTAATCAGACACATCAGTCAAGCACCTTCAAGCACTGTGCCACCTCAAAGTACGGGTACCCCTCACTAAATAGCCAGCTGCAGTCAATTGCCGGTGCTTCAAAAGAAAAGATGCATGCGTAGAGGAAGAGGAGAATTTACAAGTCAAATTATGGCCCTGACTCTTACAGCTGATCAGCTGAAGCCCTGAAGAATGAGATCTGATTATAATCACAGTCCTAATGCAAAGCTGGAAGTGTTATGAGGGCATACTGAGGGCAATGAAATCTATCCAGCTCTGTTTGGGCTTAGCGGATGAAAAAGGAAACAGGATGACTCAGTCCCCGTGTGGTTTTGGATGCAGGCAGAAGAATGTCTTCCCAAAGTGACACCAAAGAACAAATCTCTGAAAAATAAGTGGCCTTGCTTTGAAGTTCTGATTTTAAAATACATGTCTTTCTGAAGATGGGTAAAGAGATAAAGATTTAATGTTAATTACAGGACTATTTATTTTGTGTTTTTCCCTTTAATTGGGAATGGTGACAGAGTGACTGACGGAGGGAAGGGAAGAGGTATATTCAGAAAATACGTTATGTACTTGAGTTTGAAGTTTGCAGCCCTTGGTATTTCAAATCAAGTTTGTCCATTCAATTCTGGCTTTTATTATTGCTTTAACACTGCATGTTTGAGTCGCTACTTGTTTGTGACTCTGCTCCTGACATATTCTGTTTGTTAGTTCTATTTAGATGCATCTCTCTGACTGGCAGAGAAAAGAGGAAGATTTTCCTGTAGGTAATTATTAATTAGGCAATTATTATTTATGCTAGTGCAGTAAACTAGAGACATCAGGTCTGAACCAGCACCAGGAATTGTTAACATTATATTGAGGCATGACATGTAAATTAGCCCTGCTCCAGAAAGTTTGCAGTCCAGTCATGAGAGAAGAAACAGGCAACAGTAGATGAACAGCTGAGACAGCCAAATTATTGCTCATGCTGTTCAGTGTGCATGGTGCACTGTTTATCTGTTGTCAAGAGTTTTTTAGACATCCTGGCAGAAAGGATTTTTCATGTGTTTCAAGGCTATTTGCTATTGGAATTAATGAGTGTTCAGAAGAACTGTGTTTAATGGAGGCCAGATAGAATGCAGTGTTTCGCCTTTTTTTCTCTTAAATCTATTTTTCAGAAAACACTGGTGTTCTTTTAACCCTTTCCCTTGAGTTAAATTTGTGCCGATGTTTATAATAATGGGAGATCATGTATTTTTTGAAAATGCCAACCAGAGATACATGCATTCTTCCTACTATGCTTCTCACCAAAGACATTCATCTTTTGTCAGCCATTTGTCTGTCTGTTGCTCAAAATGTGTCGGGTGGATTTTATTGCCAACGACAGTCATCTTTTGAAATGGTTTAGCCAGGAAAATGCACTGTGACACACAAGGAAAAACACCAGCAGTCAATCAGCCACCTACAGTGTTAAGTTTATATCAAAAACATTAGGAACTCAGAGTGTACCTAATAGCCATTGCGTTGTGCTACTTGTCTTCAGGGGAGGAATAACCAAGGATAGTCTGAAGACTGTAAAAGTATAAGTCGTATTAGGCCAAAATTGGTTGTTTTGGTTTGGCCTGAATAAATGCCAGGTGCCCATCAAAACTGCTCTGTCACTCCCCCTCCTCAACTGGCCAGGGGAGAGGAAATATGATGAAAGGCTTGAGGGTCGAGAGAAGGACAGGGAGAAATCACTCACCAATTACTGTCACAGACAAAACAGACTGAACTTAGGGAGAAAAGGGAGTTTAGTTCATCACCAATCAAATCAGAGTAGGTTAATGAGAACAAAAACTAGATCTTAAAACACCTTCCCCCCACCCTTCCCTTCTTCCCGGGCTCAACTTCACTCCTGTTTCTCTCCCTCCTTCCCCCGAGTGGCGAAAGAGGACAGGGAATGGGGCTTGCAATCAGTTCATCCCACGTTGTCTCTGCTGCTCCTTCCTCCTCACGGGGAGGACTCCTCACACTCTTCCCCGGCTCCAACATGAGGTCCCTCTCACAGGAGACAGTTCTCCATAAACTTCTCCAACATGAGTCCTTCCCACGGGGTGCAGCTCTTCACGAACTGCCCCAGTGTGGGTCACTCTGATGGGGTGCAGTCCTTCAGGAACAGGCTGCTGCAGTGTGGGTCTCCCATGGGGTCACAAGCCCTGCCAGCAGACCTGCTCCGGCGTGGGCTCCTCTCTCCACGGGTGTGCAGGTCCTGGTAGGAGCCTGCTCCAGCATGGTGTCTCCACAGGGCCACAGCTTCCTTCAGGCATCCATCTGCTCCGGCGTGGAGTCCCTCCCACGGGCTGTAGGTGGATATCTGCTCCACCATGGACCTCCATGGGCTGCGGCGGGAAAACCTGCCTCACCATGGTCTTCATCACAAGCTGCAAGGGAAGACTCTCTGCTCCGGCGTCTCGAGCACTTCCTCTCCCCTCCTTCTTCACTGACCCTGGTGTCTGCAGAGTTGTTTCTCTCACATCGTCTCACTCCTCTCTCTAACTGCAGTCTCACTGCAGGTTCTTTTTTCTTCCCCTCCTCAAATATGTTATCACAGAGGTGCTTCCACCGTCACTGATTGGCTTGGCCTTGGCCAGCGGCGGGTCCATCTTAGAGCTGACTGATACTGGCTTTATCAGATATGGGTGAAGCTTCTTGCAGCTTCTCACAGAAGCCACCCCTATAGCCCCCCTACTACCAAAACCTTGCCATGCAAACCCATAACAGTGGTGTCAGAATAGCATTGTCTTCCTTCAAGAAATGTCTTAATGCAGTCTGCATATCCCAATGTGATGTTAAAATAGTGATCAGTTCCTGTGAGCCTTCAAAATCCTTAACCAGCCATGACATATCTGTTTATTCTTTATATGAATACTTCCAGGGAAACTGTCCAAAAAGGGGCTTAAATACATGAAATGATGACAGAAATTATTGCTAATTTGTTAGTAACCCTATAAGGCTATGAGAGGTAGCAATGACCACATGGAAAAGGATCCTGGTCCAACCTTCTGCTTGCTTTTTCTTTTGGGATACTGGGTCATGCATATTACAGAGTAGCTGAGGTGGGAAGGCCCCTCTGGAGACTGACTGCTCCAGCCCACTGCTGAAGAAGGGTCACCTGCAGCAAGTTTATCAAGGCCACGTCCAGTTAAAGTGTTAATATCTCTAAGGATGGAGCCTCCACCGCCTCTCTGGGCAGCTTCTTTCAGTGTTCAGCCACGCCCATGGTAAATTTCCTCTTCTTTTACTTCTTTAATTTGCACTCATTGCCTCTTGTCCTTTCACTGGGAGCTACTGAGAAGACTCTGGCTCCCTCATCTTCATTCCCTCCCATTCAAATATTTGCACACATTGATGAGATCCCGACTGAGCTTGCTCTTCTCCAGGCTGAGCAGTCCCACTCTCTCAGCCTTTCCTCATGGGAGAAATGCTCCAGTCCCTTCTTTATCTTCGTGGCCCTTTGTCGGGTTCTTTCCATTATTTCCAGGTCTCTCTTTTACTGTGGACCCCAGAACTAGATGCAGCACTCCAGGTGTAGCCTCACAAGTGCAGAGCAGTCATTCCAATACAGGCTAGTCTTTCCTCCATACAAAAACTGACTACTGCATTCAAAGTGCTCTAAGGATTGTGCTTATTTAAAAAGATTTTTCTTATTACTTGTTCCTTCTTGAAAATAATAAAATATTTCCATGGTGAGGCCCAGGTAAGGTTTGTCTATACAATAAATACAGTGCATTTTCAATATAGTGACACCCATTTTTCACAGGGTGTTCTGAGAGAATTCAATGTTTATTGAGCGTTTGAGTACTATCAGTCTATCCAGAGTAGTCATATCTCCTATATTTATTTCTGTAACCAAATTGAAGGGCATAATTCACTTAGGCTTTTGCTACAAAAATTACTAGTAGGTATTAACAGTTAGTCTGCCTTTTCCTCCAGGTGATGAGGCCATTGATTTGAAGTTAAAAGATATCTATGCAGAAGCTCTATATGTCCTGCAGCAAAGCTTAGCCCCATCGCCCACAATCAATAACTCAATTTGGACAAATAATCACATTCACAAATTTCCTTTTCACTGCTGTGCTTATGGACTTCAGGTAACATTCGGTGGCCTTCTACAAAAGCCCTAGCAAATACCAGTAATAGCTGGAGTTGTTGTAAGAACTGGTGAATCAACTGACATAGAGAAGATGTTTTTCAGTTGTGTTCCCACTCCCAATGCCAAGGCAACCTAATAAAGGAGCACGCTTAAAAAGCTGTGTATTTATTTCCTCTAAACCAATGGAATTTTATTCAGATTTTTCTTTTTCCAAGTTGTACCCTAATGCTGCAGATACAGTTCTGACTGTATCTTTGGCCAGTCTATGCTGCTAGGTAGGGAAGTTGCAGAGTGGGTTCTGCTGCTGGTTTGTCTGCATTTGCTCCTAAAACTCTGAAGATTTTTGAAAATCATTTGTCAGTCCCTTTGCTGTCAGGAAATGTGGGGAATTGCTGCCTTAAGCTGTTAAATCTTTATACATACCCACTGTGTCATGGTCTTTGCCTGCTCCTTGGTGTGCTGGTTATCATAGAGTCATAGAATCATAGAATAGTTTGGATTGGAAGGGACCTTTAAAGGTCATCTAGTCCAACCCCTCTGCAATGAGCAGGGACATCTACCACTAGATCAGGTTGCTCAAAGCCCCGTCCAACCTGGCCTTGAATGTTCCCAGGGAAGGGGCATTTACCACCTCCATGGGCAACCTGTTCCAGTGTTTCACCACCCTGAGGAAGTACAGTTGATCTGCTACATAAATTATTAGAAATACTGATTTAAAACAAAGGACCATAAAGGTTAGTAGACACTGCAGAGTGCTCATGATGATTCAGTCAAGACACCCTTTTTAACAAATGCTGAGAAAGTGCTTTATAGATAAGCTTTTGAATTTACAGGGCCACTGTAACTACCAAATAAGATTCTGGACTGGAAAAAGCATGACAAAGTCCTTTTACTTTGTCTTGTGTTTTTCATACTGAAAGTTGTCTGGAGCGTAAAAATCCTCTTAACCCAAATAATGTATGAAGCATAGGACCACAATCAGTGCAGCACACTTCTTGAGAGTGGTTTCCTTTCAGAACAGTGCAGTACAGGGGCTATGAGTTATTCCTTCTTGATTTAGTTTTCAAATCTCTGAATGCAGAGATTTGCTGTGGTGCAACATTGATTTTACAGAATTTCTTTCTACTTAGTGGGAAGAAGAAAATATGTCTTCAATATCCAATAATTAAATAGATTCAGGTAATTTCACCACTGCACCTGAGATGTAAAAAAAGAAAAAAAAGCTCTACTTTTCTTGTCAAATTTTGAGCATAAATTATTTTTGTGGACTCAGTAAAAGAAAGGTGCTTTGGTTCGCCGCCTTTGCAGAAAGGAGTATAATGCCATTAATCTGAACTTTTTACAGAAAAACAGATTGTTGCTGTATCAAATATATTGTTTCATAGTAAAATACTACAGTAAATATCAGACAAATAGCTGTTTGAAAAAGAAAGAAGACAGCAAAACATAAGATGTCAAATGAAAAATAATGCTTGTAAAATGTTTCTGCTCCTCTCAGATAAGCAGTTCAGTAGCAGCAAGATGATAAGGTGACTTCCCACTCATATGGCAGAGCACACCTGCACACGAGCTGTGTATCTGTAGGAAGGGAGGACATTATGACATTTTGTGACATCCTCAACTACAATGCTGCTGTTAGTAGAGAATAATTTCAGAAAGCAAACAAATTTTACAGGAAGTTGAAGTATGATCTCCGCATGAAATAATTCAATGCTGCCCTAGATTGTATAGCTCTTATAGCTGTACAGCTATCGCAAAATTGCAGACTTTGGGAGCGGAGTAGTTTTTAGCAACTCCTCTTGAGCCCATGCCTTTGATTCTCTAAGAATTAGAAATTTAATACTTAGATTTTAAAATTGAAAGATTTCATGTTTTTTGAAAGTTATTTTGTTAAAGAAGTCTGACTAAATCAGTGTTCAACTCACAGTGAATTGGGAGCTCCCTAAACGTCATGAAGTTTTACATGTCTCACCTGAGAGGTCATATTTAATTTGTAGCTTTCAATTTTTTCATTGGTACTGTAACTGATTAGCTTTCTGCAAAATCAGAGTAATTCTAAAACCCTTCCTCCTTGAGGTGCAGTATGAAGGGTTCTTCAGTTCTTCTGTTTTCATGGTCAGTCCCATTTAAAGAAAAGAAAAAAAGACAGAGAAAGAAAAAGATTATGAATAAAAGAAGAGTTTGAAATTGCTGTAGTAATTAAGGCATAGGAACATAAGCTGATGAATGATGATAAAGAAGAACAATGAAAAGATATTTAGTCACTTACTACCTGAAGCCCTGAATATGAGAACTTGATTGAATTGATGCCTAATTCATAAATGTGATAATTCATAATTTATTAAATATCACCATTTCTGTTATTGCTGCATTATAGTCAGTAGTATGAGAACAAAAAAAAATGAAAAATGTAATTTTGCCAAGATATAATCAACTGAGCTTGAAAAGGCATAGAGCCATTTCAGACTTGCTTCCTAATATCTTTGAAATTATACAAATGCACTAGTCTTCCAGCTACTTCTAAATCAGAGAAGAAAAAGGAAAAAAAATGTTTCATTTAAATGTTTATTTCCTGTTACTTTTGCTTTTTTACATTCCAGAGCACATTCAGCACATCGATAGATTCTGTTAGAGTGGTGCAACACAATTCTTGGATTCTTAATTTGAAACAAAGATGGAGACAAAACTATTTTTAAAAATTCATTTAAAGAGCTAGAATAGGTGATAATCCTTCTTCCATTGAACAGGTTTCTATATTTCCAAATAAGCCAACTGGACATCCTGAGGTTCCAAATTTCTCTGAACACTTCCCTCCAGGTGTGACCATCCCATTAGTTCTTTTGTCATTAGTATATCTAATAAAAGCCATATACAGAGTCCATCAGGGACACATATGATTAAATGATAGGACCATCTGTGCATGAAAGGTAACAGACAGTCCTTGAATTGCAGTTTAAGTGAGAGCCATGATTAGGTATTCATACAAATGTTGGCTGTGGGTATCTGAGACAAATGGAGGTAAATCTATAGAATATTTTCTCCAAGACTGCTTGTTTATTTGTGAGTGCAAGAAAGATGTAAGTTACACTCAAAAAAAACAATATGAGGAAACTTACATCTGAAAGTCATTCAGAGTAGCAGGTGAAGCTGTACGCTGCTCTGTTTAGTCACATTTCACCTATTCATTACAAACATCTCCATAATCACTGACTAGAATAGGCTAGACTAGACTAGACTAGACTAGACTACAAGAGGATAGACTATACTATTTCAGCCTAGTTCCTCAATAATGAGAAATCAGGTTTCTCAGTGCTCTTTGTGTTATTTTTTATGGTTTTTTTTTAGCCTGCTTCTTGCACATGCAACACTCCACTATTCTCATTAATAGGACACCTGTAACATGATTAGCATACCTTCAAGCACTCTTTAAACACCTTCTTAAATCTTTTATAGTGCTGAAAACTTAAAATTTGGGAAGAAGACTTATTAAAAATAACTACTGAATAAAGGAAATTACTTCTTTCTTCAGACAAACATTTGAGTGTATTCCTTGCAATGTAATGAAAGAAAGAATGAAAGTTTTGTTGTGATATCAGATGCTTGGATAAAAGTCTTGGTTGCTAGTAAAAAATTAAATTTAAAAAAATGGGGGTCTGATAATAGGAGGAAGAAATCTGTAACATTTCAAATCTGAAAGAGCATTTATGCTTAGTTATGGGAACTGTATATGGTCTGAAGATGCTTGTATTCTTCTTACATGAATTGCTTTTTGTTTTATTAGGTAATGAAAATATTTCTGGAGATTCACACCACAGTCAGGAAACGTTTATCCAGTAAACACCTCGTGGGAACGTCAACTCCTGTGAAAGGTGTCAATGAAAACTAGACAAAAAAAGTCTTTGTATTTCTACTGCATTAGTATATTTGTATTACTTTGTCTTATGCTATTAAGTACAGCAGTCCAAGCACTGCCCAGCATTAAGTTTCCCTTTCACCAACACAGTGATGAAAGTGGGGAAATAAAGTAATGCAAGCCGGGTAGACACACTTCTCAATCACAGGCTGCTGTACGAGCCTGGTGCTGCCACCTTCCCTTTTCTATTCGAAGCTAGTGGCTCTGTTTTGCAAACTGAGAACTTCAGATTGTCTCATGTGGTGGAAAAAAAATGTGCTACTACCCGCAGTTGCTGTACGCTCTCAAAACCGTACATCTATGTGGAAACCTTTAAGGGCTATCAATCCACGAGGTCTCTCAAGGTAAGCATGTAAGTGTCATCTCTGCCAAAGGAGGGGTTCAAGAAATAACTCTTCATGTTCATTGATAGTGATGCTTAGCCGCTAGCACATTCTTTCCCTTGACAGGATCTACTCATTTTGGCTGGGATAGAGTTAAATTTCTTCACAGTAGCTCTTACGGTGCTATGTTTTGGATTTGTGACCACAACAGTTTTGATAACATGTTTTAGCTATGGTTGAACAGTGCTTGAACAGTGCCAAGGTCTTTTCTGTTTCGCACTCTGTCCCACCAATGAGCAAGCTGTGGGTGCACAAGAGGTTGGGAAAAAACACAGCTTTGGACAGATCCCAGCTGACCAAAGGGACATCCCATAACACTTGGCGTTGCGCTCAGCAATAAAAGCTAGTGGAAGAAAGAACGTGGGATGTCTGAAGTGATGGCGTTTGTCATGCCAAGTAACTGTGACACATGACGGAGCCCTGCTTTCCTGGAGATGGCTGAACACCTGCCTGCTGGTGGGAAGTGGTGAATGAATTCCTTGTTTTGCTTTGCTTGCGTGTGCAACTTTTGCTTTATCTATTAATCTGTCTTTATGTCAACCCATGAGTTTTCTCACTTTCACCTCTCTCATTCTTTCCCTCATCCTGCTGGGCGTAAGTAAGACTTTGTGGGTCTGAGCTGCCTATTAGGGTTAACCCACAACCCAGGAATTTCCCTGCTTGGGCTTAGCATTCCTAATATTTCATGGCAAGATCCAGTCCTTAACATTAATGGTAAAGAAAGTTCAGAATGATTGCATTTACTTGCCCAAGAATACTTAAACCTCTGCAACTGAAAGCAGATGCTGTCATGGACCAGTGTGCACGTGCCAGAAGAGCTAAAGGGACTTCACTTCTCCATCCCCCTTTATACAGTACAAGTCTAGCTTGAATGCTCTCTTTAGCATCGCATCAGCATGTCACTCAGATCGATCACCGCTCATGTATGTTTTGGTATTTTCCAACCCTGCTGCTGTCTCCACCACTATAAAGCAAGGTAACATAGATCCCGACCACTGGCAATAAATGCAGCTCTTGTGACACTAGGGAGTATAATTACATATAATATATATTATATATAATTTCAACAACTTTGTCTTTTATTCAGACCTCTAGTATGGAATTAAACTTAGTCTAACCACACAGTCACAGTTCCTTTTTAGTTGTCAGGACTAAACTGTTGCCAGTATAATAATAGTCATCAGCATCATCTCATGGAGATTTCAGTGGCGATCCCTTAGCAAATAGTTTCCATCTCAGAAGGTATCTTGCAAAACTTGAAGCTGACAACATAGCCTCTTGTATCACACACACAAAGTTATCATTGCTGCTATTCAGGTTATGAAATTAATCTACCAGAGGCATATTATCCATTACCCTGGATAGGAATCTTTTTCCATGATGCTTGGAAACTAGTGCACTTGTTTCTGTACATACTGTGGTAGGTTTTACATCACAGCACATGTGCACTGCTCACTACCAATTAAATGACTTTTACAGCAATCATCTCCATCACACACCCCACAGATCTGGCTTTCTTGGAATGTGCAGAGCCCTACACAGTTCTGGGATTTTTGTGGGGTTTTTGTTTTTCCTTTTTTTTAAATGTTAACATAGATAGCAGAACTTCATCTGTGACATACAGTTGATGTTTTGTTGACAGCAGAGTGCTTGAAAGTTAGAAAAGGATCATTTAGCAAAATGTAGCTGTGGCAGCAACCAATGCTCTATTTATCACCATCTAGTCAAATGAGGTGTTTAGAGCAACTTCAACAACATACTCTGTTGAGATTCTGGTGAAGCAAAACTATACTCTTCTAAAATTTTCCTACTACCATTTATTGGATGTAAGTTATAAGCTCCATAAAAACTCTGCTTTACAGTAATATAACATTAAACTAGAGCCCCTAATACTTGAACTAGAGATACCCCTTAAATATTACAAAATACTGTTGTCCTTCCATGAAAAAACTGTTGTACTTCCTTGACAACAGGTTGAGATTGTGATGGAAATATCTATTTCCCTTCAAAGTAACCGCTACATCTAATAAAATAAGGTGGTTTTAGTTTCTTCTAGCCAAGTTGTGCTGAATCATCAAATGCATAGATAAGTAATTAATCATACATTCTGTTATTACACACACATATATGCAATGCCAACTTCAAATTACATTCAGTCCTTGATACTCTATCTTTAAATGTGTTTCTCATCACTGCAAAACAAAACAGAAAGGCAGTCATTAGGAGTGTAGGTTCTTAATTCACAAGATACTCAAAAGCACATATATCCGCCACCCGTCCAGGAAAACACATATGCATGTACTTTCAAACTTGTGCAGAAACACAACTGATTTTATCTTATCTAAGCCATTGTGAGGGTATACACCATCATTAGAATAGGGATCTTCATATGCTATTTACCACTTGCGAACGACATCGTTGCAAATAAATCACTGCTAGATAGAATACAAGATAAAAGCAAGATGGAAGAGAGAAATTGAAGCCAAAGATTAAATTTAGCATCTATTTTAAAGAGGAAAAGAGATTTCATAAGACAATATGCAGATTCGCAACAGTACGTGGCTTTGAAGTCAAGTCTGATCCCAGATTCTTTAATATAGAAATTTAAATCTGTAGTTAATTCTGCTTTGCAGTACAGCACAGTCCATAGAGTTTAATACATGTAAATATTCCTGGTATAGAAGCTCAGTAAAAACATACTTACATGTTGAATATTCTGTATAGTAATTCTCTGTTTTTTTCCTATTATTTTTACCTAATCCATCATCAATTAATGTAATCTATGAGGGATCTAACTATTAGACAGAAAGAACCACCAGTGGCTTGCAAACTGCTTACCTTAGGTTATGGGTTTTTTCCTTTTTTTCTTTAGTTAATGTCAGATTTTGTAATCTGACAGAATGAGTTTTTCCATGTTCTTAGTAAATTAAAAAAAAAAATAGGACAAAAAATATATACACACTGAGATAAGGTACTATGTCTTATTAAGAAAACAAAAAATTGACCAGTGCAAAGTTCATGTTATACTTATATTTTAGATTAAATTATTAGGTTTAGGTGATCTAACCATTATCTCAGTACAGAATAATTAAATCCAATTAGATTGTGAAAACTTAACAGAAATTAATTAAATGTGTTTATTTTTAATTAAAAAAAATATTGAGGAAGATCGAATTTTCTTTCCATCCAGTACATCCATCAGAATCCTTTTCAGCAAATGTCATCAAATTACTTGTGAATAATCTTGTAAACACAGGCAGATGCAAAACTAATAAGTCTGATGCATGATGCAATCGTCTTGCACACATACAGGAAGTATAAAACATCTGAGATTAGAAGCATTTGATCACACTAGTAACTCTGTCCAGTTCAATTCCACAATAAAAAATACTTAATATTGTCGTATAAAAATGGCAACAGCAAGTTGAAGCAATGTAAAAATCACATTATGACAGATTCAGAAAGGGTCATGAGGCTAGCTAAGAGAAAGTATTCAAACTTTAAAGCAAAAACGAAGTAACTGATTGAAGAAAGCATTTATTTTCACACATACAAAAGAAGATTTTGTCAGTATATTTATCTGAGTTCTGGGAAGTGTAATGTCAATGGAGGACATCAGCAATTTCACTCTTATGAAAGAAAATAACACTTACTGAAAAGTTCATCAACTAAGTACATGGTACCTAAGTTGCAAATATGCAAACCTACTTGTACTGTTCTGGACTGCCAAGACTTCAGTGCAAGAGGTCCGGTATTGTTCATTAGCCCCAAAGCTGAAACGGCAGTATATAATTTCACTCAGTTTAGAAGTGATTTTATGTGGTGAGGAGGCAAAGCTCCTGTGTGGAAAGAAACCTCTATGTACAGCTGCTGAAATGAAGATTAAACATTCCATGAGAGTCACATTAAAGATCCTTGCTGTTGGGAAAGGGGAGTTTCATGCTTAGCTTTAGCATCAAATTATATTTGTTTCCATAGAGCATAAAAAAAGTTTTCCAACCACTCCTAGCATCTTTACTGAAAGTCATGTGCAACAAGCAATTATTGTTACAATCTACATCTGAAAAGAGGCCTTGACAAACAAATTACGCTTCAAAACTTTTATTTGGTTTTCAGTACATTTTTTATAAAAGTAATAGGCTGAGAGTAAAACACTTAGAAGGAAGATTTTCCCTTTTTGTAAACAGCCATAAGATTCATTCTGCAAACAAAACAGTGATAAATGGGAAAGTCTTACTTCTATTATTTTCTGTTCAAGTAATTAAGCAATTTCATAGAGTCAAATGTGGCAAACACTTGGAGAAATTTTTACAGAAGTAAACAATAGGGTATAATAAGTTATAGAAGTCTATAATTCTGCAATTCCCTTAGACTGCTAAAGATATTACTCCTGTAAATAATTAAAAATAAGTAGTAGTTCAAAGCCTTTTTTCAAACCCTTTTTGATGACCACTAAATTCACTAGATATATTACATCTGATTTCAAGAGGTTTGGGATCACTCTCTGATTTCTTTTTTTCTTCCCTTTTATGAATGTATCCTATACGTCATAACTCAGCTGGAGCTATATCTACGTCTGACTGTTGGTAGATACGTCTCAATGTGAACCAATAAGCATGCATTGTAGATAGACTCTTTTCTAACTGTTTTCAGGCCATAATTTCAAACCACAGACCTGATTTTATAGGTGTCCACTTGCTTGTGTAACTTTATGTGTAAAGCTTTCCTCTAGGTAATACGGTCACTTAGTAAATTTTCTCTGCTCACTGAGGAAATCACAACAGAACTGGGTGAGCAATGTTCACTTTACAACTCCATCACCATCTCTGCCTGTCGGTTGCTTCCAGACTCTTCTGTAGGTAGAAAACATCAAGACAGTCATGGAGGCTCTGTTAAACTGATAGGCATGTTATCCAATCCTACTTTGGATTCTTCACCAGTTTTAGCTTTTTCTCTACTGAAAGCATGAAGGAAATTGTTAGATTTGCCAATTCAAAACAGGAAAATTGTTTTTGAACTACATTGTAAAGTTAAGATGTAAGTTATGGAAAAACAAGGTCTTACTAAATTACTTCTGTCATTAATAGACAGCCTCATGAATAAATGCTAAAAGCAAGTGCAACATTTTAAATATGACCAAATGTAAATAATATCTTCCAAAATAGATACATGAGGCAAAACCCCCCCAGATGTTATATGTGAGACATTCATATACAATATATAACGAGAACTCAGATCAAATAATAAAGCTCAAAAATTATCATTATATTAAATGTATTTTGGTTGTTTGCATTCAGATAACTTGTCAAGTGCAAAAACTTGATGACGTTAATGGTAACTGTCCGTTGTTCCCTTTTGCTCCTGCCATCCAAGTCTATATATATCTACTCCCACTTTACATTTAATAAAACAACTTTTCAGCTTCCTGCATATCTTTCATATACATAAAACTTGCATTTTTTCCTGTCACAACTTTTTTTTCTTTCATGTTCAGGTTTTCAACATAGCCCCTGCTCTTAGCACTTCCCAAATCAAGACAGGTTCACACAGGTATTTCAGAACGCGGATATAAAACAGTTAGTTTTATGTCTCACTGGCATAGACACAGTCATCCTCTTCCTACTGACCTTAGCCTTTTGTTTTGTGCCAAGCATGGAGACTGGTGAGTTAGTGAATCACACTATTTACATTGAGAGTGAAATAGGATGGCCTGGGAGAGAACATTAGGATTTTTTTGAGGTATTAGTGGAAGAATGGCAGTAAATTAGAGACGGATTTATGACGTGATCAGGGACTGGGCAGAGGTTATAAGATTTATACCTGAGACACAGGACAGGAAAAGATGTCAGAGGAATTTTTTATTTAGTTTAAATCAATTCACAGCAATTTTAGCCTGCAGACAAGTGGAGAAACTAAAACTTGGTAAGCAAATCTAAATTGTATTGAAAGCAAAATGCTAGGCTTAAAAAGAAGATGCTATTACTTGATCTTCGAAAGCAACTCAGAAGAATATTTCAGTATTGCAGAATATCATGTTATTATAGACCTAAATAGCATATTGGCGTGATTCGGAACACTGAAGTTCCCCAGAGGAAGTAACCAAAGTTCTGAATGTCTCATTCATTTTTGCAGTCCATAAGAATGCATCAAGTATCAAAAGCAAAGTATCATCTGTGCAGAACAGAGCTAGGATTTATCTACAGTCTGTACATAGTGCCCTGAAGACAAAATGACAAAGCGCAAATATACATAACAGAATGCTAAAACTTACTGCCAGTCCTTGTACAGATCCTAATCACTGATGTCAGTGGAGAGATGCTCTCAGAGCTCAGAGGGCTTTCAAGCAGAAGTTTCTTCTTGCCTACCAAAGTAACATACAGAAAAGGCTGCTGGTTTTGCAAGTTCAGTATTACTGACTTTGTACCTGGTCTTTTTCTTCAGGGCTTCTAGATTTGTTGTGTACCTTCCCAGCTCTTCCAAGGACTTTACTGTGCGAAGATGCACTGTGAAATTCTTCTGGGGGTTAGGCAAGCCTCAAGTCTCATCTGTTCATTCACTTAGTTTTCATCTAGGTCACTTATGGTCGTAGGATCCTTATTAGAAACTTTATTCCCAACATTAGTTTATCATCTCGTTTTCATAGAAGAACTTTGTGTAGTCACTGATTACCTCATTCCTCCTCTCCTGGCCGGTTTTGCCCCACCAGCAACGCACGATTATTGGTAACTGCAAGTTGATATTCCATTAAGCAAGCGTGTAGCAGCAAACAATCTATGACTGAAGCAACCCACCTTCCTTGAACACTTTTCTCAGTGTGGAATCCTTGGGAATTTTCTCCTCCCTACAGGAAAAATACACACCACAATCGTAAAGCATTTGCTAAAGTGTTAACTACTGGAAACTTACATCTTCACCTCACTTAATCAATACCTTCTTTCTCTTCTAAATTTAAAGCATATATGGTTACTAACCTGAATATTGTGATCTTCTTTAAGGATTCCATTTTTGATAATCAGTTCTAGACAGAGCAGAAAAAGCAGGAGCAGTCTCACTCCTCTGTATTGTAGAGAAGCAGCACCCAAGAAGCTATGTATAGTTCCTGTTTCTTTTTATTCATCTTGATGAAAAGCAGCTAAGACAACAACTGTAAATGCACCTATTTACTTTAAATGTTTTGGGATTAATATAAATGCTAATGATAGTCTGTGTTTATATCAACAGCAAACAAGGAGAGTGTGAAAACCATTATGGTCTTCCTCATTGCTAGGTCCGGGGATGAAGTTACAGAAACTTGGAACAAATACTTTGTGTATATACATACTATGTTAGTATTGTACAAACTGCTACTACAATTCAATAATTGCCAGTGTGGCTTTACATTTTGATAGCCTGCCTGTACATCAGGATTTTATTGCTGGTAGAAGTTGATCAATACTAGTTTCAGCTGCTGTGTTTTTAATATAGAAAACCTGCATTCTCTAAAATCCCTCTTGCATATGAAAACATCAAGACACCCAAAGTAAGGTATATTGCCTGAAGAGAAATAGTATTATATATGATTATATTTACATAGCTAATTTTACATTGCAAAAAAAGATTTAGAAACAGAATTTTGAGACAGAACTAAAAAAAGTCGATAATCTTATTCTAAGTTATTATAACTGATTGTAATATTCCAAAGTATGAAGTTTTCAGTATTGAATTTATATTTTGTCTGTGGGATTTTTTTTCCCCATTTTGCACAGTGCAATTCAAAAATTCCCATAATAAACACTACTGGACTTTTTGTTAGCTAGATTTGATATTTGCTACATGTGTTAGCCTTGCCATGTACAGGAAATGATTGGCCTATATACCTGAATGCCTGCTGGTAAAAGGAAGAGTAGAATTATTGTTCTTACTCTTTTAGTCTTTTGCAAGGTAATGAATATATATGCCAATTATTATCATTGTTTGCTGTTTGGCATGAATCATACAAGTGATCATGTAAAAGTATGAGGAGTGGTTGATGCACCAGGTGGTCAAGCAGCCATTCAGAGGGACATTGAAAAGACGGAGAAATGGGCTGACAGAAGCCCCATGAATTTCAACAAGTGGAAATGCTGAGTCCTAGCCCTGGGGATGAATAAACCCAGGCACCAGTACAGGCTGGGAGCTGACTGGTTGGAAAGCAGTTTGGCAGAGAAGCTTCTGGAGATGCTGGTGGACACCAAGCAGAACCAGAGCCAGCAATGTGCCCTCGTGACTAGGAATGCCAACAGCCTGCTGGGCTGCATAAGGAGGACTGTTGCTAGCAGGTCAAGGGAGGTAATTTTTCCTCTGTACCCAGCTCTGCTGAGACACATCCAGAGTGTTGGATGCAGTGCGAGATCCTCAGTACAAGGCAGCAGTGGGCATACTGGAGCGAGTCCAGTAGAGGGCCATGAAGATGAATAAGCAACTGCAGTATATGCCCTAAGAGGAGAGAATGAGAGAGCTGGGACTCTTCAGCCTGGAGAAGCGAAGGCTCAGGGGGATGTTATCAATGTGTATAAATACCCGATTGGGGGAATAAAGAGGATAGAATCATAGAATATCTCAAGTTGGAAGGAACTCATGAGGAACACTGAGTCCAACACTCTGCTGCTTGCAGGATCACCTATAACTAAACCATATGACTAAGAGTGTCATCCAGATGCTCTTTGAACTTTCACAGGCTTGGTGCCATGACACTTCCCTGTTCCAGTGACTGACCGTCCTCTCAGTGAAGAACCTTTTCCTAATATCCAATCTGAACTTCCCCTAATGCAACTTTATTCCATTTCCTTTGTGTCCTGTTGCTGGTCACCAGAGACAGGAGACCAGCACGCCCCCCTCCCCTGCCCTCTTTCAGGAATTTGTAGACTGTGGTGAGGTCACCCCTCAGCCTTCTCTTCTCCAAGCTGAACAACACAAGTGATCTCAGCCACTCCTCACAGGTTTTGCCCTCAAGACCTTTCACCCTCTTAGTCTCTCTCTTATGGACACAACTCTAATAGTTTAACATCATTCTTACATTGAGGTGCCCAGAACTACACACAGTACTCAAGGTGGGCCTGCACCAGTGTAGTGCAGAGTGGGACAATCACCTTCCTCGATTGGCTAGCTACGCTGTGCTTGATGCACCCCAGGACATGGTCGGTCCTTTTGGCTGCCAGGGCACACTGTTGACTTGTGCTCAACTTGCCATCAACCCAAACCCCAGATCTCTTTCTGTGGGGCTGCTCTCCAGCCTCTCGTCCCCCAGTTTGTATGCATAACCAGGACTGGCCCATCCCAGGTGGAGACAGGGATCAAACACTAGCACAGATTTTTGAGTCTCCATTGTTGGAGATATTCAAAATCCAACAGGACGTGGCTGTGAGCAACCTGCTGTAGGTGATGACCTGGTTTGGACTAGATGATCTCCAGATGATCTCACTTCCCACTGTAACTATTTTGTGATTCCAAGTTTAAGATCAGAGGTGAAATGAAGCATTTCTAAGTATGTTATGATTGGTAACCAAAAAAAAAAATTACAGCTGAGACAAAAATTACAGCTCTTTGACATTAAGGAGGCTCTTTTATCCCTATGCAGTAAGGGACTTTATTGCGAAGAAGGTTCAGGGCTTTCAGTTAAAATGATGAATGGACTTAAGACACAAGTTTCTTTAGCTGGTGCATTTAAAGCTTTGTAAGTTTACAGAGATCATGATAATTTTTTGAATGGACCTATGGATGTCGTATAGTCCCATCTCCCACAATCTATCAGCGCTGCAGTGATTTAAAGATTACATATGTAAAAAACATTTCTATATGCAACATGAGTTCTCTCAGCAAACAAGTATACATACGCCATTAGCCGTCAAACTCTGCATTAGGTGTTAAACAAATAGTGAAAATATCCAGATGAAAAAATTGCAAAAAATTATGTTTTGCTTAGTTAGGCAAAATAGTCTTGAATAACATCACTCTGTCTTTATGTATGAGCTAATAAAAAAATTGATGTACATTCTGAAATGGTGTTTTTGGAGTAATCTGAACAGAACATCATTTTCTAATGTGGATATATCTGTTGTCTAGATTTATCGCTCTTATTTTGTACGCCAATGGTCTATACAAGTTCTGGTGAGGATTGGGAAGCTGGGAACCAGCAAGTGAATCTGTACCTTGGCACGATTGACAAGATGGGTTTATAACAAAACAAACAAACCAACAAACAAAAAACCAAAACCCTAACTGGGATGGAGGAGAAGGATGGGGGAGGCAGATTGAGCATTATATGGTAGAAAATGGAGGAGAAAAGCACAGAGAGCAGAAGAGGCATGGCAAATGGAGTGGATTGAAATAGGCCAGAGAGAGAAAATTGTCCTGGGTTTGGCCAGAACAAAAAGGATCAATAATTTCAATGTGTTGCTGAAAGAGAGTTGAAAAAAGTCTATGTCTATTGGTAAGCACATATTGAAGTGTTTTCTTGAGGAGAAATTATCCTGTCACTAGTTAATAAAAATGCGGAATAATCCCATTTATATTGTGAGAAGGTCACTATGATATTCACCATAAGAAAATCTGTGCATAGCAGAATGCTCTGTGATTACCAATGCCTTCCGCAAAGGTGTCTAGAGACAGACAATTATGTATCTGCACAACTCTAAGGTGTAATAAGGGAGTAGCTGTATTCAAGGAACAAAGCTTGACATTTATGTTCTCTGAAAAATAAAAAGATTGAAAGCAAATAATAGTTTTTCTTGACAGCATTGAAACCCCTTCGTGATTAGCTGGAGAAAGAAATTAAATATCATTAGAAGGTCATAAGAACTTCCATGGTCTGAGAACTAGGGGGACAACAAATCTGATAAGGCTTGGAGAAAAATATTTTATAATTAAATGTGTTAACAGATGAGATCCTTCTTGGAAAGCACGTCATGATATAGGTGAGGAAGCATAAATTCCTTTTCACTATATTTTGAAAAAATTTTTGTATAGAAAAGAAAAAACCACCTATCATGCATCCTCAAGTACTTTTACTGTAATGTAAAGTTTCTATGAATATGAAATTTGCCTTCATTTTGTTACAAAAAGGGACATTTCTCGAATAACAAACCAACACTTCATAAAACCTCCATCCCCATGCAGTGCCTTAGTCATTCACAAATTATATAAGATATTTATATTTTAAACTGTCTAATGATAATTTCATGGGGTTTGCACTACATAAGACTTCTTTGTATAAATACAAGCTCAACAACTTAATATTTTGATTGCGATATAAAGATATTTTATTAATTTATTCTCTACAATTTAGTTCAGGTTTGTCAAATAAAAAAAAATAAATTTTCAGATATTTCCAGTCTCTTCCATTTTATTGAAGAATTCTTCTTTTACAGCCAGGGGAAATATCTTTCTTTCTTGGACTTAGAGGCAGAAAAATTAATTCTAAGGACTGGCAGTTGCTGGAAACTTAAAATATTTAAATTAAATACTGTTAACACAAATAATAAGTTAATAGTAACTTGATTCAGGTTGGTAGAGCTATTTTATTCAAATAAATGCATTAATTCAGAATTGATTAAAGTGTTGGACGGAAAATGTATCAAAAGCTTATAATATGACTTTTTAAACATTTCTGTCAATGTGAAGCATGAAGAAACTGTTATGTCTGTAATGGGTTAGAAGGCAAGTTTTTCCCATTGCAAGAGTATTTAACGTTTTGAACTCAAGACCTTCTGAAACATTTTCCTTTTGTTTTTCTTTCATGAAAAATCGCAGCAGGTCTCCATAAATACCAGAGCATGTTTCCATTAAAACAAAAAACAAAGAAGCTTGGGCTTAGAAGAGTGAATGATCTAATGACTAGATCCTTTGCTGTCCATAAATTTGTCTAGATCCTTTTTGAACCTGAAAATACTGTCTCTTTCCATAAACTCCTGTTACAGTAAGCTTAAGATGTTCATGACCTGCTGTGTAAAATCATACTTTCTTTTACCTGTTTTGGAATGATCACCTATCAGTTTTACCAATTATCCCCAAGTTCTACAACTGGAAGAACTGGAGAGCAACTATTCCACTGTCACCTTATGCAATGCTTTCATGAGCCTGTAAATCTCTTATCACATATATCTTCACAGTTTTCATACATTAGGGTTAATAACATATAAGCAATTAATATATTAACAATTATTAATTAATATTACTAATAATATTAATTAATGAATAAAGAAATACATTAATAACATATAATATATAAATAATATATAGAGTTTCATATACCTCTTCAGGGTTTTCATACATTTTCATACATCTAATACATTTCATACACACTAACCTATATTTCTCAGTGTCTTTTCCTTTTTTGGATTATATTCAACCTACCAGGTTTTCTGCTAGCTGACATGCTTTTGATCTCAATAATAAACTGTTGGTTTTATTCTTCCACCACTGGTGAAAATTCCCCAGCAGTCTGTAAAATTGATTATGACTTGAAAATACTAATCTGTGATGGTCTTAAATTGATCTCTCCACAGACTAAAACCCAGTTTGCTAAATAATTTTTACAGAAATGGCTGACTTTTATTAAGTGCTTTGCTTTTGAATAACATGGATAAGATATCAATTAATTCAAAGGACTCTTGCTATCTAGATAGGAAAATGTTATCTCTATTTTTCAGGTGGAGAAACTGAAAAGTTGAAGAGGCATCCTAAGTCCATAGGGTAAGATAAGAACAGAGCTGGTGCTTCAGGTCTCTAGTGCCTGGCTTCTAGTCTAGAATTATAAATGTCAAATATCCGACATAGTTAACACATAGTTAATACTTAGATTAATAGTAGATATGTTTTGCTCATGGATAAAATATAAAATAAACAGAAAATCTACAAAATTTGATATCAATCAGTTACCATGTCTGACATTTTGAGCAAATATTCAAAATGTGGGAGGAGAAGAAGGGTCATTTTCATCTTCTTGCCAGCATGTAGTCAAACAGCCTTTTTTCACTGTCTGCAGGCCTAGATACTTTACAGAGTTCGGTTCTGAGGGAATATTTCTTCCTGACTTCTTCTCATTCATATTCAAAGATTTTCATTCTTTCATTATAGTTCTCAAGTGTTATTGAAAAGTATCAGACTAACAACCCCGGAGAATAAAGTTTCATATTTATACCTAGACTAGATATTGTGCAGCTTTTTCAAAAGGTGGTTGGCTATAGGTTTAAAAATGACCCAGACCAAGAAGCAAAGTGGTGATTAAAAAACTGATTGTGTCTTGGACTTCCTACAGGTATCACACAGAAAATACTCAGACTTTCTTCTCAGTTTAGAAATGACATACTAAGGGTTATTTCCGCTGTCAGACTTGTGTTTGAAAGTATTAGCTTTCCCAGAAACACATGGAGTAGCAAAATTTAGCTGACATACCCAGAACCGCCTCTGTGTACAGCATGAGGAACTGCGAGACTTGTTTAGTCAATGCTGCTTCCACATAAGCTAGGCTTGCTGTCACACCAGGGTTCAGACCTGACCCAAATTCCCCTTAGGAAAATCATTAATCATTAGTAATCTTTCTAATTGTTAGAAATCTTTATGGTATGTCACAAAATGACTACTCTAATATGGTAACCTGAGCATTATTGTTTGCTAAGATCTAATTAGTTCCAACATTCTGAGAATGAAACAAAAGTAGAAACCACCACCCACAGGAGAAGAAAACATTCATAACTGAGCACAAAGAGGCAACACTTACCAACTCTGGAACCAGACAGAAATTGAAGGACTGTATTTTAAGAATAATATCAAAAACAAGTACAAGAATAGAGGAAAGAGCTTAAAAAAGTGAAAGAAAACTCATTCAGCTCTGGTCAATGCAAAATCAATACTAGTTGTTCCACTTCTTGTGAAAGAAGGAATGACATTTTAGTATGTACAGGAAAAAACAGGTAAGGTGGTGGCGAAGCATGGCTCTGTTTGTCATTCACAGCTGCAGGCTGTTAAAAGGCCATATTGAAAGAGAGAGAAACACGGCTCACAGCTCCATACAAGTATGCTCATGTTTTGGCAGAAATATTGTAAATGTGGAAGTACTGCATGCAATTTAACAAGTACTGAAACAGGTACTGGGTGATATTTCTTTATCTTTTCTTTTGGCCACTTTGAGAAGGGTTTGTCATTTAAAGTATGCAAGAGAACTGACTTCACAGAAAAGCATGTTCATGTTATTCCTAAGGAGTCTCAAAAAAGCAGGACTCTTTTGAAACAACCTCTGCTAACTTGAATGGAGCATGCCAGCATTGAACTTTGTAGAGCATTATGAGAGATCTCCACTTACACACCACTTCACAAATGCAAGTTGACACGTGTCCAGGGCCACGGATTAGTACATTCCTCTGGAGGAACTTCCTGCAGAAAAAGTGGTCATTATGGTCAAAGTCCAGCCACTGAGTTGCACCAACTGTTTCCACAGAGGCAAGTCAGAGACAGAAGCTGCTGCTGCTGCTGGTGGCACTGCTGCAGCCTCATTGTGCTCTGCAGAGTTGGGCAGGGCTGGACAGGACAGCTCAGGCTCCCCTCAAGGTGTCCTCCTGTGCCCTGCCTTACTGGGTGGTTAAGCGAGGTGCTCGGGGGCTGACACACCAGGCTGCTCCTCAACATCCAGAAGTGTTGTGCAAGAGTTTGGAAGAAGGATAAATCAAGGCTAGTGATGAAAGAGCATGTAGAATGTAAGCGTGCATGGTATAATGATTCAAATTCTAAAAACTGCAGTTCAGGAAATCACTTCTGTTGCTGAATTGTTGCAATGGTAAATGATATCATTATGAGTTTCTCATTAAGGACTTGTCTGTGAGTGTGAGAGAGACTTGATCTTACTTAGTCTGTAGTATTTAATGAGATACGAATTTCTTGTACCTGAGACTGTTAAGAAAGAAGAATAAAGTGTTGAATGTCTAAATTGCGGTGACCTACACAGGGAACCCCAGGCACCTATAGTCTGAGTGGATTTATGGTTGTTGCTAGCACTGACAACAGCTTCCTCCTAGTTTCTGCTGTGTGGCATGTTCTTCCTGAGTACAGAATATATTAATTCACTGGCTTCTTGTGAATCTCATATTAGCATAACAAGCATTTTTCCCTATTATTGACTAAAACTATTAATTTTGTCTTCTTCCAAACCATGGCATATGTATACCTTCACATTCTGTACTTGAAGATACATTCCCCTCCCGATGAAAACTGCAGTTGTATGTCTGAAAAAAATATCCTCCACAGATAAATAACAATTTACTCACCTTACATAGATGTCAATGAAAACAGAATTTTGCATGAGCAGAATTTCTTTTGTGTTAAAGCAGATGCTGTTACATGGTGCACATGGTGTTCTCCATAGCGTATTACACGCAGTTTTTGCAGGATATTATAAAATAAACAGAGAGTGAGTAATGATAATAAGAGCTACAAAATTAGCTGCATGCAATCATTGAATGTCTCCATTAAAACTGATGTGCTGTTGTCACAACATTTCAAGTCACCAGCACTGGAAGGTTTATGACCACCATGAACATTAGTTAATGGTATGTAGGTCAGTTCAAAGCAATATTTGCTCTTTGATTAAGACATAGTTGTGAAAGACATAATTCATATCAAGGCCAATTAGAATCTTTTCAGTACGCAGTACATAACATGTTCTAATAACATTAGTATATTCATCTATTTAATCAGAGGCATGAATTTCAGAATTAATTATTCTGCTTAAATAGTGTAAAGTAAAGTAGGATCAAAGAATACAGCAAAATTAGAATTATAATTTGCATCAGTAGCAAATATCAGTCTGTGCTAAAAACATATTTTTTGGTTTTTTAATACTTCAGTTGGAAATTATTTTGGTATTATGGTAAGTGAATAATTAGCCTGCTCTAACACGGAATTTTATTTTTAAGAAAATCAATCAAGTAACAATCAAAACTGAAAAAAAGAATAATGAAGGAAAACTAATAATGTTAATGGGAATAGTAAAAAAATAATAATAATAATAATAATAATAATGTCTGTACAAACATCATAAAGGATAATTTTTTTATGTATTCTCTTGTTTAGCCAGTGTGATAAGCCATTGAATTACCCTATTAATACAGTAGAACTTTACCAATTCTAAAATTCTGTATTACATAAGAAAATAGTCAAAAGGAATTCCCTTCCAGCCTTCTAAAACATTAATTAATAGATAACATACTTTTATGGTGTGTAAACCAGAGTCATATTGGGTCGGTTTTTGCATCCTTTGGTAGTGTAGCGACTTTGAAGAAGGATCCTACAGCACAAATACAGTCTATTCAACCTCTCATATCTCCAAGAATGACTTATTTTAATACTTTTGGTCATGGTTGCATACTCTTTGTCTGAAATTCCTTTGTGATTTAAAAGCAGTATTACTACTTTCCTGGTCTGATTTTATCTGCATTTCTTAAAAACTTCCTGTGTTTGCTTTCTCTGTTGCTCTTTACTTTCAAGGTGACACTGATTTTTTTTAAAGATAAAAACTATTACAGACCTTCAGAAAGGTTTTCTGCTGACATAATGCCAACAACCACAGAATCTCACTGGGAAGTCATTAAACGCCTTCAAATAGACTGAAACATGGCAAATGTTGGTATGGTTTTCTTTTGGTCATGCAGCTGGATTGCTTGTTTTTGCTCACTATTTAAAACTAAGAAAATAAATCTAACAAGCATGGGCTAATATTTCCTGTGACTATGCTGTAAGCTGTACGATACAGATAAGCTCTAGAATAGAATAAGTGAATAGCCTTTATCAGCCCAAAGGATTTTTGCTGTACATACCATATTGTCATCCTCTGAATGGCAGCACTATTTCTACTACCTTATGAGGAACTAATTTCTGCTATGTCCATCTTTGTTCTCTGCTCTCATCCTTATCTTTCACTTACTTCGAATGCAATTAGTCTAATTTTAGTGGTAAAGCAATCATTCACCGGCAAGTTCAGCTAAGTACATCTTCCTTTCTTAAAATAACACCTTGAAGAACCTCAGAACAGTTTACTACTGTGGTAGTCCCACAGAATAAACATGGTCACATCAACTTCATGATCATAAGACTTTGAAAGGACAAAAATCTTTAATCCTATCTAGAGATATGCAGAGGACATTGCTAAACTAAAACTTTTTCTGTAGTCAGTATGCATGAGTACATAGTATTTGGACTTTGTAGGATACTAAGGACATGCACTCATTCTTCAGTCATCATGATCCAGCCCAAGGAAAATTGTATGCTAAGTTAGAGCCTTCTGATGGTTTGAGCATGCCGTATGATTAGGAGGTGAGTGGTCTGTTGCTTAAACTTTGGCTGTTCATCCTGTTCTAATGATATAGGAGCTAGAGTCATTAGATACAGTAAGATGTAGTAAATCAGAAATGAAACAGAAGATACCATTTCCTTGGACCCTGGGTTCTCAGTCCCAGAATTAAGTCTCTGGCTGCAATTTCTTTTGTCAAACTGTTCTGGTTTGGCTGCCGTCGGCAACAAAAGCGCCACGTGGCTGCCCCTCCACCCGCCAGGGTGCAGAGGAGAATGGAAAGAAACAGGCAGAAACTGGTAGGTCGGGACAAGGGCAGTTTAACAGAACAGCAAAGGAAACAGGAACAACAAAGATACAGATAAGGAGAAAACAACAAAAACCGCATGACCCAGAGAGCCGTTCTCCCGCACCGCTACCACTGTGCGCTCCCGAGCCA
>Ga0065711_1001511_pt1 | contig 43075 bp, 21 predicted proteins | sample Hoacrofraction12_FD_59098 | JGI IMG/M metagenome (GOLD analysis project Ga0065711, IMG submission 59098) | Hoatzin crop microbial communities from Cojedes, Venezuela - Epithelial fraction 12 v2 (version 2) | ecosystem: Host-associated > Birds > Digestive system > Esophagus > Crop | place... | reverse complement strand
CTTGATAGACCAGATGCTTGTGTTGCCATTCAGCCAACATCTTCCTGGGCTGCATTAGGAGGAGTGTTGCCAGCAGGTCAAGGGAGGTGATCCTTCCCCTCCACTGAGCACTGGTGAGGCCCCATCTGGAGTACTGTGTCCAGTTCTGGGCTCTCCAGTACAAGGGAGACATGGATGTGTCCTCCAGTATTCTGTGAAATAAAGATAATGGAATAGTGCTGCCAAATGCTGAAAGACAGGTCTCAGTCGCTTCACAGAAATGCAAGGGAAGACTTAGTCTGTGGAACAGATGGAGGCTGAATGTATCACAGGGAATATCCAAGAAATGAACAAGTTTAGATTTTCCATGAGGAAAGCATATATAATGCTCCTGTGATGTTATTTCCTTGGGGTTTAGTATATACAAACTATGCATATGTTTATAAAATATGTAAACAGTGGATAAATATGCATGCATACATGTATATATGTATTTGTATGTATATACATATATGTGTGTATATATATACATACTAAAGTATAAGTAAAGAATGTATAAAAAGAAACCAGAGTTTGACTCCCGGGCCTCACAACAACCATGACACACACTGTTAGTCGTGTTGTATTATAAAATTTGTCTTATTGTATTAAACTAATACAGAGGGACAGGAGGTAAGCTCTCACAGGCTCTGACATCAGTATAAGCATGTAATTCCTGCCCTGGAACACCTCCCCATCTAAATACCCCCTTCAGCTGTGGTTGAGCAAAACTCGTTTCCGTGCACTTTGCTTTGCTGTTTGGCTGCTCTGCATGATGCGCTTGCAAAAGCCGTGATGGGATGTGCTGCTGGGAAGACTGCGGTGCCCGGCTGTGATGCTGTGACCTCAGAAGTCCCTTGGCCTGCGCACACAACGAACCGCAGCCGAGCGCTGCATAAGGCGGCAACGTGTGTGGGAGATGCGGAGCTCTGGAGACAGCACGGCTGCGGTCAGCCCGAGCGCAAACAAACAAACTGAAAACCCAGGGAGAATGAAAGGTGTTTTTCAAATGTGAGAAGGCCTAGTGTGAGAGGTGTCCTTTTGGTCAGAATAAAGCAGGAAAGAGCTTTTTGTATTCTGTCTATTGTAAGAACTGTAAATTCATAAGTACTGATGTAAGACACTGACATTCAGGCAAAATGTCTCCTGAAGTCACCTGTTACTGTTTTCTTGTGCATGTTCTTAAGGTACTTTAACTCCGCGACGAGTAACAACATATCCTTTATAGTGTTTTGAGAGATGGGCAAAAAGTCTCTGAAAAAGCGTGACTTGGCTCAGAAAGTCAGCTTTAACCTTACTGTTGTTCACTCCTGTCTGTCTGAAGAGACTGCACTGCTGGTTTTGGTTTTTCCCTGTGGTGCACCTTCTGCCCGCAGAAATCTGTGGGACAAAAGATCGTTGAAAAGCAGGACCTGGTCTGTGGGTGCCGATGTAGTAATCTGTTTGTCAACCGGGCAGGACGGCAACATCCACATGACCTGGCTGTGTGCGCTTGGGTCTGGGCTGGCCATGGTGGTTCTCTCGTCAGCCTCAGTGCTGGTAAGTGTCATGTCTCCTATGCAATAAACCTGTAACACTGTGATAAACCGAATCTCTTGCTCTTCGTATACTGGTTAATTTGGTATTTTATTTAAAACGAAAGGCCTCTATTATACAACCCAATTGGAGAGGTCTTTCTTGGCCTGTAATTCCAGCTGGATTCCACCACCCGTAACTTGTATAAAAGTGTCTGGGGTGGAATCGGTGGTGTTGGTGATGAAATTTACACCTAGCATGTGGTGTTTGTAAAATAAATACAAGTGGCAGCTGGAGTAACTTGTGAAAACTGGGTGTTTGGAAGGGGCCTAAGCCAAAGACCATCAGTCCATATAAAAGTTACTGCTGGTTTTAGATTGATCTTTTAGCTGTGCTGTGTGGGTATCGCTTGCAGCCCAGATCAGTACTTTTACAAGGCAGCAAGGCTGAAACATTGAGCCTTTCTGTCATTTACTGTCCTACTGTGTTCAATTTAATTATAGACAGGCAATTAACAGCATAGGTGAGAGAAAAAGTGAATGTTTTACTGAACTTCCCCCGAAATCCAGCAACAGTAGGAAAAGGGAGTTTGCTGTTGTACGAGTAGTAACTGACCAGTTTAAATCTGTCTGAAGTCTGAACTGGATGGACAAATCCCACGGGTTCAGGCATGCGCCCTGCCCCACAGACAGCCTGTGCAAAGAGGAGAGGCTGGTCGGCTGCTGGCGTCGGGGGGGGTGGCAGGGAGCTGGGGCGGGGGTGCTCCTCAGTCGTTTGCTTCTCTTGGTACCCCCAGTACAACGCTGTTGGGGGCTTGGATTTTTGTGTGTAGCAGGAAGTTATTTGGGCATCTACGTCATCTGTTTAATTCTGGGAAAGTTTGTTCATGAACAGAGCGAGGTGAGGGCTGGAGTTAAAAAACGTGTCCGTAGACGCATCTAACAGGTCAACACCTAATGATTGCTGACTCTGTTTCTCCTTTTTTTTTCCTTTGCAGTTCTTTTGCCCAGCGGGTTCACCATCTGGCTTGCCAGAAATCATTGGGTATTTGAATGGCACTGCTATTCAGCATCTTTTTAACATCAAGACCTTTTTAGGGACATTTGTCTCATGCGTGCTGGCTGTAGCCTCCGGGCTCTTCTGCGGGCCGGAAGGTCCCATGGTCCATTTGGGGTAAGAAATAGCAGATGAAAGTTAAAGCTGTCAGGCTGAGGGTATGGTTTTGCAATGTGTGTCTTGGTGGCAGCACTGCCTTAAAAAATACCCTGCCTCGGGGGCTCTTCTCACCTGTGCTGTCCCCTCCTTTGTGTTAGCACAACTATTCACGCTGTGCAGTGAAGAAAAGATTTTTTTGCTGTGTGTTTTAGATAGCGGCTCGGTTCCCTAGTCTGATTCCCCGTGAGGCTCAGCAAGCAGTTTTCTGGACAACGGCAGTCAGTTTTCTTTCTGAAAGCAGCCTGTCTCACAGCTACGGCCTGCCGGCTGCTTCGCATCTCATATGACTACTTTTACCTGTGCAGCGTCTGTGTAAAAATAAGGCCAGTCTCCAATGGCTGCGCACAGAAGGGACGATGTTTTTGCAGGCACCTGCACAAGTGCCGTCAGTGGCAGTGCGAGGCGCACGGCGGTGGACAGCCAGGTCCTCGGAGTCTGTGTCTCCAGCTTGCAAACACGGCAGCTGCTGGTGCCAGCTAAGGGCGCGGAACCGCGGAACCCGGTTGCTGCTTTGTGGGCTCTGCCGGTGGCGGATTGCCAGTCCATTGGAGCTGCTTGTTGTTCCCGCGGTGGTGTACTAAGCCAAAGTAGACTTTATAGGCTTCTTGGAGGATGGTGTTTTTATTCCCCCTTGCTGTACAGAAAGAAAGAGAATCCCCATCACCCTATTGTGGTCTGGGGCCTTGTGAGAAGGGGAGAGGACGGCTGCCCAGTCTGCTCTGTCTGTCAGAGTAGTTCTTAAAATTTACTGTGTTGCAATACAGCCAAACTTAGTAAGGACTGCAGGACAGATTTTGGACTCTTCCGCTTTGTTAAGCGACATCATTTCCTTTATTCACCGTTTAGTGGAGAATCCTGCTGCACTTTATTACCATCATTAAATCGTATCTTGAGTAGAGATGGTAAAATTGGTCTCTGCTAATAAGATATAGATGGTTTGTCGACTGGCTTGCTTTTTTATTTCTGACCCTTTTTGGTTTTGGAAATTACTCACCCTCAAGGACGTCCTCTACCTCTTCACCGCCCCACCAAACCTCTCCTCCTCCCCACCACCCGTTCACATTTTCTGTTACTCCGTGGGTTCATATTTATTTATTTATTTTCACGGAGGTGCAGCACCCCAGGGGATGACTCAGATGTTCAAAAATAGGAGCACATGGTTAGTCAGAGGCAGCCACAAACCTTTCAGACAATGATTACCAAGGTTTACCTCTCCCTTTAGGTTTCTTTTGTTTTCTTTGCTTTCAGACATTTGTCTCCAGGAGCTCAGAGACTGCAGCTGTGATTTTTTTTTTCCTTTGTGTTGGGTTGGTAATAGTGATGCATGAGCCAAAGAATTGAATCATGTTTCCATGAAAAAAGTCAGCACGGTATTAACGTGATGCCTTTTCAAAACATAGGAATTAAGAGCTAGTTTAATTTAGTTTAGCTGGAACCTTCCACCATTTTTATTAAACATAAACACACATAAGTTGCTAAAAGCCTCTGAGAGATTTGTTAAGGCTCCTAATTTAAGTCTTGTAGAAAAGTCTTCCAAGATTGTACAATGAATAGATTTTTCATTTTACTAAAGGTTTGAATTTTTTTTTTCCCCCTTTTATATGTAGTTTGAAGTGCTGCCTGGGAACACACTGTAATGATTTAAATCATTGCACATCTTCTGTTAGAAGCAGGGCTGTTCTGACTGCCATGGTCAATCACCTGGGAACAGATGATTGAAATGATGGGCTGTAGTCTGATGTGTCACCACACTTGGGCAGACATTAACATGCAGTTCTTCAAAAGGCAGTTCATGGGCTATCATCACAGCACTCCTTGCAAAAGAGACATTTAAGTCTCTGAGTAAAGAATCTGAACGTCTTTAATAGTGTCCTGCTTTACGTCAATGGGACTTTGCATGTTTAAAAGACATGTTCAACATTTTCCATGTTTAAATCTGTTGAAACCAATCTAGCTTTGCTGCTGCATGCCGTCTAAGGCTCTGTCCTCCCCTGCCTTTAAACCATGGCAGATTTATGAATAATTTACCGAAAGAGTGCTCTCAACTATACAACATCACTTTTAGTGCTCTCCTGGGTTGTGGCCTGAGCCAGCTGCAGTCGGACACCCTCGGCGTCCACCTCCCAATCTTCACCAGGTTTCGGAATTCAGCTGACAAGTAAGTGATGGGTAGAGCTGTGGGGCTGGGGGGGGCTGCCCCACCGCCTGCCCTTGGCACCCCGGGTGTCTCCAGTGAGTCGCCAGCAAGCCCATTGCATCTGGAAGGAAAATAGAGATGCTGCTCCAGAAGTCTTCCAGCCTTCCTCCTGTTTGTCACTTTGGAATGGGGAAAATGCCAACCACTCTAATTAAAAGGAATTTGTTTAATTAAACAACTTTAAAGTTCTTTAATTAAAAGAGTTCACAGGTTGTTTTATTGAACTCTCGTGAAATAATATGTTAAAACTGAAGACCTTTTCCCGTTGCCTTCTGGGTTGTGTAAGGAGGGAGAAAAATGCAGGATTTTTAGACATAGGTTTTATCCTCAAATTAATGATGCTGGTCCAGGGAAAAAGAGATGAGAGGTATTGCACGATGTGCACAGGGAGCCCTTGCTTTATTTTTCTAGTTTTGAAGGAGTAAATTGTTTGTGACACTTTTTAAATCTATCTCTTCTCTGCTCATGCGTGTCTGTGAGATAACTCTGGTAAGCTCTCTCTTGTGAACAGTTCTACTGAAATTAATGAGAATGGTTTCCAGGAAAAGAAATTACAAACCAGTTTATGTTTTCTGGATGGTATTTATTGTCACGTTGACATAAAAAAAACATATAAAATGCTGATTTTTTTTTCTAAAGCAAGGAAAAAAAACCCCTGTGTGTTAATTTCCTGTAGAAGTACAAAGAATTTAAATGAACAGCTACTATGAACTATCTGTAGCTTAAAAGAAAATCAAAGAACACCAAAGGGATAATACGGGATTTCCTTTGTCTTTAGCTTTTTAAGATCAGTCATTTCAATAATTCTGAGAGGTGCTGGTTAAATAAAATGTTAGTCATGGAAGAAATCAGCGATTGTGGTAAGAGAAGCAGTGAGAACTTTTGAAACTTTTTTTTTGCAGGATCCAGTTATAGTATAATAAGAAAGAAGCGTTAGCTTGCAGTCAGGAACCGTCCTGGGAGAGACAGGTTAGGTGGAAGTCCCCTTCACAGCGAAGGTTGTTATGAGCAGCAGAGACAAATTTCAGTCTAAGCAAGACCTCGATTCTTTACAAAGGCCAGGGTGAAAGACTCCCACTCCCTTGGTATGTTTTGGAGTTAAGCAGACTCAAGAGATGTACCCTCTCCAAGCACAGTCACAAGCAGGGCAGTAACTCGGTAAGCATTAGGGTGTGGAAGGATCTTGAGGCATCCCTCCATCAGGCAGCTGTAACGGATGTGTAGGAGGGGTCCGATTCCGTTGTTGATCCTACTGGTGGGACACGTAGCACATACAACTGAGTGGAGCAAGAGGTTGGAGACATCCAAGCAAAGCTCGCTCTGCTTTTATGGTGGTTTGTGGTACCTTTTGAGTTCCCTGCTGCTGGAAACAATGTCACTGTGAAGACACAACGCATAAGTAAAAATCCATGCACAAGAGTGTCTAGCTTAGCATTTGTGAGTTGGGAAATATCAAACATAAAGGTGCCTGTGTAGCTTTACTGGTGGGCTTTGTTAAGGGCTTTGACACAGGAACTAATCTTTTCTCTTATTTTCTGTCCATTATCCTCGTTGCCACCCATCTTTTACTGACAAAATTTGTGGACGCCACAGAGAAGTCAAAAGAGCCCCCTAAGTTTTAGAGATGACTCTGATCTGTTGGTGTTTTTTGCTGAGAACTTGCCATTTCTTAATATTAAAAATACCTAAGTGCTTTGTATACTTGTTGACTGCAGCTAGTACTGAATGCTCAGTGTTTCTGCAAATTATCTCTGAGGTCTCAGGCAGCACATCCAGAGGATGCACGTTTTATAAGGTGGTGAGCACTAGTGATTAGTGCCTTATATGTATCAGCATCACCCCAGTATCCTCCGCAAAGGCTGGTCTTGAATCTAATTTTCCAAGGCAGAATTCAAGCATAATTTTATTTCTTCTTTCTGTACCCTGCCTTCTGATTTGCACACTGTGGCCTTCCTTAAACGTGTAACATTTGTCTGATGCAGGATGTTGTTTTCATATAATGAAATGGGTGCTTTGGAAAGAAAATTATGTTGCGTGTGGGAAAAAAAAAAATAATAAATGTATAAAGGAAGACTGTCCATTAATGCCTTTATTTACAACACTATAATTATTTTTATTTTTCTTTATTTTTCTTTCTTTTTTTTTTCCTTTTTTTTTTCTTTACTGGAGCTGGCTCACAGTGCAGATCTTTGCCATTTGAGCTCCTAGTGCAGCTTACAGCAACAGAAGTTTGTTGCTCCTCGGGGTGTATATGAGCTCCATGCCTCTACAGGGAGGGAGACAAGGCATAGATGTTCCCCATGGATTTCTCAGACATTTACAGACTGAGGCGGCATGTCTAGCCTACAGGCTCCGGGGCTGTACTCTCATTCTCTAGTGAATCCCAGACCTTACCTTTTTTGCCTGCAGTATTTCCCCCCTGGGACTGCACTGCTTCCCAGGTGTGAAGTGGCACACCTGCCTGGTGTTAGGCTGGCTGGCGCTGGTTCAGCAGCTCGCTGGTGTGGCACGCTGGTCCCTGTGTGAAGGTACAGGATTGAGGGTTTTGTCAAGGCCAGAGGGTGAGGCGAGTAGATCTGAACTCAGATCCTAGAGATGCAAGGCACGATAATAACCCCAAAACGAGCCAGCAGGTCTTTAAATTCAGCCCTATAAACCCATCTTTGACAGCAAACGATGTTTATGCAGCTGGCGTCTTTCTGTTTTTTTCCCCTGTTACCCAAATGTTGACTCTTCTACCTGTTGCAGGCGCAGTTTCATTACGGCTGGCGCAGGAGCAGGGATAGCTTCGGTATTTCGTGCCCCCGTCGGTGGGCTCTTGTTCACATTAGAAGAAGTGTCTTCGTTCTGGGACATCAGGCTGGCCTGGCAAACCTTCTTCTGCTGCTTGATGGCTACTTTCACCACGGATTTACTGTCCTCTTCTCTCTCTGGGTTTGTTTACAGAGGTCATTTTGGATTTTTTGAAGCAGAGAAAAGAATTATATTTTGGGTAAGTAAGTACTGTGTGGGCATGGGGAGAAACAGGCAAACCTAAACCCCTGCATCTTTCAGCATTGTTGCTGGGGGAGTAGCAGGGAAGGGGGACTGAGGAGGGGAAAGGGTGGTATATGTACAATTATCACATCAGTGGATATGGAAGCCTTCACACTTTACAGCTGATAATTGCTTAGATATGACACAGAGTTATTTTGTTCTAAATTGAAGCTAACAAATAGAGCACCTACTGTTTGCTTATTAGCTAGTCGTGTAAATTATGAAGATAACTTCCCGTATTGGTGCTGGATAGGAGATGGATATGTCAAAGTAAAGGAAAAGCAGGGAAGCTCTTAAATAGGGTGTCGTCTCCTTCTGTAGCTGGCTTGAGCTCTCTATTGTTGCTGCAGGCATCGCTGTACTGTGCCGCTGTTCCTTGGTGCTTACAGATTAAACACTGGAAAACATGTAATCACTGTTTGTTCCTGGTTGCACAATGGAGGTGACCTTCAGCCTCAGCTACCTTCAATTTATTCCTTCCAGCACGACACAACCTTGATCTTTGAATTTTACCTGGTGTCCACCTAAAAATAGTTGCATTTATTATCATGTCTTTCACTCATTTTTATTGCAAGGTGATTCAATAGTGATGTGCAAATATCATGATCTTCACTTCTTCTTGCCTAAATATCCTGCTTTCTGTTTGACTTGAAGATCAATTAGAGAGCCACAATAAAACCGTGGTCTTCTGAATCCCAGTCCACTTTGATACTAAGTCAGTTTTTTCTAAGGTAATTCCCTGATCACTTTGATCTTGGAATTTCTTCTGGCTTGTATCTCTCTCACAGTGCAAAACCCAGAGATCATGGTATTTTCTGTAAGTAGGCATACCTTGGTTGGGAAAATGGGCAACGTTTTTTTGTGTGTGTGCTGCCTGATACAATGATTTTGCATACACTATGCAAAAGTATTTGGGGTATATTTGCTTTACCACAAGTTTAGCTGGGGCAAACAGAGAACACATTGGTTTTCAACCCAGATCCTTTTTGTCAACCAAATCGTAGTGCAGTCCCCCAAACAGTTGCAGTGACACAACCAAGAAGATAAAAATTTTTGGCAGAAAGGTGAGACCACATGGACAAGAAAGAAGTCAGACTGTCTGAAACCAGATGCATTGCTGAAGCCAACGCATTGTGTAATGAACAGCTGCATGCACAAGGGAGAGTGGCTTCACTTCAGCTGGTATTTTACGATAAGCATTGGTCTTTTAACACTCCTTTCAGAATGTTTTCTGAAAAAAAGCCATGGATTCTGTCTCCTTCTATCTTTTCTTAGTGTCATTAGAGGAAATAGCTAGGTAAAATTATTATCAACATGACTTCTGGCAGGGTTCAATAGTTTTTGGCCCTCAGTGTGGTACAGATAACCAGAAACGTTTTCATTTCACTGAACATAGGACTCAGGGGAAATTTTGCTTCTTTCATGTTTTGTGGCATTAACCAACACAGTTTACAGTAGATAAACTCCGAGCTGAAAGCTTGTGGGTTATGTTTCTCAAGAAAAGTATTTGTTTGCTTTAGTTTCATTCTACCTAGCATAATGTTACAAGGGGAATTTATTGTACTCCAGAGCATGAGATTTTCAGGAAGCTTCACTTTATTTTTACGTAGACCATTGGATTATTTGTAGAGGGGAAACTTGCTCTGTAGGTAACAGATTTTTCTTGATGACTGGCCAAAGCCTGTGGTTGATACAACAAAAAAAACAGTACACTGTGCTCACCTTTCATTCCCAGCCTGTGGAGCACTTGTTTGACTTTACTTTTATTGCCACACACATGCAGTGTAATGTGCATATTACTTTAAAACAAACATCTAAGTATATCTTTCCCTTAGAAAAAATGGAGGTAGGGAGAGAAAACAATAAAACCATGTATGTCCATTTTTAGTTTTAATGCAGGATTGGAATTAATTAGAACATAATGCAAGATATTTGGATCCTGCAGTAAATAAAACAGATTTTTTTTTTTAACTTCAAATTAAGCTGCTGCTCTTTGAATTTCAACATCTTAAACATGAGATCTCTTTAAATCCTTTGGAAAAAAAAAAATTAAACATGATATTGCTCTCATCCTTGCTGCCTGTTGAGGAATCAAGCAGAAAATTCAGTTACTATTCTAGCTGCCAGATTATATTCTGTGTTTGTGATTTGTTGTTCTGCAAATTATTCCAGATCAGCATCAATTTTCATAGTTTTACTTAAATTTACTTATAAGTGATCTCAATGCACATGAATGCAGGTTGACAATAAATGAACTTTCCCAAATTATGGTGCAGATGTAGACACAGTGAGCAAAGCTCTGGTTCAGCGAGTCTTTTGCGGTGTCCGTTAAGGCCGGTATGTCATGTTATTTGGGTGTAAACTCGAGTGCTGAGTGCTTGTGGTAACTGCAAGTGCATCACAGAGGTTTCTGCTATGTGTGCCAACACAAGTGTCTACCTGCTGGTTCCACTCCTGTGAGGTGCGCAAGAAGAGTACACCATCCCTCATGAGATCAGCTTTAAATTAATTAGCTGAGCTCCCTAAACCGCAAGGAAAGATTTATTTCCTGTGTGGAAATTACTTTGTGGTATCAGGTTTTGTAAGAGAGGGTGCAATATATATTTCATGTCACGGGCAGGATGCTCAGAATATTTTTTTTTCTCCTTTTTTTAACTCAGGTTAAGAACTTGCTGGACATGAACATATTGGCCTTCATTCCCACCATCCTTCTTGGAATGCTTGGAGGTCTGCTGGGAGCTCTCTTTGTTTCCCTAAATATAAAGATTAATAAACTACGTATGCAGTTCTTTAATTCAATTCCAAAATCATCCCTTAGAAAAACAAGCAAGTTGTTGGAAACTATGCTCATCCTCGTAAGTAAATAATATGATTCCCTTGATTATGTAATGTTTACAGTGGCTAATGAGGGCAGGTCATAAATTGGCTGGATGGAAAAGGGGATCTCACCTGCTGGTACTTGATAATGTGCAACAGATTACAGCAAACATGGATTTCCAAAGTATGTATAGGTATTTAATGTTGGCGGGTATATAAGAATGGAGAAGACATGCTTTATTTTGGGATTTTGTTTTGTTTTTTAATGCTTGAAGTATTTTACCTGTAGAGTTGCTCTACTCTGATGATACTACAACAGCTTAGTGACATGTAGCAGTTATGCTGGTGTGCTTCTGCATTAATCTGCGATCTAGGGACGGCTGTCACAAGTAGATTTCGTCTGTTTTTTCTCCATTATTCCTTGCTAGTGAGTGATCCTCTCATTACCCCACACAGCTTGCTCATGTAGCAGAACCAGGCGGACATCCTCCTCCGCACCTCTGCACCTGGGCACATTTTCAGCTGTCACGTTGGAATGAACAATGAGGAGACTGTTACCATAACCATATGTATTTTTGCCTCAAGATAACAAAAGAGATCTCTGCCTGTTGTGAGAAGAATAGGTGCATGAAGAATAGATGTTGTAAAGGTCTTAGAGGTTATGGATAGGTACAGATAACTTTCTGGAGCTAGCTATGTGTCTGAGTCAGTTATCCCTAGTTGTTACTGATGGAGGTCAGCCTGGAGCTGCAGATGTCCTGATAAGGCGCGATGGGGCCATTTTACCTCTAGGCTTTGGAGTTTCCATTTGGCATTGTATGGCTTTGGGGAGGGCCATGCCATTGGAACGCAAAGGGTATAGACAAAAGGTCCCCATGTTTTGAACATTTTCATAATTTTCAATTTTATGCTTTGGTTATAATTTAAGTATATTGTTAAATGTGGAGAAAGTAAACCTTCAGAGCTTTTCTACTGCACTTTTAGTAAACTGTGCAAATTTGGGTTTCTTTGCAAATTTCTCTAGTGAATACCTGCTTGTCATAATTTTTCTTTTTTTCCACCATTTTCGAGGAAGTTTTTCTGAGCAGTTTTCAGAGCTTTTTAAGTGTTGAGACGACCTTTCTTTAGGGAAATCGGTGCACACCGAAGCTGCTTTCTTCTGCCCTCTTTTAGGCAGACTTGCCGGTATGTTTTATGTATGCTATATATACATATATGTGTATATATATATATTTTACTTTCTCTTCCTTCCCTCCTGCAGAGAGGCCTGCTCAATTGTAGACCTATAGGTTGGCCATATAGATGCTCTCCTCCCATCAGCCCAGACATGCCTTCAGCAGCCTCTACTCCAAGCCAAGAAAAGGACATAAGCTTCAGGGGAAAGCAATCACCTTGGCTCACACCAGTGACCTGGATGATACTAGGAGGAAAACAATTAGTACTTTAAGTATGAAAAGGGAAACTTTTGGATCTAAAAGTGTGAATAACGGTAGTTTGAGGCACACGGTCGATTCTCTGCAAGGTCTCCACAGATTGGTAGAGATGCGCACGTTTCCCATAGGTTGCACTTTTTTTGCTCTCCATAGGGTCATAAAGAGTGCATTTCATTTAGTGCTTGAAAGCCGTGCGTGCTGTGGCAGTCCAGCTCCTCCTCCTCCACCTAGTCCTGCTTGTTGCTTGGAGCAGCGCCCTGCTTGTTGGGTTCTCTGTTGGCACATCAGAGGTGACAGCTGACCCTCTGGCAGGAGGAAGAGGAGGAGATGGAATCCCCATGAATGGACTGTGCTGTAGCAGGTCCATGCCATTGGTGGCAGCCAGATTTTAGCTCCTCGTAGCGGCAGGCTGTCAGCTTTTCAATTTGCAGCCCTGTTTGTTCAGGATCTCGCTGAGGGGAGACACCTTGAGGAAGCTCACTTGAAGCTTTGTGCTTCCACCTTTGAAGGAGTGGGCAAGGTTGGTAGGGAAAATGTTTTTTTTTCAGCTCTAGGGAGAGTCTTTCCACTGCCCAGTCTTCTTTCGCTGTGCTACAAATTTGCTCCCAGGTCTTGCAAAGGAGTCGGGATTTTGTGCTGTTGAGCACTGCAATGAGACATCCTAACAAAAATCCAGTTTTCAAACCAGCAGGATAAGGAATGGAACCTCATGGGTGACTCCCATTAGTCCTGTGTAAACTCTACTGTTTCCAAAGGACCTCTATTTGTGAGGGGTCGGGTTTGTAACAATTATTGTTTTAATGATTTGGCGCTGGAGCTCTGTGTTTGACAGCCACTTCCCCTACTATTGGGAAAGGTTTGGCTTTCTCATAGTACATTACAAAAACCTTCCATAAACTACTTAGACACATTAAAAACACACGGTTCCTTATTACTTTTCAGGAAAAATGCAAAACAAGCCACAGCATAAGACAGCAAGACCCAGTGTGTTAGAAGATACCGTAGGATTAAATTTAAGATTGGCTAGCAAAGATTTAGTGTCAGATGTAAAGAAAAGGCCTCCTAAGAGCCATTTTATGTTCTTTAGGTGTGGTGCCTTACTGACTCCAAAAGTTCTTGGAGCAGTTAGCACCTTGCCAGATCATACCTGAAACTGGGAGAACAGCATCTGTTTTGTAGGGCTGTAGTGCTTACAGGAGCTTTTTTTGTTTGTATATTTTTGTCTTCATCCTTTACACTTTTTTTTTAATTCTGTTTTTTTACATTAACTTTGTAGCATGAACTGTTTTTCTTTTTTATTAGCTCTAGAAGATCCTGCTCAGGTCACAATCCTTATTTTATTATAACTTGGCAAAAAAAAAGCAGGAAAGAAACTGTTTGATCTGAGACAGAACCATACTATTTTTTTTTTTTCCTTCTGAACTCACATAATCAGGCAACTGAAAGAAGCTATGTCACAGTGACTTTAACCAAAAATAATCTTGTATAAACCAGTCTGAATTTAAACTTGGAAAGAACCCATCATGGTATCGTCCACACCCACAATATAACCCGGAGCACCATTCCTTTGACTGGAATTGAATATCTAATCTTCAACCCATAGATTAGGTGAAGCTGTCTTCCTAAGTGCCCTTCTGCCCCTTGGCCTGCATTTGCTTCTCCTCAGTTCATCACCTTTCTCTCTGTGAGGAAATCACAATGCAGTTAATGTTTTGCCAAGAATCTGGCAGAGCTATCTTTCTTTTTCTATTTTTTTTATCATGTTGACTAATGCTTCTGTTCCGAAAGCTCAGTGTTTCCATGGGCAGGGTGAATAATTTGAGGATATATGCATATATACTTAAACCATCAAAGACTTAAAAGGTTACTTGAAAGGATTTTTTTTTTTTCTACCTAGCTGTGGAGATAGGCTGCTGCTTTAAATATGTAGCCACTGGCTCCAGGCAAGCTGTCCTTCTTCTACCTCGCTTTGGGTCTTTGACAAAAACTTGACCTGGGTTTGAACTGTCCTGGGAGTTAAATTTTCAGAAACAAAACCTGACCTAAGCTTTGTGAAGACCGAGCTACTCCCAGTTTCATCTGTCTCTTGTAGATGCGCTCTGCCCATAAGCTTATAAACTTTGAGATACAGGGAAACAAAGGCTTGAGATATGATTGTCTGACAAATCATGACAACTGCACACAGCTGAATCTCAGTTTGAGGTTTTCTATAAATGTGCCACCTGAGCTGTTTTATAACAATCCACAGAGCACATGAAACCTTGTGCTTGGAAAATATATTATTATTATGGCTGTCTGTTCCAGTCATTTCTCTGCAGATGTCTATGGAAATCTTTTCTGAATAATTTTTTTTTTCATTTGGGTGATCTTCATTTATTTAGAAATGTAAATTGATGTCAACTGACATAAAAAACAACGTTAGTTTTGAATGAAATATAACTATGCTATATTGAACTATGTTATGTTGAAAAATATGCATAACTGAAATACAGTCATCTCCTGTAAAAACTTCCTTTGCTTTTGGCGAATGCAAAGCAGCCAGTGAAAACACCACCTGCTGTGCTCTATTTCAAATATTTTTGGATTCATTCATGTTTACTTCAAAATGTGTAGGTGGAAAGCTAGTAGAAGGACCCGGTGAAGGCTCTTCATCCATTTGGATTGCGATGTTTGTGTCCCTACTATATCGTATATAATCTGCATTAGGCATTATGGCTGTCCAGTATTGCGAGGATGTCTAGGAACTTCTTCCGGTCGATTGCCTGAATATTAATCCTTTCACAACATCCTCCTTAAAAGGGAAGGGAAGCAATAAGTTTGCAAGTTAGAAACAAATCTTTGGCTGTTTGTACTGATCAGGGACTTCAAATTTGCGTAAAGCAGGAAGTGACCTAAATTGAAGCAGTGGATTGTTTTTGACACAACACATAATTTTAAGTAGCAGCTAAAAACCTAGGGCCTTAATGAAAGACAGACAAGTCCTGAGTCCTTGCTGTGCCCAAGGTGCAGCCTCCAGCTGGTAGCCTGCAAGGAGCTCGGGCTGAACGTGGCACGGGGCGGGGAGGCCGGGCACGCGTAGAGCATCCCGTGTGCTGCAGATCTTTCTCTCTGGAGGTGGCGGTGGCTCTGTGGTGGCTGCAGAGCTGGAGGTCAATTACCCAGTTGCAACAGTTGGGTCTCTGAATTTAGATGGGATGAATCTGGGCCTCACTGGCTGCTTAGGAGCAAATGCCGATCTTCTGGGATACGTGAGCAAGACAAAAGGGCAATTCCCATGTGGTAACTGCTAGCACTAGTGATTTTAGTCACTTTTCTATCTGTTTTTGTCAGTTCCTACATCTCACGATAGTCTGTTTTGTTATTTTAATGCCTGCAGGTATGTACGACGACTGTTACAGTATACATACCATATTTCTTTCCTTGCACTCCAGTCATGAGCATGAGAAACTACCAGCTGAGAAACAACTCAGAAATGTAAGTGGAGAGAGTCACCAGGAGCATATCTATGTAAATATAATTATTAACCATTTCTCCCAGTTAGTTTTTACAGTGATATGGGATGGAAAAATTCAAAGGTGTATCAAAGCTGAATGTTTAAAATTAATTAATGTAGAGACAAGAATCACACTTAATCTTTTAATCACTTAAATTTAATCACACTTCAACTTTTGTAGTGAGAGGTATTTGCCATTGTGTCCAATTAAAGAGGAAAAAAAGGAGAAAAAAAGAAACAAAAGGGAGTTAAAAAATGAAAAGAGCCTGATACTTGGCTGTTATGTATCGTGCAAGCACTTTTTCAATTTAGAATCCTAATTTTGTTTTAAAAGGTGTTTAGGCCTTATATAAGGGTATATAAGTCTATAGGAAACAGGCTGTGCTTTAACAAAAAACTCTTCGTTATTCTCAGCTTCAGTCAGCTATTATTGACAGAGGGACATGATTTGATCAGTCATCTGTACAAGAACACCGATAGGTACCACATCAGAGGTGCGTGCCACTACAGCACAAACTCTAACTCAGGGACTTCAAATGACAAATATTGTGATAATAAACAGGCAGAGTATGTGGCTGGATGGCTAGGGATTTTATGGGTGATACAGTTGAAGAAATCCTTGAATCTGGTACAGATTTTGCAGTCCCAGTATTTTTCTTGATAAATACCTGTGAGGAATCCAGAGGAAGTAGAAAAAGGATTGCTGAGATTGAGGTTAAATGACAGTTTGGTTTTGCAGTCATTCTGAGTGGTCACTACCAACTTGTAGTTTTACAAATTTGTAGATTTGTAAAATTTATTAATTCCTCCTTCCACATGGGCAGCGTCATCTGTATTGCATAGTATGAACTGTAAATACTGAATAACTTGCCATTGGTGACTGGACTCTTAACAGTTTATTTAAGCATAAAGAAAGCAGATATACTTTCCTTGCCACTAATTCTAGACTGTTATTTCACTTGCAATACCTGGATCAGTATTGTTTGCCATAACATGTATTTACATATTCTTTATAAAAGCAAGCTTTGTCAGTTAGTGACCAAGTCCGGCTACTATTTGGATTGCTATAGGAAAGGCCTTTTTCCTCACCCCAACATCCTTTTTTATTTTAAGGACTAAATGCTTGCAAAATGTTATTTTTCAAAACAAAACTATTTTTGCTCTAAATGGAAAAACATCTGAAACCACGATAATTTCATGGCTTTTTTTGTCTGTCTCTGATCAAAAGTAGTCAAGCTGATCCAACCTAGAGGCTAAACGGTTTTCATGCCAGTTTTTCATTTGGTGTGGCTACAAGTTATGAAGAGTACATCCTGTCAAAAATGGATAGATCTGAAGGGAATTGAGCACCAAATTGCCATGGATTTTACAAGGCCATGCATATGCTGAAGGTAGTGGTGATGTCTCTAGTGAACTTGTAACAAGGTACAAGGCTAAACATGGAAAAGAAGCTTGTTCACTGTTGTCCCATTCTTAGAAATTTAAAAATGGAATTATGATTGCAGTTGTGAGATTTGAGTTAGGATCATTAAGATTTGGCTCATTTCAGCATAATCTGATATTCTTAGTGCTTTAGAGGCAGGTAAGTACCATTAACCTTTGAAGACCCAACAGGTTAGTAACAGGCATCCTTGCAGCTTTAAGCTATCCAGTAAGAACCATATAACAAAAAAAATTATAAGGGGCTTGTTTTTGTCTTTTGTACTGATCCAATTTGGTGAGTGGATGTTTTTTCTTTTAAACCACGACAGTACAAGAGCTGCAGCTCCAGATGGGGCTGTGCGTGTCTGTGCCAGTATGATGGCACTTTCTTCTAGCATAGCTTATCCTCATAAATTTGTACTGGAACAGTGCTTTCGGTAGTGTTTTGTAGCACTTCCAGCAGGCCTTGATAATCCTAGGAGAAGGAAGAATAGGAGGTCATGGGGAGACAGGAGGAGGTAAAGAAGTGATGGGATTCTTCCAGTAGCAGGTCTTGGTGCAGCACATGCATTCCTGCAGCACATGATGTGGCAGCGCAGTCCTCCCATTTGCATCAGGGAGAAATCTGTCTCTGATAAATACACTGATTTCAAATGGAAAGAGTTAGTGGTACAAAACCCTGTGTGTAAACAAGTCCTACATCTCTGTTCTCTGTGCTTTGTTCTTCTTACTCAACCGTGTATTTTAATTGTAAAAAATACCCTTTCTTCTGTTGTGTCTGTTATTTTGGCATTGCTGCAAGCTTCAGCCTCTCAGATGTGCTGGTGTTTGTGTGTGCCGTCCTTTACTGGTAGTGAAGACATTTGTATAGAACTTGAGGTTTTGCTATAGGTGGGTTAAACAATCACATGATTTCTAAAGCAGGATGAAGTAAAAAAGTTTTTTATTTTTTGTGGACCATTATGAATTTGGAATATATTCTTGTTTGAGTGTGTGGAATAACGTAAAAAGCAAATAGAAGACTAGGAAGTATCTTGTGTTCCTTTGGTTGCCAATCTGGGGTCTGGAAGAAATTTCCTCACTCTAGATGTTGGCTACATCTTAAATTTTCTGTGTAGTTCTGAGCAGGGATCAGGTGGGTCAAATACCATAGATCTCCTACTCTTTGTTCCAGAAACAGAGTTCATATTGTTACTGTTTAGGTTGTGGCAATGTCCAAAACATGCTGGGTGCTTTCCAGACTGGAAGAAGGAAGTTGTACCTGCTTAGAGGGTGCAATTGCTCCAGATGTCAGAGATTGAGAAAGTGCCCAGGAACAGCAGTACTGCACAGAAAGGCTGGTCATGGTCAGCATGAGAACCAGTAGCCTATGTTGCAAGATGGTGCCAGTATTTACTGAAGAAGAGCTTTAAGAACATGTTGGACAAACATTTTTTAGGTGTGATTTGGGTTTAGCCTGCTACTGTGGATGAGGAAACCTCTGAGTCCTTCCTGCTCTCCACAGCACTGTCCTGTGCAAAGCTTTCTAACTGCAAATGCATCTGTAAGCTTGGGGTGCTGTTGGCTCTCAGGAATGACAAATTTTTGGTCTGCTGATCCTGTTTTACAGAGTTACAATGGTATGTGTGGGCAAGGAGATCAAGGCCAGGGTGGGCATTTTAATCAGATTTTTTTCCCTGTTTTCTAGTTTTAGGGAGTGTAAAGTGATTCCTGGCTCTGGAAATTTAGGGTTTCAGCAGCAGGAGGTTTATGCAGAGTAATATGAGCATTAATAAACCAAATTTATTAGTTTAGTAGAATAATTAATAAACTGACCTAGTAAACTAGATTTATTAGTTAATAAACCAATTTAATTGGGAGAGGTAAGGAAAAGTAGGTTTTTTGTGTAAAATTTATATCTAGTAGACACATTCTATACAGGCACTAAGGTAAGTTATATTCATCCATTTAATAATTTTTTTTGTTTTTAATATTTAAGCATAAATCAGTTCAAGAGGGAAATTTCAGAATATAGCTGTTCATCAAGGACATGGATTGGTCCAGATGGAGTCAGATATTCTAATCAAACTTTCAATCAAGGTAAGGGGAGCTAAGTGGTTGATACCTCTTAACAAACTGAATTTATGTAACTTGAGGTGATGTCAAAGTATATTTACTCATAATGCAGGTTTTCTTCAAAGTAATGTAGTGTTCCCTTTTGAGGGATATATCAGAACTAAATTCCATATTTGAGCCAAATATGCTGGGTAGTTCCTGAGTTATTACCTCTGAAAGGAATGTGCAGAAAGCCCTGCTGAAGTAATACGGTTGCCTTTCTTCAGCTTAGATGGCTGCAGTTTCTCCTTGTTTAGATCAAGATTAACATCACACAGACCAGACTGGAAAGAAGAAATGTACCTTGTTTTCCTGAAAGTGCCCCAGATGCTTGAAGGTGTTGTGTAAACTTCAATTAACTGATCTATGTACTTTGCTGATTTTTAATTAGGTTTAGGCAAATAAGAACTACTGCAAACTGTATTTTTGTAAAGGATCCTTTTAATATTTTGTATCTGTCCACACTTTTTCCTCTGTGTTGCAGCCGCTGCGCTTCTAGTTGAAAACGGGAAGCAAGGGATCACGTATCTTTTTAAACGTGGGACTCATAAAGAATTTGGATATGCATCGCTCTGCACTGCTTTGGCATTTTATTTTGTCCTCAGCTGCTGGACGGCAGGTTCTGCTGTTGCCAGTGGCCTGGTTATTCCTATGCTGTAAGCTTCTCCCATCTTGGTTTGAGCTTCCTGTACAAAAGGCCTGTGTTGAGTCTGAATTGTAAGCAGTCTGAATTGTAAGCTGAAAGCCTGGCAATAGCAAAGCTATAATTGCTTGGAGGAGGTTATATAGGTGGAACAGGATGGTTTACTTGGAAAGAGATGCTAGAATTGTGGAAAAGAATGAAGAAAAATCATCTGAGAATAGCTGTGGAAGGACCATAGCCAAAAACGTGTACTTTCCAAGTATAGATCATTTGAATCCTTTGGGGACCCAGAGAGAGTCTCAGCTGCTGGCTCCATCTCTGTAACTGTAGAAATATGGGTTCAGATCCAGACTTTTCATCCGTTTCTTACGCACATAATAGCCTGAATCTTAATCTTGGACATCAACACCCTAGACTTAGGAGAAAGCTGCAGTTAGGTCTTTTGTTGTAGTTTTTAGAAAGCAGTGGTAGCCTAGAGCAAAGTTCTTACAGTATTGTTGAGAGGTTTAATGTTCAGCAGGCAAGGAGTAGTGACTGGAGAGTGGGTATCCAGCATAAAGCAATTCAAATATCAAAAAAATTCTAAAAAGAAAGATTGGTGTACACAAACTTCTGCCTTTGCCCTACCCCTGAGTATTCACTTCCTATCCTCCCCAGACTGTTATCTAGATCAATTTTTAATATGCTGTGTTTGCTGAAACATGGCGTATTTGGCTGCATACATATTGATAGACAAGTCTGTCAGCCATCTCCCATGTTTCTGACCCAATAACCTAATTCTTATAATAATTCTACAACTACTAGAAATGCACCCATTAATAAAATGAATCAATTGCCTGAATAAATGGGAAAAAGTTGTGTAATGGTGCAAGATGATGCTCCCCAAAGCAGATAATATATATCATATATATGGCTATTGTATAAATAATAATAGTTCACCATTTCTGGAAGGTGAATGTCTGTACAAATCCAGTTCTATGGCTGATGCTTGGATCTGTATATTTTATTCCTTGCATATGGAATGAAAGGCTGTGTCTTACACCAGCAATTACATGCCCAACTGTGCTAAATTTTGTTTTTGCTTTTCAGTGTGGCATATGGTTGGTTTGAGGACTCCTGGGTTCTCTTCACAGTTTCATTCCTGGTTAGCTTTGGGCAGGTCGTTAATATCTATTACTTCACTTTGCCCATTTGTTGTATGTCTGTAATATTTTACTTGCCTGGTTTATGGGGTGCAGGTAGACTGAATTCTAAGAAACTGTATAAGGCTGGAGCTCTAGAACTACGTGCTCTTTAGCTGAAATATCCCAGTGTGTGTGTCTGTGACCTATACTTTTGACTGTGTTCCCGTAAGGTTTATTCTCATTTGGCTTTGAAGAACATTAAAAAAGACGTGCTGATAGTCCTTTCTCTTCAAAGTATGGTAAATCTGGCAGTTTTGTGATTGGCACTAAGTAAATGCTCGTGTGAAGGAAGGATGCTAGAGCTTTTTTTGGGAAAGGAGTCGCTACAGAAATTGGCAAAATTAATCTGGGATCAGGAGATTATTAGAAACATTTTGAGAAAACACTATCATTGGCAAGAGGAGTGCTGTTTTTCTTCTTGCATACAGGTACACAGGAGCTTTGTATGGCAGGATAATCGGTTTGATCCTTGTGTCCATTTTTGGTGTTCAAACTAATGAATACGGAGCATGGATTGATCCAGGTCTCTTTGCTGCCATTGGAGCTGCCTCCTTTTTCAGTGGTGTGTCAAGACTAACCATCTCCCTCACTGTGATAATGGTAAGTATGTTAAGTTTTCAGGTATTTGTGTGGCCAGCGGTGAGTTGAGCTTTTACTGCTGCAGCTAAATGAACCACGGGTGGTGCCCCGTGCACATTGAACCACAGAGAAATAAATTCTTGGCCTGGCTATTTCTAGCTTGCCCAAAGAGGTTTTTTTTCTGGGAGCTTTTATTTGTGAAGTGTATGTTTGGAAATAACACTTTGACTGAGACGTCTGACTATCTGTTTTCCTATTTTTTAGATTTTTGGGGGTTACAGGAACGATAATAGCATCAGTGTTTTACAAACAAGAAAACAGAATATACTATCTTTTGTTTCTTGTGTATTGCAAAAAATTAGTAGATCACACCGCTTGGCTTGTGAATTGTTTTTTGTGGGAGGTGAGGGTCTTGTGCTATGCACCTTTTTATGTTGGGGCTGAATATGGCCTTCTGGATGGAATAAGTGAAGGATTTGCAGTAGTACAGGAAAGTGATGCAATGTGAAGCCTCCCAGGTCTCTCTGGTGAATTTATGCCTTATAGATTTCAAAATTTTGAGATTCCCTTGGCACATATTTCATATTTCTGTTTCCTGCCTCCCTATTTTTATAACAGAACATTTTGAGTCTGTGCTATGGTACTTTCCAGGAAAACCTCTGGAAGCTAAAGGTTTTGCAAATAATAGTCTTATAATTAGAAAGAATGTTCTTTGCTCTCCCTGGTTGCAACACCTGGGGATGCTGAGTTGTAAGGCGCAGCTGAAATTCAGCTTAGTCAACAGAGAAGTGATGTTGAGCTCACAAGGGGGAAGATTTCACCCTTCCATGGCAGGACATTCAAGTCCTGTGAGTGTTACCGTGTGTGGAAATTTCACCCATGACTAAACCCAGTCCTGGCTGCCAGGCTGGTTTTGCCCAAAAGGATCTCATATAAAATCTTTGCAGATGTCAGAATTCACCCGGAATGACCAAGCCAGAATTTTCCCTCCTAGTACGCTGTTGCGCAGTGTTTGATAAAGTAGCTCTTTATCGGAACTCACTCAGAATTGGATTCATTTTACTGACAGGTTGTGTAAATTGGGTAGGAAGCACTTCTCTGATGTTTTAACTTGAAAGGTCTCGTATATGCATAAAAACTTCTCTGTTGTGAAATAATAATTAGGTTGATTATGGAAACACCTCTCCTTCAGTGTTCTCTTCATACTTAACACCGACTTATCCATAGAGTACAAATGCAGTCTGGTATTTATGCTTGTATTATTGCTGTTATGCATCTTTTGGAAGTTACTGTATGTTTTGTTGGTCAGTTACTAAGTCTGTAAGACAGGAAGCTGGTAAGCTTGGTGTATGAACACTAGGTGTAAGTTTTTGAGAGCCTAATTACACCTAATTGTAGTGTCTTTTCCAAAGCAGGCCTGAATTTTCTTGCAGTGGCTCAATAAATTTTAAGTATTATTTGCAAGCCATTGCTTTAAGGTCTTGCTGCAGATATAAGTCCTGAGAGGCAAAAGCAGTTGATTGACATCTTTGTGCTCATGAGGCCACGCTTCATCACAGGAAAGTGAGAGGTGATTATGTGCCAGAACACTTGCTGGTCCTGGATGACAGAACTGAGTTTCATTTGGCTCCAACAGAGAGAAAAAGTCTGCATTTTATTTGCTGCAGTTTCTCCCTGCCTTCCACATTACCTGCACTTGTTCTTTTTTCTTCCGAGTGCCTCCCTGAGCATGAGTGTATGATACATGCAAAACAAAAGTTGGAAACTGTTAAAGAGAGCTGTAGGAAACTCAGTTGAAAAGGCACTAGAAAAATGATGAGGATTGCATTGCAATGTGTTCTGAATTCCCCTAGGTGTCATGTTATAACTCTTCTGCGTGTCTCTCTGCATAGGCAGATTGTGTTTCAATTCATGTTCAGCCAAGATAAATAGCAGCATTGCTTGAGGAAATATTAATTTTTGAGGAGAAAAAAGGTCTTGGACATGACAATGCAAAAACATAATTAAAAGGTTGTGCCCTCAAACCATAAAATGCACATATTTTTCCTATATTGTGTGATGGGTTCAAAAAGTATTGAGAATGTTTGCTTTGGCTTTTCACACAGCCTTCCATTTGGAAACAGTTATGAATGTGGGACTTGTAGTGAACAGGTTTGTGAGACGCTTTTCTTTTTTTTTCTCTCGTGGCAGACCCCACAGGCATCTGCCCACCTCTTCTTTCTTGGCTGCCTCTTTCTACCCCCCATGCTGACACTTGACCCTCATCCTCAGCTCTTTGTGGCAAACGGTAGATGTGGTGACAATTTCCTTGGCAAGTACAAGGACCAGCATTATGACTTGTCCTCCTGCAGCCTTCTGTCTCCCACATCTTTGTAAGTGTCCTGTGTCCTGAGCCTGCTGGCCTCAGGGTGCTCTAGATGTGGGAAGAGGAATAGCATCTTCCTATGGTGTGTTTCACCTCTGGGTCATTCTGCATTTTTATCGTTCCTTCTGTATTTTTACCTCACAATTACACTGCCTTGCAAGGGTTAAAGAGGAAGGATGACACTGGGCTGGCTTAGGACTGGTGTTCTTGTCCAGTACTGGTGATGCCCCTGTGTGCAAGCTAAGAGGAGCTCAGTTTACACCGATTGGGATCCTCTGTCCTGAGTCCTCTTTCTTTCTGTCACATATGATGGAAAATAGCCCCGACTCTCTCCACTTTCTTGCCTGTTCTGTTCAAACTGAATTAAAGCGGTATATTAGTTCATTGACCTAATTTATTTCTCCAAGAAATCTCTTCTGATGGGTATGGGGAATGCAATTGATTCTGAAAAGGTTAAGGCTCAGAACCCTCCTCTGAGTGTGAAACACTGAAATATCAGGCTTTTAACAGATGTAGACTAAAGGAGAAAATAGAGTATTCATTAGGATTTTGAAGGCAAAATGCAGTGTTGTTATATAAACCAAAGGGAAATCTCCACAGAGGATTAAATTGCCTAAGGTCTGTCCTTGAGTCTCTGCTGATGGAGGGTGTGGCTGCTGTGAATGAATGGCCTGTGCTGAGATGTTGGTGTGATGTTGGTAGTGAAATAATATGACCGTCTGATGGGGGTTCAGGGCGTTATGAAAAGTTGCTTGTTGATGTCTGTCTGAGTCTGCAATATGGCAGAAATAGCAAGCTGTATGTAAAATCATCTGGTTCATAAGACAGTATTGAAGGCTCAGAGGTGAGGTTTGTTTGTGCTTTCTGCTCTGTTGCCTACATCAAGACAGGCATGCTGGCAGAGCACTGTGTATAATAAACTGCACTGTTGTAAGTGACTGCTCTCCTATCATTAGGAAATTTGGTATATTTGTTATAAACATTCCATTAAAAAATTAAAATGAACTTCTTTTTTTGCATAATTATTTGGATACCTCAGTTGTGATATATACTTCTGACATGCTTCACAGCAGCATCTAGGTCATCTTGAAGAAGTGCAATAAAATAACTGTATTAGCAGGTAGCAACAATTACACCCTAAGGTCTCCTGTCTCTCTGTATTTTGTTAGGACTTCTAATTTAGGCAAAATGTGCTTACTTCAAATTATAGGATTTATTGTTGGAAATTCTGTGACTACCCTTCTAACTTCCAGCTCTGAAGAAGCTTAAGTCCTTTCACAAGAAATTTAAGTAGAGCATCAGCTGTGGGCACTTGCAGTGGATATGACGGGCACATCTTGTTTTACAGATGTGATGTGAGAATATAGCACAGACAACCACCCAATGCAATTAACTAGGGGGAAATTACAAGAAGAGCAGAATGGTGATGTAAGATGTTAGAAAAGTAAGCACAAGAGTTCCAAAATTTGTGTAAAATCTTCCTGGTGTCCAGAGCAAGGTTTTCACAAGAGAACTGCGTTGCTTAGTGGTTGTAGGATACAAGATGCTGCATTTTGAACCATTTGCAGCAGTGATTATGCAAGCAAGAAGGATGGTTTTGAAAATGCTAAAACAAGTGTAGATTTTTGACTCTTTCCATGTTGAGTGGAGGTGTCGGACAATATTGCATAGCTGGTTCTTGAAGACCAAACAGTGAAAACAATCCTGGCTGCTCATGGCCTTGCTTGTCTGTGTTGCTGCTAAAGACACCATCAGGGGACCAGGAATCCTCATTGATTTAAATCAAATTTCTCCTGAGTGGGGCCTGATCTAATGGATGACAGCTGTAAACTACAGGCGAAGATGGATAAACTGTACATTATCTGGGCAACAAAATTGTGATTTGTATTGCGCTTGGATTGAATGTAAATATTAATGGGTGTAAATTCTAGGAAAAAGTCTATATAGCTGTGCCTTTCAACATGCTGGGAGTACTTGGATGGTGGTGTTCTACACTTCAGCTTCTTCCTCTGTGGTGCTGGAGAGCCACGGACTGGATTGCTAGCAGCCATGTTTGGGTCTCAGTTGGTACCTGGTTGTACCTTGTAGCATTTCTATGGATTTTGCCTGCTCCCCTTTGCAAATTATTAATACTGTGCTCTTCTGAGTGATTTTTTGGGGCATATTTTAAACTTACATGCCGCTTCTTTTTTTTTTTTCTTTTTGGTAAGATCTTAAAAAGTTCAAAAGCAGAGAGAGTGTTTTAGTAGAAATGCTGGGTTGCCCGGTGAACTACTTTTCCTGTGATGTTATGCACATCTGTCAGAACATGAACGATGTTTCCTCAGTTTTCAGTTCCAGCCTGACTGCTACCCCACATTACCTGTTGCTGTTTTACTTGGCTGCTAGCAGGGCAAGGTCTCCCTGAGGAGGCAGGGAGGACGGCTCTGGTAGTGTGTATGCTTCTTGTCATGCGAAACAGCACTGTCTGTTTTCCTTGGGCAGCCTCCACCTCCATTTGGGTGGGGATTGTTTCTGCCACCTGGAGCTCCTACTTTTCCCTCTTGCCTTCTGCTCCTTGAGCTGGAAAGTAAGGATGGAAGAAGGTCATGATATGAAATGGTTGTCTTGTTTGGCTGTTCTCTCGGGTTTGTCCCACTCTGGTTTATGAGTGCCAGGGACTGTTGTGTAAGCACTGAGGAGAGCCTGCAAAAGGACCTGGATATTACTTAAGGAGGTGCTCCTGCAGAGCTGGCAGGACTTGGAGGTGCAAAGGGTCTTCCATGCCAACTGTGCCTTATGTGAGACTTGTTCATGTACTTGCAGTCTTCTTGGATCTTGCTCTATCAGGAGAACAAAACAGTAAAAAATACCCTTTGAACAGCTGACTTCAAAACAGCAACTACAGTGCAGGTGCCTTTCTGTAATGCATAGTTTCCACCTAGTTTGTCTTACTTTTTTTCCGGTAAATTATTAAATGCACAAGAGAAGTGCTGGCACAAAGCTAGGCTTGTGTACTGGTGCCCTTCTGCACTTACTGAATGGAAGAGCTGCTGACCTTGAAGCAGCGGGGCTGAAGAGCTGTGGCACTGGTGTGCTGTGGTCTTCAGAGAATGGAGGCTATTGGATTTTGGTCCGTGACAGCTCTTCAGGGCAGGTCTTACAGCATGAGTAGCTACAGGAAGCAGGATATTTTGCAAGATGTCAAATTAAATGATTTAATCTGTCCTTCTGGTCTTAAAAGAAACCAGTCTTGTTTTCGGCACATAAAATGTGGTGTAACATCTGACTAGTTGAAGAGAAGGGAGTTCCCTTCCAAACTTGTAATGCCATCCAAAGTGCGATCCTTTCCTTGACAGGGATCATGGTTTGCTGAAGCGTAAGGAGAAAACTTCTTGGAGTGCCGAGTATGCTTTTGGCGTACCAGCAGGCAGGAGAACAGACCAGTTTGAAATATGTTAATTTCTTGTTCATGTGAAAAATCTTATGGTCAAATACAGCAGAATGTTCTTCAGTGCCTAGCTTTGTGGTGAGACTGACTATAAACATGGAAGTCTGCAATAGGTTGTTTTTTCAGCACCACCCTGGTTAGAATGATTTTAAAAAAATCTCTTCCACTCTACTTTTGACTGAAAATGAGGCCCTCAGATTTGTTTTTTAGAAAAACCTTGGACATTTCATCAAAAAGCTGAACATCTGAAGAACAGAAGTAAAGAAAACATATTTAAAATGTATTGCTTGTTTCATGTTAGGATTTTTCTGTAAGGAATGAAAGATTTCCCATGAAACACCAAAGAGACTTCCTTGATATGATCGAGGAAGGAGAGGGAAGTACACGGTGCATTGTGGAAGACGTAGTTTAATCTGAGAGGCCAAGACAAATCCAAGCTTAAAATAATCAGGAGATGCCAAGATAGCATTCCAAATGAAACCTTTTTGGGTTTTAACCTAAAAAATGCTGCGCTATAGGGGTGATAAACAATTTGTCATGTCACTGGAACGTTCCATAAAAAAATGTATGCTTGTAGGGAAAAATGAAAGAAAACGTTTTTTCTTTCTGGATGGTAGCCTTGTGAACCCAGCCCAAGAACGTCAGAACGAGTCCCCTCTGATTCATTCATTCTTCGTCTGTAAAGAAGAACGACAACTATGGGACAGTTGGTTAGTCTGTAGGTAATTCACAAATTAGAAGAGAATCCAGCTTTGTCTGTAATATAGCTGTTTCAGCTTTGGCACCAGGTTTTTACCAGTAAAATAAACAGACATGACTGAATTGTACATGGATTCAATTGGCATTGAACTTTTAGAAAGTTCAGTTGTGCATCTGAAATATTGAAATGGAGACGGCGTCTCTGTTTTAAATACACACGTTGGAAATGAAATTATAATGTGAGAAGATAACGTTTTTGTATAGTCATTTTTCTGGCTCTAGCTTTCAGTAGCTTTAAAGATATTTTATAAATAAAGCAATCTAGAGTATTACAACATACAATTGTACATTTGGGACGTGTAATACAAACCTTAATGAAACTTCATGAGAATTTAATGTGCAGAAGTTTTTTTTAATTCACAATATCTTATCTGTTTTTAATTTTTTTCAAATGACAGAGTGCAATTGGGCTGTATTATGTACTAATTCTTTGCCAACATTAATTTGTTTCCGAATTAAAGACATTTTTCAGTTACATTGTCACAAAAAGCATTTGAAACCATTAAGTTTTGTTATATTTTTAACTTCAAAACTTTTCAGAATGTTGCCAATAGTGTTTTTTCCAAATTTTGAGAAAATGATTTATCTCTGGGACAAAAGCTACCACAATAAGCCTATCACTTTTTTTCCAGCCTGAGGGGTTTATTATCATATTGAATTAAAATCCCCATGTAACCGGGTACTCTAATGAATGGGGGCTCGGGGCCAAAAATCCCTGTTTGATTGTTGGACCCAGCTGAAACAGGAGCAAGTGGTTACCCAACCCAGCAGCTGCTGGTCTGAGCACGGTCTGTTGGTGGGAAGGAGGCTCCTGCTGCAGGTCCTGAGAGAGGCAAATCCCTAATGAGCAGCATGATCTCCCCTCTACTCAAGATGGACAGAACAACGCGTTTTGTTGTTGTCGTTCCAATGGTCTCCCTGGCTTTTTGGAAGAGGAATGAGACTGGGTCCAGGACACACACACGGTGGTGGTGGTGGTGAGTGCTGGTGAAAGGAAAGGTGTGCTGCTGTCGTGAGCAAGGCTGAATGGAGGCAGGCACTGAGGAGAAGCCATGAAAGCATGTGGGAAAGTAGAAGTACAGCGGAAAAAAGGAGCATAAATGGTAGTCAGTGGGACTTGTCCCAGTGACAGCTCTGCTCTCATTTTGAAATATGAGTTCTTGAGTGCCTGATGGCTGTGTCTCAGCCAAGCTTGCATAGCTTGAGCTGCTTGTTTGCATCTCTGAAAGAAAACAACCCACCCCAAACTGGCAGTGGCCACCTGGGTTGTCCGCTGGTGAGTTTCGCAGCAGCAGGTGACTTCTGCAGTTGCTGATGCAATTTGTGAACCAGCGGGGCCTGGCTTTAGGAAGGGAGAAGTCTCCCTGCTGTGGTGATAGCTGGCGTGGAGTTGTCTGGTGCTTCAGATTGTAGAGCATGCAGACTGACATCAGGTTACTCTGGCTATACTGCTGCCATCTCGTGCTCTTCCTCAGCCTGACCCTTGTTCAAAGAAAATAAAACTTATCTGGAAGGCTTGAGTCATACTTCTCCCTTTCTCCGTGTTTAGCAGAGTGTATGCAATACTTGGGAGAGAACAGACAAAGAGAAGGGAAAGAACTGACTGTGAAAAATGAATACATCCTCTTGGTGCACTTTGGCAGCACAGACCTTGGGAGATCTCTGATCATGCCTTCCTCTGACTTGCTCAAGATGGAAGGGCATGAAAGGGACATTGGGCTCCTGGGGCAAACACAGCCTGGTGCTCTGGAGAGAAAAAGATAGGGAGCACACAGCTGCCTGTCGGGAGAGCCATTCCTGGGTCAGAAAGTCACAGAGACTCATGACAGGTCGTGTCATCATCTGTCGTGCTACATTGGTATAGATGAGAGAAGATTTTGATCCTTGCTTTAGAATGGGTACACACATATGTGCTCTGGATCAGGGGGCATTTTTTGCACTGCTGATGAATAAGGCACGTACTGCGGAGTCCCTACCGGAAGGGCAGGAAGGCGTTATGTGCCTGCTCAACAGACAGGTTAAAATTCTTCTCTCCTTAGATGCGTAAAAATAGTTCCGTACAGCGACTCCAGCAGAGTTACTCAGTACCGAGTTTAGTTTTGGTCAGGATTTTCCATGCAGCCAGAGTCTTAATTTTAGCTCTCCAGGAGAGAATGCAACGTGGTTGATTTTCCGTCTGATTTTGGTGGCGAAAGGAAAATCTGTTGCAGAAGCTGGAACAAATGGGTAGTAGTCAAGATTTTTCACATCATGTTTCCTTCAAAGCAGGCAGAGGAAGTGCTTAATTATTTGGAAACTCATTTGGCAGGTTCTTCCCAGTGCTAGGCTGTTTAATGCATCAGCCCATCACACTTAAATACTTTAGGGCTCACTTAATGTTTTTGATTACACCTGAGATGGTTTGCAGAAGTTGTTTTGACAGGGCCTAATTTTCTGTTACTAAGCTGCCTGATTTTTTCAAATGAAGAGTTTAAACCCTAGTCAAAACAATTTTTCAAAATCTCCGAGCCGGCAGTTATTCCTAACAGGTTAAGCATTTGCTCTGCTTACGCTGCCTGTCAGGAGGATCCCGGTGTGTTTGAATGGCATATTTAACATTATTTCAAAACCTGATTGCAAGTGATGTCACGTTTTTACAGAGATGGGGAGATGTACAGTAGTGTTGTGCTGATCCTAGTCTTATTGAAATTAATCCCAAAATAACTGAAGTAACAATACATAATCAGCAAACTGTTAAATACATAAAGTCCTACTATTTTCTGTTGAATTTATTCCAACTAGGGGAAGAGTGCCCTGTGTTTTTTGGCAGTAGCTTGTCTGGAAAATGAAATAAGTGAAACTGTACTCTCATGGAGAAGGGGATGGGGAACAGTTTCAGGACCTGAGATTTTGTAGTGCACTTCTTTAAGAAACTGGAGCCTCAGCGAATGAATACCTATACTCCTTTTGAGAACAACAAGCTTTTGTAAGCTTGTTCTGATATTTAAGGTCTAATCTCCTACTGAAGTTAAAGCTGAAATGGAGTTTGCAGCCTATGGCATAGAGCGTTTATCAAATAGCCGCGGTAAATCCACTGTCCTGTCTGCAGATGCCTGTAGTCGCAAGGCTCTTTCATCTCCAGCTTTTTCCAGACCTCGGGAGCTGGGGCCATGAGAATCATGGCGTTCTGGAGATGTTGGTTTTAGCGTCACTTAAATATGACAGAGGTTCACTGCGGTTGTCTATCTTTTTAAAAAAATGCTCATTAATAATAAAGAATTCTGCAGTACTGTGGGTTAAAAAAGTACAAGCTTGCTTAGCTGTGTTATTATACAGTACAGTGCTTGTTTTGAGGAGATTTGATATGTGAGCCTGCTGAATATTTAGGCATATTCAGCTATGCACACACACAACGCTGCTATTTTTATTAATAGAAGGTTCACTTGACACAGCATGCACCCGTGTTGCCTTCCCGAGACACAGACTTAGACGGCTTTGAAGCCTCCTTTCAGGGTTTGGTGTCTGCTACGTAAGTAAGATAAAGAGCCAGATTACAAAAAAAAAAAAAAACCACCGATAGATATCTTTCCAGGGGATCTTGACAAGCATCGCTGCGATCACCTATACTGTTTCCGGTATCACTTGCATCCAGTGCCACAACCTGTCAAAACAGGTGTATTTATAGGCCTTGAGGGACTGAAACAAGAAATCAAACATTTACATAGCATCTTCCATCCAAGTTCCCAAGGACTGAGGCTCAAAGAGTTTTGATATGTTTCCAGAGATTACTTAGCTGTGCTGGGTATTTCTGAGTTCTCTTTAGCAATCTCCTGCTGCTGTACTATGTCTTGGAATTAGAAAAAATTGTTCTTTCTTTTAACAAGGAAACCATCAACAAAATGCTGGTTGGCTTCAGAAAAACTCAAACAAATATTTAAATCCACATCAGAGAAAACTGGGACGAGATCTCACTGAACGTTACGAATGAAGGTAAATTAAGAAGCAATGCACAAGTGTGATTAATTAGAACTACTTTGCTTAAAGAGAGAAAGTATGCGTCCTGTGCTATTTTTTCATGCTCTGTCTTGGCAGTAATTAAGCTCTAGGGTGCTGGAGGCTGCCTACTCCTCGTGATGGCCTGAAATAGTTAATGAGGTTGAGCTCTGGAAGAGGAAGAATCCCACTAATTGTGCAATCCTCCTGGCACTGGGGTTTGGCAGGACGTCCTCACAGTGAACCTATGCTGGGTGTGCCGCCCTTTGTAGAGTGCAATGACAGCTTCGTGTGCCTGAGGCTGTAAGAAATAATCATTTTCAGCAGTGTGAGGGACCTTGAATGCATAACTTTTCGGGGCTAGCATGACAATTGTGTCTTTTTAGGAGATTTATGTTTACTGTATTGCAGCATCCCACTTCTCCAAAAATGTCCAGCAGTGATGGTGATGAGTGATAAGGAGGTACAGTAAAGCAAGTTGAGTTAATGGGTGTAGTCCTAGGACTATAAAGGATTTCTTTAAAGGTGAAGTGCACAGGAAAGGAGTATTTTTCGCTTAGTTTTAAAGAGAGAGATTAATGGAAGTTCAGGAAGGGAGTATTCAGCTGGATCAATACGTGAAGAAGGGGCCTCTTTTGGCATAATCCCAGATGAAAATAGTGGACCATGATAGCGGCATATCAATTCATAGTTTGTCAGGACATTATTAAGTGGGAAGTAAAGTGACTCACGTGTTCAATGCACAGGTTGCTAAGGGCCAGCAGATCATAATCCAGAGATTAAAGAAATTGAAATGCAGATCTGCATTGTTTATGAAATGGCTGTGACAATACAGATAACTTAATCCTGGGAGACATTATTTCTAGAAACACCTATTCTCAAGAAAGCGGCATGAGCAGCTCTTTTACTGCTGTGAATAGGGAATTGTTCTCTCCTTTGCTTCTTTACGTCAAGCAATCAGCTTGCAAACTTGTTGGCATTTGCTCCAAGAAAAAAATGATCAAAAGTTTTCTGCTGGCTACAAGCCCTCCTGCCCTTTGGAAACGTTCTGTTAACCGTGAACGATTTTTTCTTGGTGTCTTTAATCAACAGTAGCAAAGATTTAAAATGAGACAAGATCTGGTTGTATGTGAGAGAAATGAAAGGTGCTTTCCTGGGGAAGTGTCTACTCTTCTACAAAATCTGGTGGCATGAAGACTGGGAAACTGTGCCAGGTGCAACCTCAACTCCAAAACTATTGGGTTTGGCTGGCAGTACCAAGACTTCATGTCCCTTTCCATCCACCCCGTTTTTAAACTCGCTCTCAAACATATTGTCTTCTACCTTTGTCCAGCAGCTGCTTGTTTTTTTCGCAAATATTCTCCAGATTCCAGGCCATTCAGTTAAGTGTGTGTAACGTTGTGAAGGATGACAAAGATATTTCTTTTGGAGAGTTAGATTTTACCAAAGATGATGGTCTTTATATTGTGTCTTTTGTTTGTTCAGTTTGCCAGGCAGCTCTACTATTTGAGCAAATCTTGAAAAATTAATTTGACTACAAAAGAAATCTTTTTTTTTTTTTTTCTTTTTGATATGCCTTCTCTTCTGCATTTGTCATTGTAGGCTGCAAGTAGCAAGGGAGCTCTCTTGCTAAGTGGGTTTTCAGTAGAAGAAAGAAAATTGATTTGCACTATGTAGCTGGCTGACGATCTTTTCTTCTACATTATTGGAAATATCAAGGGTTCAGGGAATATTCACTGTGTCAGCAGCCTGGTGTCTAATGAGGTTGTTTGGACTCTGTTCTATGAGCTACAGTAAAACCTTTGAATCATGCTAACCACAATTTGATTGAAAAGTGGAGGAGGGTTTTTAACAGTGAGCTTTAAGTAAACTGCATCTTTTTGAATTTCCTGGGCAGCTGCCTTTCTCTCTATGATGTACCATGCCTGGAGATGCTGTTAATGAAATGCATAATTATGTGTTATATAATAAAACAGAGCTAGCATGAAGGTGGCTAATAGATTATAATGATGTGGGGGCCTGAGAAACTCAGGACCATGGGGGTTGTTGAAAAGTGCCTCCAGTGATGAAGAAGATATTTAAAGAGGTTTGAATAACTGTGCTAATAAATTAATTGTGGTCTGTGTGCGTGTGTGTGTAAACGCCACTTTTCAAGATTTTGTATATAGAGAGAATATTGGAAAAAAATAGGTGCAATTTACTAGGCTGCTGATGTATGAAGTGTCAGTGCCGAGTGCTTCCAGCGCCTATTAGCGCTGCCGGCTTTGCATAGACGGGTGCCCTAGGCAAAGACATTTTTGGCACAGCCTGCCGCACCCGTAGGATCAAAAGGGGGGAAAAAAAAGTCTGGCAATATGCACAGAGAGTAAATTACATCCTAAAGAGCAGCCTCTAAAATGCAGGCTTGGAATGAATATCAATAAATGAAACATCATGGTTGATAGCTGAAGAGTTGTAGGCATTTGGTGGCTGCCCTCAACTTCCCTCCTTCCTTTCTCTGCTTTTGTCACCTTTATTTTATCTCTCCCTCTGTTCCTGTCCAAGATTCTTTAGGAACTGGTTTGAGCAGATAGATATTTTTAAAGGAGAGGCTGCATAACCTTCCAGCCCTGGACCACATGGGCTCCTCATGGCACTGGGCTGTGGCTGGGCTGGCTTGGCTGCGGTTCTGGGCTTACAAGGGCCTGTCTGCCGGGAGAATTAGTATGCAGGGAGCTCCTGCATGAATTTACAGCCTGCTAGTTACTTGGCACCAATTCCCTGGGTGGATGCTTCTAGTACTGACTAAGAGTGCTTTTGTGCAGGTTAGCTTTAAAAGTGCTTTTGTGTGAGTTAGGCGGGCTCGTTTTTGAAGGTGAAATATGTTGGTTTTCACTTCCCAAGCATCAAGGGTACCCAAATGGGCAGTTAGTGCAGAGGAACTAATACGCAGTAAATTCTCACCCAAGCTCACTGCACGCTAACTTCCTCATGCAGCTGAGTCCCGAGGCTCTGCTCTTTGTCTCTCTCGGCAGGGAGCAGATGGCCTTTCTCTAAACAGAGAATACTAATAAAGGCTTATGAAGAGTACATATATGTGTGTGTGTAGGTCTGTGTGTGTCCATATGTTAGTATAAGATGACTTCGATCTCTCACAGTTCTTGGATTAAATTGTGCTTCTTTGAGTTTTATCAAGATACCCTGAGGAGAGCTTTGCTGCTGCATTACCATCATCCTTGTCATTAATGGACTTAGGTTTTGAAGAATTCTTCCTTTTTCTTTGGTGCTAAGAGCGGCATACTTTGTCTTTTTCTTATATGAGTGACTGCATCTTTTGTGTGTGAATCTTTCTTTGCTGTGATTCCCTTCCCCAGCATTTATTATTTGACCTCTGGAGTTTATTCTTGAATTTGATGTGCTTTTATAGCTAACAAATGTTCTCCCCAAATTTGAGAACCTCTAGTAAGAAGGAACTAAGGTTTTCTCTAGCTTTCCAAGTACTTGGATGTGAAATCAAGTAATTTTTTTAATGAAACTTTTACTTTAGGCTGGCTTCATGGATAACTTGATCTATAATTAGTGTAGTTTCACTTTATCTTAAGGTCACATAATGGGTTAAATTTTCATGCAAAGTTTTCTTGAAATGTATAGATGTTTTTTTCTGGTTTTCGTGCTCATACTTCAAATGTGTCATTGATTTCTAAGTCACCTGATGATTTGCTTTATGTTTTTGCTCTAGTATTGCTTATTTACAAGAAAATTCCGTACCACAAAAATTGCCTCTCCAGTTTCCATCCGTAGTGAGAGTTCAGGACAACTCTATCAGCTCCATTTTGGCCAAGGTTTAAGTCTACTTACCTGCGAAAGATATTGCTCAAAATGCTTTTAACATGTCTTTCTTTAATGACCTCAGCCATGCTAACGTGCCAAAGATAAACAGCATTTCTGCTCAGCAGGCGTTAACTCCTGGAGGAAGTGAAGTCCGGCGCTGAACCCAGAAGCACTTGCTCTGAGCGTTCAATGCGGTGTTGTAGAGAGGAGCCATTCCTCCCTGGGATCCCAGCGCTCAGGAGAGCTGCAGGGCTGGGGAAAATCAGCACAAGCCTCAGAGTTTCTCAACAGCGGATGTAAAATGCTGCTGAATATTTGTGACAACAAAGGATGAGGGCCCGGGCGAGGCTAGCTTGACTGTTCCCGCTAGAGGATGGGAGGGTAGGAGGAAGGGATAAAATGGGGTGAAAAACAAGGAGGGGAACCTGGAAAGCCAGGCTCTGGTTCTTGCTGGTTCTTGCTGTTCTGGAGATACTCTGCATAGGTTAAAGAAATCACCTGAGAGTGTTTCTTAGAGTTTGAGTGTCAAGAGTTTTTAAATGTAGAGTTTTAGAGTGCTTTTATAGCTTTTAAGAGTGTTTTTATATTATTTTTTAATGCCTGTTTTGTTCCAGAAGACTTCCCCATAGCAAGATGCTTTCAAAAAAAACCTTAAAAGGAATCCACAATAAAGGAGTCTCCATCTGTGTGAATGAATTGCGGCAGATATGATGAAGCAATTCTTAAAATCCCACAGTTGCTGTTTTCCTTTCAACTGACATGTTCCTGGTGTTTTAAAATAAAACAGTTGAATACCAGGTTTAAAGAGACATTCAGAGAATGCTGTGATGTTATTAGAAATCTCTGGCTGTGTCCAAGCAGAAAGGACAGTTGCATGACTGTCGTACACGGCTGACCATGCCATATGAGTCCCTTGTTGGGATATACTGTAAATCATCCTGGATGTTATCTTTCCAAACCCAGAACAGAGACAGTAGGAGGGCGAAAGAATAAAGCCTGGATAAATTTGCTACAGCTTATCAGGCAGAAATATGTTTACTGGCATTCTTTGAATGTAGATTCTTGGAGTACTTAACAATCTCTAGCTAATGAGGTCTATTAAATGGCAATGTGTTGCAATTCACTTTGTCTGAAATGGAGAGAAGTTTCTTAGCACAAGCCTCTTAGTGCTGGGAGGAAAGTTTGCATATTTAATCCCAGGATGATTGCTAATGAATACACCTTTTTAATAGGATGCAATGGTAGGAGAAATAGTGAGAAGTGAAAGGGGATAGTAATTTTTAATAAAAATTGTATTAAAGTAGTGTAAAAAGAATATTTCTGCACGGTCATTTTCACCATGAAAAATATTTGACTTTGTTCTGAGTTGGACATAAGCAATACTAAGTGCATTCCCATTACTCTTTACGTTGTGTATGAGGATTCACTTTACTCCAAGGCAGTTGTATTGGTGTGCTTCATTAAGTCGCTGCCACTGTAGCTGTTAGACATTTGCAGTAGTGGATCAAGTGAACTCAGTCTGCCTTTGCGCTGCAGTGAGCGAACAGCACTGTTACGGTGGCTGTGTCCAGCTGTGGAGAAAAAACCAAATAATTGAAGGGGGATAAAGTATTAAACATGCTACATACTTTGCCTATGAAGGGAGAAAGCGCGAGTGTACTTGGGCAAGATGTTTCAGGTGAGATACTATAATCTGTGCATACACTTTGTTTCTCTACAACTGGTGTCACAGTGCAACTTTCATAGATTCGCGGTCATGGGGACAGGGATGCCTGCACTGTGCCTTGTATTGCTGAATGCTGATGTTCCTGCTGCTTGATCTCCTGAGCTGGACTTCTGTTGAAAGCTTCTTGTTCCCTTTTCTGGCATCCTTCAAGACAGTGTTTGTACAAGGAGCTTGTTCTGTCAGGAAGCAGCAATATGGGAAAACAATTTTATATCTCCTGAGCTCAGCAAGAAAGAAAAAATATTTGGATTTGTTTGCATTTTTTAATATTTGTCACAATGCCAAGCTATTTTAAGCAATTTGGCTACTCTGTCTCTACTTACCCCCCTCTGATACTTCAAAATTATCACAAGCCACCTGAAATATGGGAATCAGATGTAAGTTTTAATGTAAATGCAGTGCTTCAAGCTGATAGGAACAGGAGGGGGAGCTGTCACTGCATCCGCCAAGACTCTCTGGTGGAAGTGTTGATTGATTACCCATCCCGGGGAAAGGAGAGGGAGCGCCTTTTCACTTTTAGCAGACTGAATTGTTTCCCGTTCCGTTGCAAAAGAAGTAGGTAGTCCATTGCCTGGACCATTGCCGTTGCCTCCAGGTATATGAAAATATGGAAAGTCCTTTGTTCTCTTTTCTCCTTAGGTAGAGATCACAAATGATGTCCAGTCCCTGGTACTGACAATGCTGGCTGTCATGGTGGCCAAGATGGTTGGTGACTTGTTCAATGCATCCCTGTACAGTTCCCTCCTGAAGCTGAAACGCATTCCCTACTTGGATGTGGAGCCTTTTGTTTGTCACAAGAGAAAATGGTGAGATCTCTTATGCTACTGATCTGTAAGTTTTCTGTGTCATGTTCTGGACGGAGACTGTGTGGGTTCTCTGAGACCTGGAGCTTGAACGGACAAATGAGTAAAAGGAGACCCTTATCCTGAACAACATCCCCGCAGTGCAATGTGCTGTACAAACAGAACAAAAGAGATGCCCTTTCTCTTCAGGTCTATGGTAGGATCTGAATTACCACTGTCACGAGAGTCCTGAGAGCAGTCAGTGCTCTATAATGCCTAGTTAGATGCTGTTTATTAGTAGTCAAATTGGTCCGATGGAGAATCTCATAGAGATTTTCACAGACAGTTGTAATTCTGCTACTTGTGAGCAGATGCCGTAGAGCAGAGAAACAAAACCAGAGTAAGTAGAGTCCCTTATGGTGGACTTTGCCTTACCCGACTTCTGGATGACTAGTCTGGGCTTCCTATGTGTTTGGTGCCACAAGATGTAATTTTTCAAGCGGTGATTCCTGTCATCCAAGAAGAGCAATTTAACACAGGTAGGATGAATTGTCTTCTGGAAGTGCCTCACTGACTAAATGAATAGCTTGGAAAAATCTTATGTTTTTTCTTTTTTAACTTACATTAATTCACCTTGTCCCATTTGTCTTCCAGTGTGTGAGCCAGTGTCAAAAATTTCAGTCTTTCTGTGGGCATTTATAACCAGCAATAAGAACCATTTTCTCTCTAAATGTAGGTGCAGGGTCGATAGGTAGTGAGAACTCTATGCTATCGTCTTCTATAAAATAATTTGCAGAAATGCTGATTCTTATAGATAGGTATTCTTTAGGAATGAATTAGGTAATGTGGTGAAGAAACAGGAGGAAAAATGAATTTATTTATTTACCACAGAAAGACCTTTTGTTTTTCTTAAGGCATATTTGGGTAGTAAATATCCACAACCAAAGCTTTTTGCAGGACACTTAAGCTGTCATTTCTCCCAGTATTGAGGTCTACTGTACAATCTCGTAGTTTGAAAAGACCCTTTAGAAGAATAAAATATTGGCGACTCGTTCTGTCCATACTTTATAATTTTCTTCCAAAAATAGCCAGATCTGAAAGTTTTTAGCAGGCACATTGAATGCTGGGTATAATCTAAGTGTATTTGACATAAGAGGAAAAAGAGCCAGCAATGTGGTAGGAGGAAATAAAACCAATCTGTGATATTATGGATGACTTCTATATGTAGCATGGCAGATAAAACAGAGGGGAAGAAGCCATAGTTTCTCATGGTATTCCAGTTAGATGGCAAGTCCATGCAAAGAATTATAGCTGCTTTCCTGGTTCAGAGTGAGGTCCTATTCACTTGAAGGACAAATATATATATATATTCATATATACGGTATAAAATTTCATTTCCCTCCCACTCCTTTCCCTTTCCTCCCCAGAAATATTAAAAGAAGTTTCTGGATAACTTGGTCACAAAATATGCTGATACTTTAAAGCAAAATACATAGTATCACAACTTGGCAAAGATTTTATAGCTAGACACTTTACGGGCTGTCAAGTCTTAGTCTAAATCCACTTAGACATAGGCTGATACACATCTGAGCTGGCAGATACACGTGCTAAGCCACTTTCCATCATATTTGAAAAGCCTTGGCAGTCAGGTGAGGTCCTCAGTGACTGGAAAAAGGGAAACATCGCACCCATTTTTAAAAAAGAAAAAAAAATTAGGATCCCAGGAACTACCAGCCAGTTAGCCTCACCTCTGTGCGCAGTAAGATCATGGAACAGATCCTCCTGGAAGCTATGTCAAGGCATATGAAAGACAGGGAGATGATTAGACACAGCCAATATGGCTTCACAAAGGGCAAATTGTGTCTGACTAATCCATTGGCCTTCCACAATGGAGTAACTGCATCAGTGGACAAGGGAAAAGCTATGGATGTCATCTACTTGGAGTTCTGTAAGGCCTTTGATATGGTCCTGTACAACATCCTTATTGCTATGTTGGAGAGATAAGGGTTTGATGGATGGACTATTCAATGGATAAGGAATTAGCTGGATGGCTGCATCCAGAGTTGCAGTCAAAGGCTCAATGTTCAAATGGAGATCAGTAATAAGTGGTGTCTCTCAGGGGTCCATGCTGGGACTCGTACTGTTCAATATCTTTATTACTGACATAGTATAGACAGTGGGATTACACCCTCAGCCAGTTTGCGGATGACACCAAGCTGAGTGGTAGAGTTGACATGCTTGAGGGAAAGGATGCCATCCAGAGACATCTTTGAGGCTTGGGCAGTGGGCCAGTGTGAACCCTATAAAGTTCAACAAGGTCCTGCACCTGGGTAGGGGTAATCTCCAGTATCGGTACAAACAGGGTAATGAATGGATTGAGAGCAGAGAAGGACTTGGGGATATTGCTAGACGAAAAATTAGATATGAGCTGGCAATGTATGACTGCATCCCAGAAAGCCAATTGTATCCTGGGATGCATAAGAAGAAGTGGGGCCAGCAGGTCAAGGGTGATGATTCTCCCCATCTACTTCGTGCTCGTGAGACCCCACCTGGAGTACTGCGTCCAGCTCTGGGGTCCCCAGTACAAGAAAGGTATGGAACTGTTAGAACAAGTTGAGAGGAAGGCCATGGAAATGATCAGAAGGCTGGAACACCTATCCTGTGAAGAAAGACTGAAAGAGTTGAGAATGTTCTACCTGGAGAAGAGAAGGCTTTGCAACCTTTCAACACTTAAAGGGGGCTTATAAGAAAGATGGGGACAAACTTTTTAGCGGGACATGTTGCAATAGGACAAGGGGTAATGGTTTTAAACTGAAAGAGGGTAGATTTAGACTAGATAGGAGGAAGGAATTTTTTACATTGAGTGTGGTGAAACACTGGAACAGCTTGCCCAGAGAGGTGATACTTGCCCCATCCCTGGAAACATTTAAAGTCAGGTTGGATGGCACTTTGAACAACCTGGTTTAGTAAAAGATGACCCTTGTCCACAGCAGGGGGGTTGGAACTAGATGATCTTTAAGGTCCATTCTAACCCAAACCATTCTTTGGTTCTATGGCACTGGCTCATTTCTTAATCTCTCCAGCATACTTCTTGGATGCTTTGTTAACCTTGTTATCCCCTCAAAGAAATGAAGCTTCACCATTCAGCTACCGTAGACCTCCAGGATTTTGACTGATCCCTAGATCTGTCATGTAACTCAAGGGAACTCTGCTTTATAATCTCTCTCTTAAAGTCATGTCATGATCGAAACAAATCATGAAGCCTAACATGCAGTCTTTGTAAGAATTCACAGAATCACAGAATGTTAGGGGCTGGAAGGGACCTCTGTGGGCCATCTATTCCAACCTCCCTGCCAAAGCAGGGTCACCTACAGCAGGCTGCACAGGACCTTGTCCAGGCCGGTCTTGAGTATCTCCAGAGAAGGAGAATCCACAACCTCCCTGGGCAACCTGTTCCAGTGCTCCGTCACCCTCAGAGGGAAGAAGTTCTTCCTCATGTTCGGACGTAACTTCCTGTGCTTCCATTTGTGCCCGTTGCCCCTTGTCCTGTCGCTGGGCACTACTGAAAAGAGTCTGGCCCCATCCTCCTGACACCCACCCTTCAGATATTTATAAGCATTTCTGAGGTCCCCTCTCAGCCTTCTCTTCTTCAGGCTAAACAAGCCCATCTCCCTCAGCCTTTCCTCACAGGAGAGATGCTCCAGTCCCCTCGTCATCTTTGTAGCCCTCCACTGGACTCTCTCCAGTAGCTCCTCATCTTTCTTGAACTGGGGAGCCCAGAACTAGATGCAGTACTCCAGATGGGGTCTCACTAGGGCAGAGTAGTGGGGGAGAAGAATCTCCCTCGACCTGCTGGCCACACTCCTCTTAATGCACCCCAGAATGCCATTGGCCTTCTTGGCAACCAGGGCACACTGCTGGCTCATGGTCAAATTGTCATCCACTAGGACACCCAGGTCCCTCTCCGCAGAGCTGCTCTCCAGCAGGTCCGCCCCAAGCCTGTACTNATGCATGGGGTTGTTCCTCCCCAGGTGCAGGATGCTTCACTTGCCCTTGTTGAACTTCATCAGGTTCCTCTCTNCCCAACTTTCCAGCCTGTCCAGGTCTCGCTGAATGGCAGCTCAGTTTCCGGTGTATCCACCACTCCTCCCAGTTTGGTGTCATCAGCAAACTTGCTGAGGGTACATTCTAACTCTTCATCCAGGTCATTGATGAATAAGATGAACAAGGCTGGGCCGAGTACTGACCCCTGGAAGACACCACTAGTTACCGACCTCCAACTAAACTCAGCGCCACTGATGACAACCCTCTGAGTTCTGCCATTCAGCCAGTTCTCAATCCACCTCACTGACCACTCGTCCAGCCCACACTTCCTGAGTTTCCCTAGGAGGATGTTATGGGAGACTGTGTCGAAAGCCTTGCTGAAGTCGAGGTAGACAACATCTACGGCTCTCCCTTCATCTACCCAACCAGTTATGCCATCATAGAAAGCTATCAGATTGGTCAGGCATGATTTCCCCTTGGTGAATCCATGCTGACTACTCCTGATAACCTTCTTTTCCTCCACTTGCTTGATGATGACCTC
>Ga0065711_1028188_pt1 | contig 43078 bp, 23 predicted proteins | sample Hoacrofraction12_FD_59098 | JGI IMG/M metagenome (GOLD analysis project Ga0065711, IMG submission 59098) | Hoatzin crop microbial communities from Cojedes, Venezuela - Epithelial fraction 12 v2 (version 2) | ecosystem: Host-associated > Birds > Digestive system > Esophagus > Crop | place... | reverse complement strand
CCTACTATTCTGTGATTCTGTGATCTTCTTGAAAAAAATTCAGCTCCATGAAGAAAATACATCAGAGGAATGACAGATATGTATAACCTGAGTAAACAGCTGTCTTAAACCCTTGGCATTTGTTTCACCTGCATCTATGTAAGCCAGATGACATGTAGGTCCTTGTGTGCTTAGGAAGTAATGTTTCCCCTGGCACTGAAGTATGTCAAGAAACAATACTGATGTAATTTGTACAATGGGAAGAAGCCTTGACTGTATTGTCTTACCTTTTTCAGAAGCCGGGGCAAGGTCAATAAAACTTCGACATTTTTCACCTTTAAAAGAAAAGGATTATTTTAGGAGACAGAAGTTGATTGGTTTTCCTCAGCCTCCTCTTTCTGACTGGTGTTTGTGCCATCAGTCCCACCTGAGACCTGACAGGACCTGTGGGTTGTCTCACCCAGCGTGTAGACCTTCACCTGTGCCTCCAGCCAGGACCAAAATCACTATGGTCACAAGGCTGGGCTCTCCCTTAGGGTTACGGTCCTTTGGTCAGGAGTCTGAAATACAGTTAGTGAAGAAAATTGCTTTCTCTAATGTTTGGGTCCCTGTTGGGTCCGTAGGTGCTCTTTCCCAAGGCTGGCAATGGTTGTTGCACTCCAGATGGAGTAGCAATGGGAGGGCAAGGGCCTACTTCACCAATGCTTTTGCCCTCCTACTTCTCATTGTCAGGGCAATGCCTGTGCCCCACCAGGGTCTGACCGCACCTCCTGGTGCCAGGAAGCATTGCCATGGGCACAGGTGTCTCAACAGATAGATACAACACATGTGACTAATGACAGACAAAACCTGAAGCACAAAGCAAGCTAAGCAATTGCATAACATTTTAAAAAAATATATTAAAAAAAGCAGGCAAATGCCTTGCGATGACCATCACAGCCCTGCACCACTCTCTCTGCTTTGTGGCTGCTGCATCCGTTTATCATTGTAAATTAAATTTTCTCTGTTTAGGACTCCACATCCAGTTTTGCAGGCATTCTAGAGAAGCATGCTGCTTCTGAACAGGAAATGTATATTAAGGGTGGATGTTTTGACCTTTCTTTTAACTTCTTCAGGCAATCAGAGATTATAAAATAATTCCCTTGCCCTAGGTGCATCCATCCACCAAGTGTATGTGTTTCCTTAAATATGCTGTGTTCCGAGGTGACCAAGAGCCTGCCTGCCTTGAGGAGTCAGAGCACAGCATGCCTGCCAGAGGTAATGAAGAAGAATCCATTTTGTCCTTTACGACTTTAACTGATGCGAAGACAGCTTCAGGAGGAGGGGTTTTGATTAGTTTTGCGCAATTTTAATTGCACAGTCAAAAGACTGATGTAGGAAATGTGAGCCATTAAAAAAGAATAAACAGTGAAATGCTGTAGTGATGCTGAAGTCACTGTGTAATATTTTCTTAATTGTAATTAATTATACGTACAAACCAATATAAAATGTTAATCTTTCTGGTGTCTTTGTTGGTGGGTTTGAGATAAACGTAACCATTCAAATGATAGCTGTGCTGAAATAACAATCTATTATTATAATGCTATTATTACCACATTTGTTTACTATTTGCCATTTTAAACCTGTGCTAAATATGCTAAAAAAGTGTTATGTACACAGTCTGCAGTCTGTTTGCCTATGTATAAGTTTCTTTGAAAGAGAAGGTTCGCTTGACATTGAAACATTTCAGTGTCTCAATGACCATTGCAATGTCTCCACGGCATAGGGAAGGACTTCGACTCTGTGAATCCAGGCACTGTCAAGAGGACAGTCAAGAAAAGGAAGTGACACATGACTTATCAAAGCACCATCCCCGTTTCCAAAGAGGTGGGTAAGGCTGTCCATGTCTGAGCAGAAGGAATGTCAAGTCAGTAAGTTTTGGGGCAAACGAACTTACAGATACCCAGTGGATCACAGAAATCACAGCATCCCAGAAGCGTGGTGTTGACAGGACCCTGCAGGTCTGTTGTCTGGCCTCCTGTTCAGAGCAGGACTGTCACTAAAGCCTGATCAGGTCAGCTGTGACTTTGCCCAGCCAAACCTTGAAATACTTCAAGAATTATGATAGCTATTCTTTAGTGACTCCAAGGATGGAGGTTTTTCCCCCACTCTTGTCCCAGACCTGCACCACCCTTCTGGAGAAGTGCCTTATGCCCAGCCTGAGCACTGTGGAGAGACCTGGCTATGGCTGAGCCCTCCAGTTAAAATAATAATGACAGAAAATACTGGCGTGTCCAGAAAAAGGCATTCTGGACCCAGAACTCAAAGAAGGATTGTAGGTTGGAGACAGAGAAAATCCTGGAGGGAGGTCACTTTACTTTCGATGGCTGGTATCTGGATTGTGCCTGGCTTACTGCTAAAGGTTGTGGTAGGAACTGCACAAGCATTTCCTGGTGAAGAACACCACCCTTCATTGTTCCTCTTGCTGGAGCACTGGAAACCCCTCCTCCATTTCCAGTGGTAACAACTGGTGGTATTTATAGACCACATTCATACTTCAACATGCAGACATGCACCTCACTGAGAAATGAAGGTGTCAGCAGTGCTTTCACTGTTCCTCTTAGGATTTATTCTAAGTTATTTTTGGGTATCTTGTATGACTGATCTCTTAAGCCCTCTTAAGTTTAATTTTAGACTTGGCAGAGTTTGTCCTGCTGTGCTGCCCTTTTCCAGATGGATCTTCTCATAACCAGGCTCCTAGAGAGTCTTTAGAGAATACAGAAAAGGCTGTTTAGAGATGCAACAAGAACAGTGTCTAAGATTCATCCCCCGATACTCCTGCCTTCACCCAGTTGCAGCAGCGATTCTGACAGAGGAGAGAGCCAAGCAGTGACCTCTCTTGCACATAACTTACATAGAATGAAGAGGTGTGACCTGGCTTGAACACTGCCTGCATCCATGCAGCAGCAGTGTCCATGTACAGTGCATGGGAAGCTCTCTGGAGCTCAGCAGTGTCGGGGAGCTGCTGGAGGCTGAGGAGAGAGGACTGATCAGCCATCTGAACATCAATAAGAGCAAAGAACTTAGTAGTGGCTTCTTCTATGGCTTCCTAAGAGTGAGGCAGAAACATCATCTATGCAAGCCCTTGCAAATGCATTCCCTCATAACCAGCTTTCCAGATGCTCTAGTAGTTTCTACGGAAGAAAGTTCAGCTTTGGAATTCTGTGTATTCTTAGGAAACAGTGCACAGGAAGATGGGGATTTTATCAGTGCATCAGTCCCAGGGAATCGGAGAGAAATTTCTGGCAGTATGTGGAGATGATCTCTCTGTCTTGCTTCCAGCATGATGCCTATGCTCTTTCTTCTCCTTCTGGTGCTCACAATGTGGTGGGAAGTCCTGAGCTTTGAGCCCTTCCAAGTCTGTGGCACGTACTTGCCATGAAAATTGTGTCTGCAAAATCAAATCATTTCAAGAAAACGTAGAAGGCTGTGCGAAAAGCGAGTGCTATGCTGGCAGAGCCTCATTCTTGAGAAAGTAAATGAGCTGGTAAAGAGTAAGAGCTGCAGGGATAGGAAGGAAGCACTGCAAGACACTGCTGATAAGCAGTGGGACATGGCAGAGGGGTCACTCACATGTCCTGTCACCTCCGATAGGAAGACCAGTCCTCCAGAGAACCTCCCTTGCCCTAGCACATGGAGGTAGGGGGGCTGCTCTCTTACCTCCTCCACTGAAGAGTCCTACTTCAGTGACACACACACTGGACAGGTGGGACTCTGTGTTGGAGGCAAATGCTTGTGCCTCTTACCTTCCTCAGGTGGAGTTCAGGGAGATCTGTACGTCCCTAGCCTGAACAATAATTTGAAAGCAAAAGCTAAAAAAGAGAAGTGGCTTTTGTAAGTCCCCCAAATTCAATCCTGCCAGAAAGTTAAGACGAACGGGTCCCATAGAGCCATCAGGACTGCACGGTTCCCTGGCTCCAGGGCTCTGGGCTACTTTCCCCGTTATACTCTGCACACCTTGTTGTGTGTACAGTGAAACTGCGTTGCAACAGATCAGATGTGCCTAGCTGCAGCTCCCAAGGGGGATGCAGGCTGACATTCTTCTGTGGGTCTATGGAAGACACTAGGGAGCAATTAGAGAGGTATATAGGGCAGCTGGAAAGGCAGGTGTAGGTGCACATAGATTGGGTCTAATCTTAGCACACAGATGTACTTCCAAGCTCCATGGGCACGCTGGAATCACTCTGAACTTAAGCCTTTGGGAGAGCCACATCTGTTTCTTCCACCAGCTGCATAAAATGTGTGGTTTATTTGCTCCTGTCTTCAGGACCTCACACTGCACAACAGTGGTTGGATTTGTCCAGAGTATACCTCAGTAAACTGGTGGTTTAGACTGGGCAGAAAACACACCAAAAAAGCATAGGCTTTAAGACAATAGTCTAAGTATTTATATTCTTATGGAGCGGATCATCTTGAGTGCCATCATGCAGCATGTACAGGACAACCAGGTGATCAGGCCTGGTCAGCATGGGTTTACGAAAGGCAGGTCCTGCTTGACTAACCTGATTTCCTCCTAGGACACTTAGTGGATGAGGGAAAAGCTGTGGATGTTGTTTCCCTGGACTTTAGTAAAGCCTCTGACACCATTTCCCACGGCATTCTCCTGGAGAAACTGACTGCTCATGGCTTGGGTGGGTGTGCTCTTGGCTCGGTAAAAGACTGGCTGGGTGGCCGGGCCCAAAGAGTTGTGAATGGAGTTGAACCCATTTGGTGGCCAGTTACAAGTTGTGTTCCCCAGGGCTTGTTACTGGGGCCAGTTCTGTTTAATATCTTTATCAACAATCTGGATGAGTGCACCCTTAGTTTGCAGACAACACCAAGTTGGGCAGGAGTGTTGATCTGCTCAAGGGTAGGAAGGCTCTGCAGAGGGATCCGGACAGGCTGAATCGATGGGCCAAGGCCAACTGTATGAGGTCCAACAAGGCTCAGTGCCGGGTCCTGCCCTTGGGTCACAACAACCCCATGCAATGCTACAGGCTTGGGGAAGAGTGCCTGGAAAGCTGCCTGGCAGAAAAGGACCTGGGGGGGGGGTGTGTTGGTTGACAACTGGCTGAACATGGGCGAACAGTGTGCCTAGGTGGCCAAGAAGGCCAACATTGTTCTGGCTTGTATCAGGAATAGTGTGGCCAGCAGGAGTAGGGCATTGATCATGCCCCTGTGCTTGGCACTGGTGAGGCCGCACCTCCAATGCGGTGTTCAGTTTTGGACTTCCTCACTACAAGAAGGACATTGAGTTGCTGGAGTGTGTCCAGAGAAGAGCAACGAGGCTGATGAAGGGTCCAGAGCACACTTCCTATGAGGAGCAGCTGAGGGAACTGGGGCTGTTAAGCCTGAAGAAAAAGAGTCTGATGGGAGACCTTATCGCGCTCTACAACTGCCTGAGAAGAGGTTGCAGCGAGGTGGGTGTTGGTCTCTTCTCCCAAGTAGCAAGCTATAGGATGAGAGGAAACAGCTTCAAGTTGCGCCAGGGGAGATTTAGATCTGATATTAGGAAAAATTGCTTCATCAAAAGGATTATCAAGCACTGGAACAGGCTGCCCAGGGAAGTGGTGGAGTCACCATCCCTGGAGGTATTTAAAAGACGTGTAGATGTGGTGCTTAGGGACATGGTTTAGTGGGACTTGGCAGTGTTAGGTTTACATTTGGACCTGATGATCTTAGAGGTGTTTTCCAACCTAAACGGTTCTATGGTTCTATTCTAAGTTTATAACGTGGCTGTTGCAATAGCAAGGACCAGAAGCTGATGCCCTGGATCTTACATATTAGTCCTATGTTCCCGAGTTCTTTCCTTTCTAAGCCAGTGATAAATACCTCATTAATAACCAGGGCAGCAAAATAAAAACAACTCTGAAAAACACTAGTTTGTATGTCTTCCAGCCATATGGTTTCAAAATATTCTATTTAGTTTGACTTAAAAGAAATCCAGTAGTTCTAACTGAAAGGAGGATCTCTGTTACAACTCTGCTTTTCATCTTGCAAAAAAATAGAAAAAGCTGTCTGTATTCACTTACTCTGCACAAAATTTTACGAGTTCAAAAGTACAGTTCTGATGGAAATTTAAATGATTAAATTTCATTTAAACAGCATTCCCTTTTAGTAACACTCTGGCTCCCAGCCTACGAAAGACAAGGTCCCCTTTTTTCCCAGTAGGCCCTAGCAAATCTTTATCTCCCTAATTATATCTGGAGTCACGTGATTCTGATGAGATCCCACATCATCTACTGAGAGTAAAATCATTGTATTTGTCTAAAAAAAGATATAACCCTCAAGGGATCCCAGCCTAGACAAGGCCGAGGACTGCAACACAACTTCAGTGAAATAAAGTACTGCATTAGGGAAAATACAGGTCAATGAGCTCACTCAAACTGAGTTCTGTCAGGTTAATTAACAAGTGAAATACTCCACTTTTGATTAAACTGATCCCAGACAGAGTATTTAATTGAATTTTTTCTAGAGAAAAATCGAGTATTAATCTGCAAAATCAACGTTTTCCAGCCGACCGTGTTAATTTTGCTGGACTGGTATTTTTTCTGGAAAATAAACAAGTTCACACTGAATTACACTAAAACATGTCTTGACCTATGAAAACAATTGCTTTCTCTCACTCTGACAGCTGTCATTCATAGCTGCTGCCCATCAAAACTTCTCTTATTCCAAGTAACATGAGAATTTGCGTGATTTCTCAACCTGTGCTGAGATAACTCGCAATCTTTTTCCTTTTTAGGGTTGTTTTTAAATGTAGATGCTATATTACTGTTCTCTTTCAGAAAACTCTTAAAACTTTCTACCTTTTAAAGTAGGAAAGCTTAAAGCCTTCCACTTTTTCATTTCAGGCATGCATTTTTCCTCAATTCACATATTCACAAAGAAATGGTAATAATTTTATCAGAGAGGCCCCACCCACACTCTGGAGTTTCCCCTTCAGTTCGCTGGAGCAGTAGGTAGCTGTGCAGGGGGCAGAGGATATGGGCAGAGCAAGGAATGCCCCAGCATGCTTGTGCTTACTGGGATGATGTGCCATGGCAACTGCGTTTTTCTGCACTGAAACTCTCCCTGATGTGAAAAATCTTGCACAGTATCTGAAAGCAAACATCTCCACAGGCTGCTCTCAAATCACGTCTAATTGAAACACAGCCAAGTCACAAGACTCATCTGATTATCTTGGTAAGACCTGACAGATGTGTACACACATCTATCATTTGGAGAGCTGGAAAATCGCTCAGATTTTTAAATGATTGGGAGAATCAAGGAAACAATGGTGCTGAGAGAGGCTTTCAAGGAGGCTAGCATCAATTTAGACCTGACTTTGTAATCTGGAAAACATTAAATCAGGCAAAGAGTTCTGAGTTGCTTTAAGCATTTCAAGCCGCGGAATGGGAAGAGGAGGGTTTTCACCTCTTCATCACATAGGTGACCATCTGCCACACGGTGCTTACTCTGTGCTAATGTAAATGTGCCAAACTCAACTAGTTATCAGGGGTCCAGTATCAGCGGGACTATAAGGTCTCCCCAGGAAACTGAAAGACAGGAAACTATGCTCTTTGCAGAAGATGCAGTCAATATATACACCTCCTTGTATGAAGTCTGACATGCCTTCTACAGTCTCTCATATGACTGCAGTAGCAGTTCCATTTGGGCTGGTGATTAACAAAGATCAAAGGAGTAAGTAACCAGTAAGACCCTAAAGCCCTGGCTGTAGAAAAAATGTGGTTCAATAACTCCCACTCTTTCCAATTATTAGCTGTGGATCAATGTGGATTATCTTTTAACCACGCCAGTGCTTCTCTCCAGATAATGCCCAACCAGAGTATTTGCATTGGATCTGTGCCCTAGCTCTGGAGATACATGAGCAGGGCAGGCAGAGATGAAAGTCACTGAAAGCAAAAAAGGGAACTCCTTTTCACGGATGGGATTACTCCAGAAAATGAAAACTTCAAAAGCTGACATGTGCCAAAATGGAGGGGAAGACAGATTCAGGACAACGCATTACTCTGATGGCATGGCATGTCGCTGTGAAACCCAGCCTGAAACACATGCAAGTGACTGTAGGTAAGAGGCAAAGGGATTGCTGGAGGAGAGGGGACCTTGGACGTCAGAGCCTATACTACATCAACCTGTATTCCTTCTCCACAGTTAACACCATAACAGTATTTCTTCCCTAGTTTGCCCTCTGTTCCTCTTTGCCATTGCAAATTAGGCTACCTGTTTCGAAGCGAACTCCAGAAACTTCTCCCACATTCCCTACCCAAAGATACTTGGTTGCTTTTTGGGTTGAGGTATCCTGTTTTTTCCAACTAAGCACACCTGACTTGGAGTATGGAAGCTGAGATAACCTTAATCTTTCAGCCACAGACTTTTAAAGGAAGCGCACTGCAGTACACTGCAAATTAATATCCCATTTTTGAAATCAAGTGAAAAAAGTTATGCTTACATTTCTTGTGAACCTTATTTCCAAGCTTGTACCGAATAACTTTTCAACAAAGTCTCATTTAGTGTGTTTTGTCTGGCCAGGTGATGCGAAGTGAAATCAGGTTGAATGACAGTATGATCTGTTTTTTGGTCTCTCCAAATCTAGTGAGTCCACACATGGTGGAATGGCCTTGCTTCCTGATCATTTTCCCACATTCTAACCATGGTTTGTGACCTTTTCCCCACCAAATGAAGCCAAATGTGAGGTGGAACACCTTAGAGTGAATTTTGTTTGCCTGTGATTATTCTACAAGTCATGTCATCCACAGTAATAACATCTGCTTCTTATTATTTACTGTCTTCTGTAGGAATTTGCAAGCTACATCAGTGAAGATTTGTATTATCATTTTGTTTACCAACAAGAACACCAAATAACATTGCATGAATTTGTGATTAACAGAGGATCCTGCTAGAAGCAGCACTGGTGAGTACCCATTTTGAGATCTGTCAGTAAACCAGTTCTGTTAATTCCATATAAGGAAACTTTTAAAATCAGGACTGTGTCTGCTGTAATTTAAAAAGCACGAGGATACCATGATGATTGCTATTCCATCCCGTATTTATTTCCGTAGCCCTGAATGCATCCGTTCATATTTTGCACTAACTGGCAGCAGCAAAAGTGCCTCAGTTCTCTTTGAAACATGGGACTTATGTGTTAATCTTCCACCACTTTGGTGTTTATTCTGTTCACAAGGAACTATCAGATATCTCCTTTAAGATTACCGGGTTATATCGTTGAGGATAGACACATCTGAAGAGAAAGTAACACAGTTGTTTTTAGAGTAACATGTCAAATAAGGAGCAGTTCACTGCCTAGTCCCTTGTTTTACTCTATTATGAGCCTCAGCCTGCGGGGATTTTATTTCCACATTTTATGTATGATAGATGTTCATACAGCTAGTCTGTCTAGCAGGATCAAAAGGACCTAAAAATCCAAAATTCCCAGTGCACCGCAGACACAAAATATCCCCAACATCCTATAAAAACCTGAATGTCTATAATAAAGCAATGACCAGCAGAGAAACCACAGCTACCACGTACCACGGAAAAAGAGCAAGAGTCATTGCAAGGAGCAGGAGCAGACCTGAGGACTCTTATCATATAGCTTAAATTCCTACAGCAAGGCCTATCTTATTGCATAAGCAAAAAACCATGGATTTGTTAGGAGGAGTTCACAAGTGCTTTTCTGGAATGGACTCTTCCCCGTGTTGTAAAAGAAGGCAAAAATTTGTTACTATCCCTGTTATATAGCCTGAGGGAGATTTCTCTTCTGATCCCAAATTAGATCATCAGTTTAATGTTCAGTGCATGAGCGGACATACCAATTAGATACTGAGAAGCTGTAATAATGTCAGCGGCAGCAAAGCAACCTCCTCACATACTGTCTCCACCTGTAGCCAATTTCTGATACTTTAGAGAAGGCTTAAAACCCTCCAGAAGACGTGATAGGCATCAAGTCAGCAACTATTTTTTTTCTTGGCTCCCAGTGGTGACCAGCGGCAACCCTGAAGCATGGATGTCATGTAACAGAATACAGACATGGTGGGAGCGAGGCCAGCAAACCAAGAGGGCTCCTTTCAGACCTCCTTAAAATACCAACAAATCAGCTATGCAGGACTCGCTCCAAGCTTCCTCATGCCAGAAACATTCCTCTTTCCTGGTACGGTTCTTTCTGTGACTTTAAGAAGCTTCCATTTCAGCCTGCGGATTCCCTGGCTCACACTGCCCTCTGTGCAGGTGAAGTGGAGAGCCGCACTTTCTGGGAACCCCTCCTTGGATTTTCACTTTTTTTCTCAATGGCAAGTTACTTAGGTTGTATTCTTTTCTTGATAGCTATCCATATATATAAATAAGGTACCATCACATCCCCTCTAGAACTTCAATTTGTTATGCTACAGAGGACCAGTTTTTCTTTTCTTTTCTAGAAGGAGAGTCTCTTTTTCTTAACTGCCTTGGAAATCTCACTATTTCACCTCCACCTTTTGATAAGTACCTGTGACCTCAGAGAATTTTATGCCTTAGTGCTTTTAACTTTTTTTTAAATTTTAATTATTTTAGTACTATTCTTACTACTCTGTCAGACCAGCTCAAATATTTAGTTATGCAGAAAAATCTTGCCTCTGTAATGCCAATATTCCCAGACTATGTGTCACAGCATACGTAAGGAGTCCATTTAAAGCAGGATTATTCTCTTTAAATTAAGACTTCTCTGTTAGAAATGGCAATTTAGACAGATTCCTTTTTGGCTAATGAGGAAAACATGTAATCCCAAGGCTCAGTTCATCCCATATGAGGAGGAATTTAATCTCCCCAAAAAGCACTCACTACTCTCTACTGACTGTGCGGATGATGTTGATCAGTTTAGGCACAGACATCTACACCTACTAATGTCCACAGGTTTGCTGTAGGATTCATCTTGCCTTTTTTTTTTTTTTTTCTTCACACATTAGGTGACATGAATTGTATCCCTAGTTCTTTTTCCTAGATTGCTAATCTCAGCAATAACAGAATCAGTCCCAAAACCAAATTTGGGGACAACTAGAAATAACTAATCTCCATTGTGATGATTTCGCTTCTTATGTTACTTGCCAGAGCCTCCTTGCAAGACTGTTTTCAGTCAGTTTACAAAGTCTCTATTTATCCCTGTCACAATAAGTAAAATAAATTAAAATCTGCACCAGAGATTCAAGCAAAAGGTCCACATCCAATGATAGATATTTTGGGAAGAACAAAGCAGTGGGTGTAGGGTGATTCTGCCCATGTACCCTCCTTGTGATATCAGGACTGCATCACTAGTTCAGGGACTTCCTGGTCAGAGGTTGCTCTCAAATCATCGTGTCAGTAACACAAATGGAAGTTTCCTCCCTGGACCCATGCAATCCCCAGTTTTGGCCTTGACAACATTCCTTCCCAGGGAGCTCTGTAGGAAGGAGTATTTCTTCTTGTCGGTTATGCCTTATTGTTCTTAAATCACAGCAGCAGTCAATGATGTTTCTTGTCTGATTGCCGTCACTCCTTGTCGATCCCCACCAATATCATAGCTCTCTGTACATTGTCCCTTCCAATCTGAAGAGGCTCAGGCTGTTTAGCACTCCCCAGTGTGGAAGCAGGTCTACATCTATCACCACATTGTTGCCATTCTTTGCGCTCTCTGTAGTTCTGTAAAGAATTTTCAGTGCAAAATTCCATCAAATGCTTTTTTGTAAATCCACAGAGACTGGATCTAACGTGTCACCCTTGTCTAAGAAGTGATTCGTCTTGTTAAAAGATTTACCTTTAATAAAACCCTACCTTTGATAAAATCCATTTGTTGCCGTGTACTGAATGTTTTCCCTGAAAATTGTCCTAAAGTTACCAGGTCAAGTAGCCTGTATCGTTTCTTTCCAGTCGTCTTTGAATACAGCAATGTGCAGATTCTTGCTACTAAGCCTGCATTTTCATGTGCCAATTATTTCAACATCCTCAGATGGAGATTATCCAGCCCTCCTGGGTTCAATTTCTCTATAGCTGGAAATTTTATCTTTAATATAGAGCTCTACCTCCTCAATTCCTTTTACCACTCTTTCCTTCCTAAACAATTTATAACTAGCAATTTTTACATTCCAGTCATGCGAATAAACCTGCCAGGTTTCAGTCATGCCAATTATATCACATTTCTCATAATCCAGCAAGAATTCCCAATTCCTCTTGCTTTTAATTATGTACTCACAAGGTGCCTCTCCCTGGTCCCTCTCTCTGGACAGCCGCCTACGGTGAATCACATATGCTTATTATCACACGGTGGCGGGAGAGAAGGGTGATGCAGTGCCACTCTGGATCTGTGGAATTTTAGGGCAAGTTCTTGTCTTTATATGTTACAGATTTATTCATTTCTGCAGGATACACCTCTCTTTCTCTAGCTGCTTCTCAAACGTGCATTTAATGTCCGTATTTATGGCCCATTTTGATGCATCCTTACACACTGTATAAGTTCCACTCTACATTTTACTCCTTAAAGAGTGCTAAGGAATACGTGGTACAGAACACACAAAGAGCTACAGATTCCTTGCCCTCCAAATATAATTCCAAAAATACAAACCAAGCCTATGCATACCCATTGCTGATCTCTCTGGCTTCTGTGGAGCATGGTGAGCAACATGGAAAGGCTTGTCATTTATTTAATGGGACAGTACTCTTAAAAGGCACCTAGGTAGCTGCTTTTCCCTCTGAATGTGGATGCTATTACTGAGATGATCTGTTCATTGACACTTAAGACAAGATTTGAGTTCATGTTTTTGTCTGTTAAAGTCAAAGCAAACACGCTTTTGAGCAAAATCAGCTAACTTGTTATTGCTTCCCAACTCTCAAACTCTTCTACCTGTTAGGATAAGGTATGCCACCTTGTCTACTTCATATGTTAATGTTTTTCATGGCATGTGTGTTCTTGAGTCACGGAATCTACCAGCTAGTTTAACACTGCTACTATTAGCACATCGCTGGTCAGATGTCTGGTGAGGTGCTCAGTACCAACTCAAGCACAGACCTAGACTGCAGGTGTGAAATAAGATATGCGCCTAAGGTCATACTCAGAAAGAAATTAAATGATAGAGAGCTCGGCTCTGAGATGCCTGGCCATAGCCAAGGAACCCACATCCTGGGAGGAGGCACCAAGTGCCCTGTGCAGCGTGGGAGTGAGAACAGGACTCATGACCAGCACGAGTGTGGAGCTCATAGGGTATGCTTCAGCTTCATCTGCTCTGGAGACTGGGTGCATTGCTCTTACAGAAGTTACCTCCACGCAGGTGGGACCCAAAGCATTGAACTGACTCTGAAAGGGAGAGCCTTTCTTTTTGGTAGACTGGGATTCAGCATACTTTTGGATCAGAAATTGTGCTAAATAATTACAGGACTCACCCACCAATGAAATATATATGCTCATGTCCTCCTTTTCCCAGAGGGGATTCACAATTACATTTCTCAGGTGCTAAATGCTTTTCAGATTCTTTAGCTGCCCTAGACATGCTGGATAAAAATAAACTCTAGATTCGCAAATTATTTCACAAATAATCACAGCATTCAATCTCTGTTAGAGATGTCGGTGAAAACTAGAAACCTGCAACAAGATGAAGGTCTGCTTCGCTAGTCTCTGCAGAGAGTGCATGGCATGCTTTTTGCACCTCTGCTTCTGGAATCTAAATGGACATTTCAGATAAGCAGTGAGAAGACACCCAAAAATTGTTTCAGATTGTGGCCTAAGTGTCATTTTAAGGTGTGACAGAGTCCCAGCCCCTCCAGCCAGCTGGGAGACCTGCCTGTCCTTCTTGACCTGCCCTTCTTTACAGTGTCTGTCTTCTGGGAACTGGTCCTGTTGTGTCTGTACCACAAGATCTGCCGTGTTTCAGCTGCACCAGAGCAGAAAGCAGAAGGTTTTGACAGTGCCAAGACTGTGGGGAAAGAGAAATCAAAAGCCTGGTGGCTAGATGAAGAACATGTCTCATAGCTGGGAATGTTAGGAGTCCCTGGAGAGTTTTCACAGCATTACAACAGGGAGCATTACTGGCATTCATGTGTTCCTGGTGGGATTCATGTTGCTTAGCTTCAGGCATCAACAGTGAGGAATCAGGGACAAGTCAGGAGCTGTAGGAATGGTGCTGACCATAGGCTGCGGCCATATGTTCTGCTGACAGAGGAATGAGGCTATGGGGTGGCTACTGAAACGACTTTGCGTGGAGGAAGGCCATTGTTGCTGTCATTTTCAGTATGCTGTTGGTAAAGCTTTAAGAAGGATGTTATTGAAAGCATGGAGTGCATTCAAGCTAGGGATTTTGACTAATGTGATGCTCTACTGTCTGCGTGCTTAGTGGTGTTTTCTGGCTGTTTCTGGCATCCTAGTGTTTGTTAAGAACACGGTGACTGCATGACTTGTGATACCTGCAGCACTGCAGTCAGTAAGTGTGCTGTGGACGGTGTGATGAGCCTATGGAATGGATTACTCACAGATAAATTGAGTGTTGTGTGTGTACATATAAGCGTGATCACAGTGCTGGCTGGCGCCTCGCTGCCCTGGAGCTCAGGCAAAATGGTCACCAGTCAGGCTGCAAAAGGCCATGACAATGTACTGACAGTCTGGCATTGCAAACCCCTAAGTCTGAATGAAGACCTTTCATAGTTATTTTATGTTGACACTCTTAGGGACAAATTTAGACCTGTGTCCATTACACAGTTCCCATCCTTCCCAGAAAAGCTACGGTAAATCCTGAACGAGGCAGCTGTCTGTCTAAGCCAACATGTACCTGTACATGGCTAGATTCTTTCCAAAGGCTGGTCACTCCTGGTCTGCTAACTGAAGAGTGCTTTTCACCAAGGTACTGCTCAAAATAAGAGGAAACACACATGTGGCTGCTATGGTGGTATGGGGAGGGGCGCAACAACCCTCTCGCTCCTGCTTTCACCATAACTTTCTAAAGCTGGCTTCCAGCTATCTCCTGAAATCACCCACTACAGCACAGCTTTGTTTACCCAGTACAGAATAGATCACTGTATTTCTCTTCTCCCACAGATAACTCAGTTTTCTGAGTGGGCTAGAGTCACACAGTTACAAGTTATCTCACACATAAATCTTGGCTTGGAAAGCTTTCAGTATCTGCCAGAAATTTGGACATGCATGATTTTCCCAGTCCCAGCTAAGACGCTCGAGAAGTTAAAGAGTCTTAAGCTGCTCACTCAGGGGGCTGTGGCCTAAGTTTATTTCCAAATCAGTAAGACAAATGATCTATTTTCTATATGTTTTTCTAACATCAAGAGGGTTACTCTGGTGCACTCGTTTCGGCATGGAGCTGTTTATTGAGAGTCCCATGGTTGGAGTTCATGAACTTTCGTTTTCATACATTAAATTGAGTTTTAATGACCAATTAATTCTTGAAGCACTATCCTCAAAAATACCAGTGAGCATACACAGCACCTTGGGATGAAATGGACTGTGAGCTGCTCCCCAAGTGTGCCCCGATTTATAGCATGCACTTACAGAGCACTTCTACCTCAGAGACACAACCTGTAGGATGATTAACCATTCCTTTCTCCCAGCAATGGTGAAGGACCAACTCCACAGTCTAATCCTTGGGCAATGGCAGGACAGAAAGAAAAGAGCCCAGAAAGGAGGACCCAGTATCCATGGGCTATCATCATCTCATACTGTGGCACATTTGTAAACTTTATTTTCCAGTCACATAATCTAGAAAAAAGCTCTTTCAGAAGCAGAGCTTGGATGTTAGCTCTATCAGACAGCTCTGGGAGTAGGGACTGTCAGTTTGCATCTGTTGAGACTTAAATCAGTCCCATGGCTGCTACCTGCCACCCACCCTCCAGTGTTTTATTTCTTGGTAACGCCAGGCTATAGCAGAGGGAATGAATGCACTGATAAGCTGGAGAGATGTCTTCTTGAGTGGTTCGCAGCAAGTAAATGGCTGAGCAGGGAACAGAGCTTTCCTGTGCCCAGTCGTGCCCTTTAACTGCCGTTTCTCTACTCTAGTTCAATAAACATACAATCCAGCCACCGGGAAGGGTTTGTGGGTGGTCATTTACTTAAGGGACACCAGAAAAGAAGCAGTCCAGGCTACAGCCTGATAAAAACCGTGACCTTTGTGCTTTCCCTATCATTCAGACTACTGCCCTAGGGGTTATTTTGGGGGCAATTACAGTTAGATGTCAGAACCTCCTTAACAACTACGAGCTGCTGTCTTTTGCGTGCTCCATGGAGCAGCTCCCTGAAGGGGAGCACTGACCGGTCTCTGGCTGCAGTGCCCGTGAGGGTAGCACATAGAGCTTACCGGAGGTTCAGCTGGCTTCAGAGCACAGACCCTGCATCAGCCAGCAGGTAAACAAGCAAATCCTTGCTCTCGCTGGAAACAGGTTGCTTTTCAACAAAGAACTGTTAAAATCCTGCCTCTCTCTGCAGGGCGAATCTGCTTTACGGTACAGCACAGAACAGCTTGCCTGTGTGTTTATTACACTGAGCCAAACACAAAGCAACACAAGCTGGAAGGAAGTTGTTTTATACTTACCAGCAGCATTGATATTTTCCTCACAGGAGTACCAGATCCCAGTGTGGAAATACCTGAAAAGGAAGCGGTCATCTCCTGTCTCCCAGCTGTAATGAACCACATTCTGGTTTGTCTCATTTGCAGTCTCATTCCCGCTGTAGTTGAGGCAGTTTGTCTTCTTCTCTTTCCCACAGCTGGGCTTGGGGACCCTCTGTGTGCCTTCACACCAGTGGGTCGTGATAAAAGCTGTTGTAGAGAAGAGGAGAGCCATCAGATTCAGACTCACTGCTAGCAGGGCTCTGCATCTTCGATTTGTCTTCATGGTAAATCCGCCCTCCCTCCCCCTCCTGCTGAGAGAAGAAGTCAAAGGGGTTTGTTTTATTTTGGGGAGGGGGGGGGAGCTCAAAGCCTCTCACGACTCAGAATCCAGTTTTCCAGGCATCAAAACTCTCAGCTTCTTCCAATCTGTTGTTGTAGCAGCGAAGGAAACGCTGCGGCCAGACTCCCATTCTTCTCTTCACTAGAAATCCTGCCTTTGTATGTTAAAGGAGCAGCTGCAGGCACGGGAGTGCGGCCGTCCTCTTGTAGTCGGTGTGCTTCGGCGCGCTGATGGGATCAGAGAGGGTCTGTCTGACGGAGAGCACCAAGAGCAAGTGAACATCTGCTCGGCTACCACACATGATCCCACGGGGCTCCGCAGCCGCCTCCGCCGGGAGACACCTGCGGGCTGTGGGACTCGCTGTCCTCTGCTCCCGGAGGATGAGGCCGGAGAAGCTCGGCGGGAGGCAGGTGTCAGGGACAGCTCTGCCTGCTGCCACCGTCCTCGGCAGACCTCGGGGACCACTGCAGCGTGCTGACCGCTGACTTGGACTGGGAGGAGGCACCACATCTCAGTCCCAGAAAGAATCATTGTTTGGAGCTGTGAAATACATTTTTTAGATACCAGAGGACAGAGAGGAGGAGGGATGAAGTGGCACTTCAGCTTTTCTGCTCTGAGCTAGTAAGTAGTAAATCAGGGGTTTGATTCTGCCATCAGCATTTACTGGTGTAAATCTCTGTCTTCGGTGGCCTGCTCTGGAAGTCAGCAAAGCCCCAGAGGAATTTAGATTTGAAGATGTGTAATGAATAAAACCTGCGTCTTTCACAATACCAAGTGGAGCCCCTTTCTCAAGCTTTCGTCTCCAGACACAGCCCACGCAGATGTTCAGTTTGAAGTGGGTCTGTGGGACGCTTTGTAGGTCCTGGTTTGTGCAGACGGAGAGAACTAATTGGAGCAAACCCTGGCCTTTACTAGCCAGGTGGCAATGCTGTGAGAGGAGGGAGCACCGCGTAATATCCCATTTCCAAAGAGAAGTATATTGTCCTCTCTTGTTGGTTGGCTCACTCGCAGAGTTTCTGTCCTCTTTCCACATTGCTCAGAACTACCTGCTGAATATGGAGTGTTGTGGGGAGACCAGGGCATCTGACATTGGTCGTGGTACAATCTCTAAGACCTTGTGTCCAAGCATTGAGGTTGGCCACATTTGTCACACAACAGTTCCGTGTCCTTACTAGGTGAATGCCATCTTCTGTGGTGAAGAAGTTGCACATACCTCCTGGGCTTTGGACTGAGTGATATTTCCTTCCAGCCTTGTCTGGACTCCCTGCAAGGGCCATGGGAATGCTTGTGGCCTCTCGGAGCAGTCCAGCAGTGGGTTTCCAGCAAGCCCCGAAATAACTGTGCAGCCGCACAGGCTCATACTAATATATGGGCCAACGCTCTCATCTCACACCCTGTGCTCTGTTAAGTCAGCACATGAACTCTACATGCAAAGCTCATCCTATGTCTTACTGCCCGCAGACATGAAACATGGTGGTAGTTTCTCCAGCTCCTTGAAGAAAGCCAGGAAGGACCAGGTGGAGTTCATCCTTAGCGAGCCACCACACAAGAATTCAGGGACCCCTTCCTGCCTCCCTGATGTCCCCCTCACGGGTAAGCATAGGACTCTCTATTATGCCTCTTGTTTGTGCCTGTCCTGCACGTCTGGTTCTGACTGTTTATGAGATTTTTCACTATACAGATTTATTTAGCTTTAGCTATATTGTTTTATAAAAAAACTAGAAAGTTACTAGAAAATCCTGCTCTGTGAGGACAATTGTGATGGCAGCTTTGCAGGGCTACTGAAATAGCTTTGTACTGCAGATACTTCCCTACCTAAGTGTCCTTCATCTTGCCAATCCTGCCTGTACATGAGGACTGCTACCTCTCCGGCACCAGATTTTTCCACTGATGTGTGCTAGCGGAGTGCCTCTGTGCAGAGTCTTCCTCATCCTGTTGGAATTGCACCACCCCTCTCCACGTTCTGGTCCTTTTAGCATTTCATCTTGCAGCCAGGTAATTAGCATTATTTCGTTGGTTTTAATTGCATGCAAGAAATACAGATGATAGCTATTTAGAGGACCACAGGATTATTACTTCAATTATTTTTATGTTGCAGGACATTCCGCTTAGAAATGTGTTTGTACATTCCTGTGTTTCTCAGGCTTCCCTGCCTGCTTAGAGGCATAAACAGTGCAATTTAAACGATGACAGAATGCCTTCACAACAAAGCCAGCACCCTTCTTCAGGATTATCTTTCAAGTGGCTGTCAGTATCTGAATCATCACACTTCCACGTGTGCATACAGGCCTTTACGGGTCTTTTCTCACAAATCTTCTCTATCTACTGCTCTGTGCCTTGTGTTTTCTGGTCCCAGCACCAACTCCTGCACACTTTGTTTCTCCCTGCGCCCATCTCCCTGAGGGATAGGCATCCAAGAGTTTGGTTATCTGTGATAATTTTGTCCTAAATACTTTTGAGATTTTGTTTTTACTCCTAATCCTAACAGATATTTCAATTTCTGTTCCTCCTTATCTTCTTTATTCTTGTTTTTTGGGCTGACAGGGCTGTTGAGAACAGAGATGGTGGCAGCATATATCTATATTAAAAAAAAATCAAAGTAAAGCAGAAATTTGTTTTCTTTTCTGATACAGAGCTTTTAGAATCTTAAGCATTTAAAAATGTTCAGCACAAAGTAAAGTGTACTCAAAGCCAGGGAATTTTTTTAACATGAATTGTGTTATTTTTCCTAACAGAAGTCAGTTTTTTTTCCAATTATTAGACTCCTCTGGCTGTATATGTTGGGATTACTTGAAAAGAAGGAAACTAGTCTGTGCTATACTCATGCTGTAATGCCGCAATAATTTCTTTTTATATAATCTCTGTTTATCAGATTTGTTGTGTATAAAAATGGAAAGATCATACATATGTTGCAGAAGGCAGTTCAGATGCCAGGATTAAGTTGTATTTGTGTGGTATTATCTTTAATAGTAAAGCAGGAGGGTCCGAATGCTATAGAGAAGTAGGTTTCATATTTTGGCTACAAGAACCTTTAAAATCCTTTTTGCAGCAATAGCTTTTCTCTGATGTTGAGAAAAACCACCTTCATGAGTTACAGCTAAACCCCTTTTCCTTTCCGGTTTCTTATAGGATCAGTGTAAATTGTTTTTGACTCAGTATTTACTTGAGTACAAAAGGAATTTGACCCAGAGGATTTAAAATAATGATAGAATAATGATAGCATTTGCAAAATAACCCTTTCAGTCAGGCTGTGTTTTTCACTAGTTGGAAACAGAAGCAACACTCACTAAAAGGAGAGGAAGCCCTACTTCTGGGTCCTCTGGTGATGATGGGGCATGGTGGGCTTAGTCTGGTTATTTGTTTGATACCAGCAGTGTCAACTGCATGGAATGATATGCTGGTTTTAAATCAGCATTTAAGAAACCCTACAGATTTTCTTTAAATTCTCGTTTCCTACGGCCCTCCTGGGCTTCTTCATGTGTTTGTATCGTCTTTTTCAGCTGTCATTGGCCTGGGCTTCCTGGCTCCTCCTGCCATCTTGGGTTGGGCCCATCCTGGCAGCTCGTCTTTGCTTTTCCTTTGCACCACAGAGCCAGAGAATCCACTTGTTCAATTCATTTGTCTTGTGAATGGTTCAAAATCTCCTCTTCTAGTCAGAATTCTCCTCCTTTGACATAGAGATCATGTTCTCTTACTGTGGCAAATACAAATTATTGGTAAAGAAGCATTCTTGCACATCAAAGCCTTAATGGCAGCTTGTGAGCCTGTCAATAATTGTAGACTCCTTGGCCTGCCAAAATAGTAGCCACAATAAACATGGCAACGCCAAGAAACATCAAAGGGCCCATTACATGAACATGCTCTGTTAGAACCCAGACATCAGATTTCCACATTCGTATAAAGTTATCTGTTGTCTTATCCCACTGTGACTGTGGGAGGTGCGTAACCCACGACCTACAGATAAATTCGTTTGTACCACTGCTATCTTCAAAAACATTGCTAGGGTTACACTGATGCTATGATAGTTGATCAAAGTCTTTTGAAATCATATAGATCTCAGAAACATTGCAGCCTAGCCCTTGTGGTAAAGCAACCAAATTTGAGAGGGATTTAATGAAAATTTGACTTCTTCTGTAGAATAAAGTCTGAAATAGAATTTTGACTTCTCTCAGATATCACCTTGCCCTTCCTTTTTTTTTTAAGAAATTTTTCACTTGTATTCTTAATATATTTATAGGGACAGGAGCTAGAATGTTTAAATGATTATTGTTTTCAGTTTTGCCTGGCAAAGGAGTAAACTATGTTCATTTCGTGCCATTTATGTGAAGAATAATGCTGCTAATTTGTATGCCCATGTATTTTATTCCCATAATTAGGATTCATCCATATGCCCAGGCATTGCAAGTGGTGTGACTTGGCAAACAGCTTTTCATTCAAAAAGGAGTGGCCAGGCAGATTTGTTTGAGCAAAGTCTGTATCCCAGGGTTCACGTTTCTGTATATTTTCTGCAGAAATTGTACCCTGTACAAAAAACATTCGGGAAAGTAGACTTTACCAGAGCAGAGCAGCAGAGGCTGCTTATGTACAGGGGTGGCTTTTTGATGGTGCTGGTATGACTTGCAGAGAACGAGCATACATTCTGTCGCTGAAAGCGTATTCCAAGCCAATGGATCAAGAGCCCCTGGGCTGTGCTCATGATCCCAAGCAGTGCTGCTGGCTTGGGGACAAATGGAAGCAGGGTTGTGATCCTGAAGGCGAGTGCAAATTTGGGCCACCACTGGAAGGCAGAACAGTCAGGTTGGCTCTAGAAGCTGGAATTTACAAAATACTGCATTCAGTCTACATTGAAACAGAAGCTACAGAACACAGAAAATTTATACATACAGCAAGTAGATTTTAAACATACTGGTGCCAAATCTCAGTTTGAGCAGAAGTCTTTCCCCCTGGGAAGATGATAGAAGGCAAAGAAACAAAAGTGAAAATCAATAGTAGAAGCAAAATGGAGAGGAAAAGAGATATCTCTTCATGGTAAAGCTAGATAATTACATAACTGTTCCAAGTGGAACAGAAAAGGTCAACAGGCGGGTGACAGGCTGGTGAGCAGAAAGCTTGTGCCTGGCAGGGGACAATATTTCACAGTGCATTGGAAGAAAAATGAATGATTATGCAGAAGTGACTAAGAAAATGCCAAACTATATGGACAACAAGAGAAGCTGAGAAGACCTGGGTAAGACTATCCCATAATGACATACTGTGATGGTGAGTGACATCCTCTAAACTGCAGGACATTTGAGGTAGCACCAATCTCAGCAGAGTGATGGGACCGATGTGAAAATGAATGATGAAGTTGTACCAGATGGCAGCAGAGGGAGTCAAGGCCAGGACTTGGCAAAGAAAGGGAAAATGTTACCCATCAGCCTGTTTGAATAGCAGCAGGAGGGATGAGATATACGAGCAACCTGGAGGATGAGCAGGACACTACTGAACAGAATGAAAGCAGTGAATAGATACGGATGATACATCTAAAAGGTAGATGGTAAGTTTGAAAACAATGAGATGTTAAAAAGTATAGAGCTGCAGCTGGTTTGTATCAAAGGCCTCTTTCACAGGACTATGTGAGCTCTATGGCCTCAGCAAGGGGGCAAAATGAAAGAGTGATTGTTCAAAGGACAAATGCAATAAATATTCTAGGAGCTCAAATGGGAGTGAAGTTGCAGGAGGAAAGAAGTTCAGCTGTAGCATGAGGACTGCCTGCTCAGCTTGGGAGGCTGACGCTGTATTTCCAGGCTCACAGCTGGTCATGAAAACTTACTCTTTCCCACCCCTTCCTTGACTGAGTTTTGGATGTGCAAAAGACCTTTCTATTCTGTTTCCTGCAAGGTCTCGGGTAGGGAACAATTCCCCTCTCCCCTTGGCTGCTAAGGTTGTGTGCATCTTTGAAGAGATCCCCATTTTCTCCACCATGTGCTCTGCTGTTAGTCTCCAAACCATTCAGGTTTCACAGAAGTCTGTTATTCTGCATATGTTGATATAACACCCATAATACAAAATGAACTGCACAATTTGATATAGATATAGAGCACTCAATTATAATAGTTCTTCCAAATGTGAATTATAGAGTATTTGTGGTTGGAAGGGCTGTCTGGAGGTCTTTTGATCCAACCCCCACTGCAAGTTAACTTCAAACCTAGATCAAGACTACTGGGGGCCTTGACATGTTCATGCCCAGTATAGTGCAAGAGTGCTTCTTTCCAGACTTAAGGAGATGTTTTTTCGCCATGAGGACAGCCAAAAAGGTGAACAGGTTGCTGAGAGAGGTTGTGCAGTTTCCAGTTTCGGAGATTTCCAAGCCCAGACTGGATAAAGCCCTGAGCAGCCTAGTCTGACACAAGAGCTGACCCTGCTCTGAGCAGGACCTTGGACTAGAGACCTCCTGAGACCTCTTCCAGCCAGGATCATCCTGGGATCATAAGAGGAGCTACGCATTACAGCTGGTGTTCAAAGCTCCCACCCACACTCAGGAACTGCAGTCTGAATACTGGAGTAATTTATCCATTTTGTTCCTGATGAACAAATAGTCCAAGCACATCTGTTTGTGAAAGGTAATCCTGTGCTTTCAGGCGTAAAGATTCAGCGTGGGAACCTTCATCAACTCCTTCACAGTAAGCAAAGCTCATACAAATTTGGTTTGTTTTTCAGCCATTGCTCTAACTTCTCTGCGAGCTCCTTTGGTACATGATCATCTGTTGGCCCTGTAGACTCCCTGGCAAGCATCCCATTTCTAGGATCTATTATTAGTTTAGATGTTTGTAGGGAGCTGTATCTCCAATTGTTTTTATCCTGATTTTATCAGACAGAAACTGTGATCCCTCCTTTTTTCCTTAGTTGGACATGACTTCAGATTTTTGAAGGGTGTCTTATTGCTTTCACTATCATCCCTCACCTTGTTATTTCACCATGTCAATGTTTCTCTGTTCCTCGTAAAGTCTTTTTTGACAGGTGGAATGCATTTACTTTAAGCCTGTGCTGTGTCTTTAAATAGGCCTCATGCTCTTGATTCAGATGGCTGATAAAAAAAGGATAATGCAAAAATAAAAAAAAAAATCAAATGCTGTTACCGTCACAACGGAAAATGAAGACAGTGGTCTTCATCTTGCTTGTAGAGGAATTTGATAAACGCCCTTGGGTCAGTGACTGGAGGGCCTATGCCCAGGGCCAGCTCTGATGTGGTGCACCCATGTCACCTGGGATCAGACTGCTATGCAAGAGGGCTCTGGAAATTCTTACCAGGACCTCCCCTCTCTGTTGTAAACGGCCTTCAAGCTCAAGCCCTGGCCCTTGGTCATCGCCAGAGCCACGCTATAGCTGTCTGTGCCTGGCCATGTTTGATGCCCCTGTCCTGACCCACCAGTTGTCCAGTTGTTTTATACTTCAGTTTAGTAATTTCTGAAATTTTTTATAGTTCCATTTATTGAGAAGAGCACAAGGACCTGAACTGAGTAATTTTCTGTTTCTGCAGTTTCGTGCTTTAATAGCAACAGAACTGTTTGTACGCAAACTCTTTAAAAAAATAAACATCTTTATCTGCAGTGGTTGAGATGTTTATTACCTTTGTAGCATTAGATTTGCAGGACACAGTACCACCTTCACAAGAAATGGAATCAATTTGTAGCCAAAGTAGTGATTTTTGTTATTTTGATTTTGTAAGGGAAAAAGGTAACATTTAAAGAGACAAAACATACTCTGACAATGCAGAAAATACTTTAACTGGTAATTTCTCAAATTAAAGATCTCAGTTTGATTGGACAGTGAAATACTGGACTGTATATTAATATCAGACGTTAAAAAGTGCCAACAGTAGTATACTTCTAAGGAAACACACTTCATAGGAAAAATTAAGCTATATTCCATCCAGTTAGTGTCATGGAACAAGATAATCAAATTCCTTGCTTTCTTGTCAACCCAGTGATATCGTGGAATAATTCTTTTTAAATGTTCATCAACAGTCTTTATGCTGGTCTGCATTTAATAGACTGAATCATTTTTACTTTGAAAACAAGTCTTATCAGCATTTCTTCTGTTCGTCTCTTCTTACAAAGTCTTCAGGAAAAAGCTGTTTTTTTGGAATCACATTCCACAGGTTGCACGCAGCGTAGAAACAAAATTCACTAAAAAGGCGATGCAGGTTTGTGCTTTATTTTCATGCAACATTTTTTGAGGAAAGTAAATAGGAAGTGTATTTTGAAAGGAATGGAGCCAGTTACTAGCACATCAATGGAAAAAAAAAGAGCAAAGTTCATCAGGACACATTGATCTTCGGTGCAGTTACTTGTCTGGTCCTTGTTTGAAATGTAGTATCAGGGTTGTGGGAGCAAAATCAGTTATCAAAGGCAGCCGTTGCCATGACTGCTAAGGCACAATTAACTGTTCCAATGCACAGAAATGAACTAAAGAGAGTGACTGATGGCAGCTGCCTACACCAATGCCACGGTGCTACTGTGTACATGGAAGGCAAAGGAATCGCTCTTGTTCTATACCGCGATTTTCAGGAGTAACAAAATGCAGCACATATATTTCAAAGGGAGAAGCTTTCCAGGGACTTTCAATCGGCATCTTGAATTTGGCTTTAAGTTTCCACAAACTGGAATATACTGATGCAAACTGAATATGGCCCTGTGAATATGGCAGCGGCACTTCAACAGTTCCCTTCCATCTCCCTATTGTAAGAAATTTTTTTGGGTGTTTCTTTTGTTTACCATTGCCTGGGCAGTTTTGTACAACTGTTTAACCACATTATTGGCAATGAGGAAGGGTATAAAATCTGTTACTGCAAGTGAGAAAGAAACATATGCTTAATATGCAGCTGGAAAATTATGATTTTTGAAGCCCTTCACAGTCAAACTAACAAGCTTTTTCCCCCCTGCTTTCCTCTGTATCCATAAAACAACTGCCAGTACTGCCATAATGCAACAGCGTCAGGTGGAAGAGGTCAGAGGAACAGCTAAGGGTTTTCAGACCTATAGCCATGGAATGGACAACTCCTGTATGGGGACACCCCTGTGGGGCACACTGGAAACCAAGACACTGAACTCATCTGAATCAACAGGGAATAAAACAAGGATAAATGCGAGGTGCAGGAGCTCTCTAAACCAGCTTTACCACCACAGCCTCTGTAAATGGGGAGCTATGCACGAGAGCTGCTGGGCCCCTCAGCGCTAATCGTATCAGCCCATGCACATGCCCTTCTCCTCTGCGCGCCCAAATCTTCGCCTTGTCTGGGCCCACCATCGTACAGGCGTTTGCAACTAGGCATTTCTTAATTAACTATCAACAACCATGAAAAGCAACCCTGAGTCTTCAGTGCTCAGACTTGCACAGATTTTCTGACTGTATAATTTGCTACAGGTTCAGCGGTGCTACTCTTACTATTCAGCGCCGAAGCGCTGTATCCCAGTGTTGTCCAGCCAGAAGCTGGTGAGGGAGGAATAAAGCAAGCCACCGGGCTGCAACGCCAAAGTGAGCTGGCCAGGGAGGGTGCCTGGACACAGAGGTACCAACAGTCCGGAGTCGCTTCTGCTTTTTTCACGGTGCTTTGTTGCCACCTGATGGCCTCATGCAAGAGTGCAGAAATGAAATTTAAAAAGGCATGTTCTTTAAGAAAGATGTCTTACATTTCATTAGATCTACTGTTAGCTTTAAAAAAAAGCTTTTCAGCACAAAGTCTTTTCATGCCCTGCTAACAAAAGTCTCTGCTCCGCAGGTGATAAATTAATTTTCTTGGAAGTGGCAGCCACAATTGCAATATGTGAAGAACAACTATATTTTATTTGCATTTAGCAGGAATTTCTCTTCGTCTTTTGCAGCTTCCATCCTTAAGATGATGACAAGATACCTGGAAGATAATGATGTCATCAGGCCTGGAATGGACACTAACACGGCAATGCTGGGATGCTTGATCTATCCGTCCTGATATTCCCCCACCATCCACGGTGAGCACTCCAGTTGCCCCTCACCCAGGCCCTCCTGACCACAGAACCAGGTTTGCTTTGTGTGACATAGTCAATGTCCTTCTTCAGGTGGGGCGCTGAACCACTGGGATGCCCAGCAGGCACCCTGGACCATCCTGACTACATGATTTGCTCATCTTTTTGTCTCTTTTCCCATTTCTTGAGCCTACCTTTCTCTGTCCTTTCCTTACCTTTCTCCACTCCAATCCCCTCTCATTTAAACAATTCACCCCTAATTATCTTTTTCCTAAAGTTTCTAGTTTTTCTTCATGCATATCCAGCTTTCGTATTTTTGACACCCTTGCCTAGGTGATCTTGGACCTAGATAGTATTAGTGATGCCGCCAGTCTTGCAAAGCTCTTCTCCCCAAAAGCTTCTCAATGCTGCCTCTGACCATCTTTGAAGTCTGGCTGTTTCTCACGTCACTCTCCCCTAAGCACTGGTGAAACCCAGCCATTCCTCATGGCTCTGCCTGTAAGTTTGGTTGGCACTGTATATTGTTATCTGTCACATGCAGCAAATTATTATGTTGTGTCCAGTCACTGTCAACATCGTTTTCAATGAGAGTAACCTCAGGTCAGGGTCTGCAGCCCTAAAAGCATTTTTTTTCCTGCTCATTCCAGCTAGTTTAGTCACTTAAGAAGCTCTTGCTGGCTGCTTAATTTCTTTTAAAAATACTGAGGCAAAAATACTGAGGCTCAAAAGGTTTGGAACTAAAGGACTGGGCTTTACATTCATTGCCCTGGTGAGATCCCGGTGGCTGAAGGATGGGCTCTGCCTTGGGACCATCAATGTGGGTGACAGAGTTAAAGGGAACATGAGTTAACTCATGTCTGGTCATGGGTATGGATATGAAGGGAAAGTACAGAAACCAGTAGTTGTCACCCAAGACCTTTACTTGCTTTTTGTGTGGGTGGATGAAGATGCTACAAAGAGGACCAGAGCAGGCCACATGCTCATCATACACAACACCTTCTGTTTACAGCAGCTTTTAGACACTAAAAACCCAATGTTACTTATTGGCACTCTGAGGAAAGTGGCTGGGGCACGATCTGCCAGCTCTGCTTAGAAGATCCGTTTCCACAGGTCACTTTTTTCTGGGGTGCTCTAAAGTGTTTCTTGAATCCACAGTCGGAGAACTTCTTCTGAGGGCATCACATGCACCATCATATCACATTGCTCAGCTTCTTCACTGCCACAGAGTATCAGCTGGATGGGGGGCTCTGATACTTTCTGTAAAACAAATGCATTCACTTGAACACCCTCAGGCTGATGAGCTAGTCTGTCTGTCTTCTGCTCTGCCCCACAAACCATTCCTCTCGTCCTTCCTGCCACAACTGCCCAGAGACCCAAGTGCTCAGGAACCCACAGCCACAAAAGCTGCTGCCTGCATGCTCGCTTGAGCTTGACAGCACATTTAAGCTACTGACTTAGACACTCCCCCTGAGTGAGCGAGAAAAGAGGCTGCTTTTGACAACTGGTTTCTCCTCAATGAAGAGCTGAGAAGCTCGGAGCTGGTACCAGGGGACACGGAGCAGCACTGCCAGTGACACAGCTGTTTTGTTCAGGGAGCAGCTGGTCAGGCAGGGTCAGTCCATGCCTCCCAAGCTGCTGCCCGCAAGCACCGGGAGCATCGTCCCTGTTCAGGGCTCTAAGCCAAAGGCAGTGACAGCTGTGCAGCCCACTCATGCGGACTGCTTGACCCCTGAGCTCAGCTCAGCTCATCATACTGAAATGAGCAAGGCTTCCTATGCGTGTGTCTGCTTTTGCTGCCTGCCCATGCTCCTGAGAATACCCAGTACCCAAAAAACCAATAAAGCACAGTAAAAAAAGTTACCAGTGTTTCTGGCAGGACAGCAACGGGACAGCAGGAATACTGAAACACTTTACTTGTTTTCCAGGTGAGGAAAGGCAGGGTCAAAGCAGCCACAGCAAAGCCAGCCAAGGAGATGAGTGCGGTAACCAGCCACACAGATCTGCCACCTGGAAATAAGAGAAGCAGCAAAACCTCTCACAGAAACTGTGAGGACAAATCGCTCAATGCAGTCAGCCTGCACACTCTGCGGTGGCTCTTCCCACCCACCCTGTCAGCACACTCCAGGGAAGGATATCAGTGCCAGTGTAGGAAGTTACACCCCTGAGTCTTCCTTTCCTAACTCCCCCAAGGAACAAACGGGCAGCACATTTGCAAACAAGGCAGGAGATATTGGGTGGAAACAACAGGAAGAGCTGCTGGGGTATTCTTCTTGGACATGACTACACCAGGGAATAGGAAGGAAGGCTGGCTGTTACCTTGTGCCCTCACGCACTGTGTCTGGCTGAAGTTGCTGCTTCTGTTGATTGCCTCGACGTACGTCTGAGCTTTCACACAATAATCAGATCCTGCCTCCATGGTGTCCAGGTGAACCACGGAGCTGACCTCTTTTACCAGCTTCTGCTGCATCTGCCACAGGCCCAGGAGAGAGAGCATCAGAAAATAGGGTAAGGACCTGACTGAGAACAGGAGTGCTAACATGATGCTAGCCCAGACCTTACTGGGAGAAAAGGAAGGAGCAGCAGGAGGTGTCAGAGCGGACTGTGTGAAGAAGAGGTGAGAGGGAGAAAAGCAGAAAACAAGGAAGCACAGTGGAGTGCAGAATGAGTCCACACATGTCTGGAAGGGTAGGAGGGGATGGAAGGAAGGACCTGTGAGCCAAAGAGGCATAGTGAGAATGTTGGGCCACAGCACTAGACCATGACCTACTCCCCTGGTGTAAGGGCTTGATGACTAAGGTCTTGACTGGTTTGAGATTTTGCTGGGATAGCAAAATCATGCCTGTGCTAGCAAGATATGAGTGCCAGAACCTCACTGCGATAGGGGTGTGAGAGCTGTGCCATGACTCCAGAGGACAGAGAGGGGATGGACTGAGGAGCAAGTGAAATTGGTGTGTGCAACTGTAGCACACTTCAGCAACCCTTAAACAGCATATGAACACCAGTACATTATTTTCTTGCAATAAATAGAACTCCGTTAACTGCTAGCAAAATGAAGCTTCTATTCTCAGTCTCCCCAGTCATGAGAGGACAGGTAACAATCAGCTAACTGCTCCTAATTCTTGCTGTCTTGCAGATGCAAAGCCTGCACTCACAGAAGTATTCTGAAGTTTGGAATTAATGTTTCGGTGATTAATATCATATTCTGAAGAAGAATTAACATTTCATTCATAAAAGGCAATCAGGTACAAACCTATACGATTCTTTCTAAGGTGTCAGAAAGCTCAAGGACAAGGTTGATCTCATGTACGTGGATTTCTAACAGGTCATCAAGAAGATCTATTTCAAAAGCCTATTAAGCTAACAGCCATGGGATAAAAAGACATTGGAGCTCTGAGTGCACTAACCAGGCTGCAATGGCCCTGAGCAGGCCTGCCTGTCCGCCCCATCTTCACCCTCCTGTCCCTGGCCTGGAAGCCCCATTTAAGCTCAGCGTAGGACCCTGAGTCCCAGTCTGAGCTATGCTGGAGATGTGCCTGTCTCCAGACCTATCTCCAGGATGGACCTTGGACCTATGTCGTATGTATCTTGTCTCCTGGATGGACCTTTAAGTACCTTGCATCCTTGTCCTCCAGCCCTGTCTCTGGTCCTACCTCTTTTTGTTCCTGGCTGGGGTCCTTGTACAGACCCTGGGCCTGGTTCATCACTTGCCTTGTCTGGGGCTGCTGATGGACCCTGTTACAGTATCTGGTTCTGCCCATTGCGCTAAGACCCTGTGGGTTTGTGTTTCATTGGCAAGGGCACTGCTTGCACTGGGATCACTCCTGGCTCCTGACTTGCCTGTTTGTAGTGAGCAGCCCTGCTCCTTCTGCTTCCTGATAGGAGAAACACTTTTGTATGGTTAAACTGCTGATCCTTTCTCAAAGTGGAAGGGGGTCACGCAGATTTGTGCTCACCACTGCATTACTACAGATGATCTGGAATAAAAATGAAAACTGATACATGCTGATGATACTAAAAACCCACTTCAGAACAGCAAAGGTGACAGTCAACTGTGAAGAGCTGCAGGAGAACCTTGTAATAAAATGACAAATTAAATTCAATACAGACATGTGTGAAATGATGCTCATGAAAGTTTTTCCCCTTCATTTTTACATAGTCAGTGACTCGACCTTAAGTTGAGCATACCCCCCTCAGAAACAGGAACTTGGGGTTCAGTTTTCACGGAATAGTCAGCTCTGTGGTAGTCCCCCAGGTTAACAATTGCTGGGAGAAGAGTGTGAAGGCTTGTTTTGTTCTATGGTGCTAACCCATAGTGCTCCTGCACTTTGAACTGTGAAGGTTTACTCCCTGCCCACCTTGGTAAAGACAAAAAGAGCTGGGAGGGCTTCCACCTGGAACAACTAAGTAGTCTGGGAGTCCTTGGCCTGGAAAGAGACACACAATATAAAACAGTTAAGCTGCAGAACTCCTGACTACAGGTAGTTGTACGTGCTAAAGTTTACATGGCTTAAAAAAAAATTAATCAAGGACTATTAAAGATACCAATTCTGGTGCAGGGATTTTCTGCACCTGTGTCTCTGAAATCTCAGAAAATAATAGAAGTGTAATTACACACAGGCCCTCTCCTTATTATCTTCCTCGGTCATTTCCATTGCCCACTGGCAGAGAGAAGATACTGGGTTTGACGGTCCCCACAGTCTGACTTTATATGGCTGCTTTCATGCTTTTCTGTTCTTTTGTGCTATGGAAGCACCAAGTTCCAAGGAGAAAAAAAACCTGATGTCTAGTGAAAACAGAAGGACCTGAATGGAACACAAATTGTCACTGCTTCAGTGTTACCCAGGTGTAAGTAATGCTTTCAGCTAAGCAAGTTACAGCTCACTGTCATAGGCAAGCTGTTTTACAAGAAACTCCTGAGAGGACTTTGTCAGCACCTTCATGTGACACCTTAATCTTAGTCTGAGTAAACCAATTGATGTTCGAAAGCAGAAGGTCAGCATAAACACCTGCAGTTCCTGACTTCTGATTTCTTTCAATAGTTGAGGTCTCTGAGGGGATTCCTCCGATTCCTCTTCCTGGAGAAGGAAATGTGGAAAGAACAGAAAAGCTACTCCATGGGGGTAAAAGCAACCCACTGGTATGTGCAGGCGAATATGGCACATTGACTCCAGGCAGGTTGTCCAGCCTCACAGCGGGAGCGTGGGCTGGCAAACAGGTCCTGGACAATGACTGAATGCTTTCACTTCAAGTAAGCCCCAAACCAGAGGGTAAAAACTCACCCTGCTTTCCTGGCCCTTCTTCCAATAGACAACACCGAACTGAAAGGCAGGCCCCATGTCTTCCAGGTCCACTAGTAAATGATACCCATCTGCTATGACCTTAATCAGAGGTGGGGTCAGGGAAGCTGCCAACACAGAGAGAGCACCATTACAACATTAGACACGACGCTTAAAAACTGTCTTCATTTTCCCATCTAGGAGAGGAGGAGAAGCAGCCATCACAAGCACAGTAACATTTATCTGGAGGAAGACCATGATTAGCATTGCAAACAGGAGTTTGGCAATAGCTGAGCTGCACAGAACTTGAAAAGTTTTCGATTTTCTCCAGTGGAGGAAGTGTCTGGCCTGAGGGTCCCATGTGATCAACAGCAGCAGAACCACTGGGCGACCAGAAGTTGAGACACCAGATTGGGCCAGTTCTTCTGCTCCTGGGCATTAGCTTAGCACCGACATACAGAACAGGAGCTGTGCTACCACTGCTTCTTCACGGGAATTTTGGCAGTTATTCAAAGGTGAAGAAAAAAGAAATATGAGCCTCAGGATAACTCTAGCAGTTCTCATGAATTCTGATTTTCTTTTACTATACACATGGTTTTAGATAGACTTGGGCTGATGACCTGCTGTGACTTAAGTTTTTGTAAATGTATGCAAGTAAATCTATAGGTGATTTGCTTCATGCTTTCTTTGACATTCAAAACTTGGTTCAGTCTGGGATTCTGCTGTGAGGAATATTAGTGAAACAATCGGAATCAACCAAGCATGGGTTAAACTACACAGTGTGCATTTGTGAATTGGGAATCAAGGCAGTACAGGGATCATATTTGCACTACTTATCTATGCCATTCTTTACCACTCTGTTGTAACTGAAACTGGTTTCAACCTCCTTGCTTTCAAGAAAGGAAGGAGAGCAATGTATAGGAACATATGGAAGACATGTTCTTAATCAAATTTGCTCTTAAATCTAGTGAATTGCCAATAATACTGAGCAAGATGAAAACATAAAATCCAAGTATGATCATGATGAGTGTGCCACAAATGGGGGCTTGGAAAAGTACTTTATACTTTTAAATTAAAAGCCGAGAGTCTGCTTAACAACAACAACAAAAGTAATAACATCATCTGGAGGTTTAAAACAAGTATTTGGCTAATGTATTAACAAATGGACGTTGCAAGATGCAACTACTAATCAGACAGGAGCTTTTATATTTATCTCTGTGCCAGCACACTGGATACTAACTAACTATTGGAATTTTGATAAATGAAGAAGCAAGACTGACTAAATTGTTAGTTTTAGGAAGATCTTTTAAAAGTGTTTTCCATGTGTTATCATACTTCATGTGTATCTACACCTAAGGCTTTGATATTGGAGCTTTTTTAGTCTAGAAGTACTGTGGGCTGTGCTGGTGCCCTGGCTGTCTATGAAACACGTACAGAACCTGTGGGCTGTGCTTTGAATTCCTTAGTTCCTCTCTGATTCAGTGCCAGGAAGAGTTGCAAAAGCAGAGATAAGGGAAAATGAGCAGTAGAAACGCATAAGGACGAGAATTTACAGTGGCTTTTCTTTCTGCTTTAAACACTTGTCCATGTATGCATATTCACATTCCAGCCCATTGCAAGCTGTATCCTCTGAACTTTCACAGCTTAGCTGGAGGATTCTACTGAGGTCTCTAAGACACAGGACGAAGCTGTCAAATACTTCACTATACCATGAGAAAGCTGCTGCTTTTCTTCATGAAGAGTGTCAAACTAAGGAATGTCCTTCCTCTCTCTCTGCCTGACAGTGTGGTCTGAGTCTCAACTCTGTGCCACCAGAGCTGCTGGAAAAGGGAAGGACTTTTCAGCTAAAGCACTACCTAGGAAACACTTCCACACCAAGAGACACACTCACCAACTTAGGTGGCACATATGGTGCTGCTTCGACTAAGTGCTCTGTATGAGTGAGGACTGCTTGCTCATGAAGTAGTAGATAACTTCCAGTGACTGATGAAGATCTAAGATCGCGTCAGCTCTGGTCTCGGACAGGTAATTTCTTCCCTGGCTAAAACTGGTGACTACTGCCCATCCAGGAATGACAGTTGCACTCTAATACTGACCTCAACTGAGGTGTTTCACCACAGTTTTTATTGCTGAAAGCCGTTGACTACATGGCAGAGAACAAAGTTTATGACTCCAGAGAAACACTGGAAATAGTATGCTTATTTTAGGCTGCAACGTGATCCTGGGGTTGAGCTGGGACTCCAACTCTGTAGAAGTTGGAAGGATATGGAGAAAATACCCTGCGTTGCTAGGACTGCAGCAATGCTATAGTTTCCATTTATCTTTCCTCTTCTGAGGTTACTTCATATGTCTGAAAACATGGGAGGAGAGAATCATGTCTGGAAGGGAGTGGGATTTTCAGGATAGCATGAGGCAGACAGAGGGTGACATGGCTGTTTTCTAGAGCAAGTGCTTCCATAGGATCAGGTTCTGGACCCTCAGATGCGACTAGATGACATGGATTAGATGGAGCATTGACAGCAATCCTGACTTATCACAACTCTTTGAAATCAGAGGCAAGAGTGGCCAACTTGCCAAGAGAAATGTCTGGAGACTTCTTACTTATCTCTGAAGCTCTTGAAATTCTGGTGGGCTTGACCCTGCCTCAGGAGGAGCTCAAGTCCCAGAACACAGCATGGCTGTCTAAGAGTGAAACATCCCAACCCAGCATAAATGGAGCTGAGAAACAGGATGTGCTGTGTGCATTTACAGGCTTTGTGTGACATGCGCAGTACACAAACATGCACACGAGCAATCCCTCAACACCAAACTCTGCAAAGTTAACACGATCAATGTAGCTTAAGCCAAACAGCAGGACTCACTTGTGATGCGATTGAAGAAACCTTTCAAGGTGCTCCACTCTGATCTTCTAGCACCAGCGCCTGCCCTTACACGCAGCTTATAGGCCACAGTGGCTGAGATATCCTCCGTGATATTACACACTGTGGCTGTGATGAGTGAACATTCACAGGTGGGAATCCAGCTCTCATTGGCATACTCTCTTTCATACTCCCTGAAGAAGGAAAAGAAAGCAGACAGGCAACAGTTTGATAGGAGAGAGATCTGTGACATGGGCTAAGGCTGCTTGCTAGTTCTTTCCAGGTAAAACCAGTACTGGGATGAATACCAGGAGTGTATGAAACCAGTACGGGTGTGTTTTAGATCTTATCTAGATAAAATCTCCCAAAGCCAGCTTGTTCATGAGCCAAATGTAGCATGATATCATAGGAGGTGGGGATAGCCAACGCAGTGTTGATGCATCAAATCCTGCCCACTCACTTGGCCTGATCATCCCTGGTAAACCAGAATTCCAAAGCCATACTGTGATACAAGTCATAGCTGAAGATGTATCAGAAACCTCCTGTAATGTGTGTTAAATGTTTAAAAGATTAACACTGAATAAATCTCAAATGTTTTCTCTTCTAAATAAACTGTTGTGAATTTTCCTTACTTTTGTATTCTTTGGACAGAGGCAGTTCTCGTATGAGGGCTTAAAGCACACCTTGAATTACTCAGGTATCTATTAACCTGTAAACAGTTTCAGAATTGGAGCAAAAGGATTGTTTTTCCCCCCACTTGTGATCAACAGTGCTGGAGTATCAAACTTCTCTTACGCCTGTGAGTTGAACAGTGCTCAAGACATCCAAACAGTCCAGGATTTGAAGTCCAAGTAAACAGTGTTCAAAGAGCAAAGAAGAAAAAAAAACCCACAAGTTACCCCTGAAACTCTACAGAGTATCTCACAGTTTCTCCCTGGACGATCACAGGACTCCAAGTTAAGAAGTGCTTCATGTTGGTAGAAAGAATAGAGATATTCTGAGGAGCTGGCAACAAAGCATCTTCACCTAAGATTCCCAGCAAAAGAAAAAAAAATAAGAAAGAAAAAAGGTATATGAATGTACCAGGAAAAAAGCTTAGAAGAACGGTGCAAAACTGTTTTGCATCACAAATATACACTCTTTGTTTCGCTACTGTCACTTCAGCATTTGAAAGTATTTCACAGAGGAGAAATGACAACCAAAGAGCAAATAACAGAGCAGTTGGGCTGGCTCTGCTTACAGAAAGGCAAAGCATGCCTTTTCATTATTTCAGAGTTTCATTGTATCAGTAAAACAGTGAGAAAAGGTCAGGCTTTTATGAAGTCATCCATTCAGATTTAATGAAGAGTAACAGATATTCTATTGCACTCTATAGACTGTTGCAATAGATGTCATGGTTAGAAATGTGCTATTTCTTTCCAGGCTTCACTGGACTGGACACTGTAGAAGATCCTAGCTCTAGTATAGCTTTTTTCATGTCACAGGATTCTGATAGTGTAAGCACTCGTAGGCTATTATCAAAGTACTTCTTAATAGAATAAACTTATTCAATGGACTATAAATGAAACTACTACATTACTCTGAGATCGTCAAAGCATAAGTATGGGATGGTACCTACAGCATAATTAATCTTATCCTGTGGCATCTTAATGTAAAATCCTTAGCAGTGTTTGGACCATTGCAGAGAAGGCAGGATTCCCCATGGGCACATCCTGCACAACACTATGGGAACAGACTTACCTCTGTTCTGCTACTTTCCAGTCCCCAGTAAATTATGTTCTCTCTGCTCAGCAGGGAGTGGTTCCAAAGGAACTGCTCCATCCATTCCTTCCTTACAGTGGTTCCAAAGCAGTTTCAACCAACCCAGCGTAGCAGAGGTCATTTCAGCACTCTCCCAGAAACAAGGGAACTGTTCTATCACAATATATCTATGTTACCTAAAATATTATTTCCTAATTAATTTTTTTAATTGCATCTATTTCACTTAACAAGGTCTATCTTCTGTTTGTCTGTAACTGTCATTAAAAGAGGGTGTATTCTTTTAAGCTGTGTTTATGAAGTTAACCAGTTAATGTCAGTTGTTCTACCCAGGATCAAAACCAGGTTGACAAGTCCATGAGCAATATTTTAATGATAATTATTCTTTTAAAGCATTGGAACATCATCAGTCTTCTTTCTGCCCTTAGAATATTCCCTGTACTCATACCTTTATAAAATCACTAATGATTTGGAGAACCTTGATGCCAACTCTCTTACGATTCTTTGGTATAAGTTACATGGATCTGTTGACACAATGCTCAGCTTTAGTTCTTTACACTAAAAGTCAGATATCTCTGGGATGAGAAGCTGTTTTCCTTGCCGTTTAGATAGCAGAAGAACCACTGTCTGCCATACCACCAATTCTATCGCTTCTGTTCAATTGGGGTCCATACTAGGGTCAAGGCACATTTGTCTTTAAAAGGAAAAGTCTTTATTGACCTTTGCTCTGCAGCTCAGCCACGCATTTGGTCTCTTGTATTCTCCATGCTTCTCAACATTTAGATTGTTTGCTACTACTTTTTCTTTGTATTCCTGGTTTCCATGTCGATTTTGGGAGTTGGCATCCCTTAGAGTGTCAATTATGTAACAGACTGCAGTTACATGATCAAACACTAGTTTTTCCACATGACTCACGCACACAATGATGTTCCAGGTCTGAACAGAAATGAACTGCACTGAGTGTTTCCTAATTTTTTAAGTCCTTGACTTTAGGACTTTTTGGATATATATAATTTTTGTGTTCAACGGTACTGAACCCTTTCTTATTAAACTGTCTAGAAACCAATTTTAAAAACAGAAGATAGTTCCGAATTGGACTATCTACCTTTTAATGGCCCAAGGATAATTTTATATTTGGTTGAGACCAATCTTCATTTCCTGGCTATACTTAGCTTCGCACACTGTTTTCCTGGTTTACTGGCAAAAGCAGTGACTCTTCTGTTGGCACAGTGAGACCTGTCACCTCTCTTCAGCTAAACCACAAAAGTTCATATAGAGACACTAAAGTTTCTTTCTTCCTTTCATTACGAAAAACTAAGAGCCTAATGACAGTGTATGTGTCTATAAGAAAAGTTCACTGATTGAAGTTTCTTTTTGGTATTAGTAGATTCAGGTTGGGCACAAATTCTGCTGCTTGTAAGAACTCTTCTCCAAGAAAAACAGGATATGAAAAAACCTAATGCTCATGTGTGTTATCTACTGAGCATACCTGCTGATTTTTACAGGCCACATACCTGCTGTGGCAAAGCCATAGCACACAGGAGTTATTCATTCAGTGCCACGGAGTGTTTGCACTTCAGTGTCAGAAAAGTAAGTCTCCAGCGCTGCAGGTAATACGGTGGTGGGTGGGGTAGAGCGTTATGAACATATAGTTTGCATGAATGGTGCACCAGTTTGGACATCTGCCTTCAGATGAAGGGAACTGCATCCCTCAAGAAAGATATTCTTTACCTTTCGTAACCAAAGCACCTAGAAACAGATATCTGTGTGGGCATAAGTATACACATGTGTGTATGTAGCTGTTACATGTAAAAATGACATTATTTTTTGCTTGTAAATAAAAATACACTAATGTGAAACATATTCAGCTTTAGTATGTCTCACTTGATTGCATGTACAGAGATGTTTGTAACTGCATAACCATGCCCTACTGCAAACACAGTGGACAGCCCTCAGGGCTGAATCAAAAAGGTGTAAAGCTAAAACTTGAGATCTTTGAGTCAGTACACAAATCTAATGGGGTCCCTGAGCAATAAAAGCAATGATGCACTTCCCTGCTCTCTCCCTGGGACCCACAGCCATGCTGCAAGCTGTAGTCTGGAAGAGAGGCTCATGCTCTTCCAAAATACTGTTGGTCTAGACATAATGTACTCTGTGTCATATCCAAACAAATTATACTCATGGTTTCTCCAATCCATCTGTTGCAACAGCCCACAAAACAATTGCAAGCAAATACACGTTTAACACTGGGAGAAAGACAATTCTAGGTTATATAAACAGGGAAAGCACTGAGTATAAACAGTGAAGTATGTTGTTTCAGTACTAAAATACTCCATTAACTCTGGTCTATGCATTTTGAAGGGAAAAGAAACAACAGTCATACAAAGTGTGGGAGACAACCGGACAGACAGAGCAGGCAGGACCCAGAAGACTGTCAGCCCAGGGCTGCATACCACTTCCATTTGGTTTTGGATTCACAAGCAATATGTAAGTAGCCTCATAGCAAAAGCCAAACTACAGTCTTTCAAGCCAGGGTACTGACTCTTACCCTAATATCTCCAATCATGCCAAAGAAAGGACATGTCCAGATTTTCTCTGTAAGCAGCATTTTTGCCTCCTACCCTATTAGCAGTATATTCCATTTCATTTGTTACACAAAGAATGGATTGCCATTTAGAATGGTGATGACTTCTCTTGTCTAACATTTTTCTTCTCTTTGTGTTAAACATACAGAATCTACAATTAAAAAAAAAAATTTATGACCAAGTCCAGTACATTTGTCTGCCTTACTTTTCAGTTTAAAATTCCTTAAATAAACCCTGATAAAATTCCATTGCTCTGGGATAGATTTTGATACCCTGCTTTCTTCTGTGAATATGGAGCACAATAATATTTCATCACAACTACTTCATCATTACTTGCTGTTACTTGATCACAACTATCACCACTACTTACTGTTAAATACAAATGAACACTGCAAAAATATTGATAAAATTACCTCTTTATTCATAATAGCCACAGGCTCAACAAATACAGGAAGAAAACACTAACTCCAGAATCAGTGTTACATAGTGTTTGGAAGTGCTTTTCTTCATCTGTGCTTTTTCTGGCATGCCCCTTAAAATTTTATATATGGGGCTGAGAAATCATTCCTTACTGCTGTGCTAATAAGCATTGTCTTTTAACTTCCAAGCACTGTACCGTTAAATCTCCTTTTTCTATTCCGGAGGAAAACAATGTCACCAGCTTCTTACACCTTCCAGTATGGTCTGCCTCTCTGCATTTGGGGAAATTTCAGTGAAGGGGAATCCGACAAGGGAATTCTGAACTCTAAATATTGGTGACAAGAAAATAGAGTAGAGTCTGTAACACCCCAAAAAACTAAAGGAAGTGCTGAAAATGAAAGTCATACATCTTTAACTCCTAGAAAAATAGCATATTAGACAACAATAAGAAATTATGCTAAATAATCTCTTTGGCTGTAACTCCAACCTCAAGGCTCTAGGGGCATCCCCTCCCTCATTTGCTGACTGCACAAACTGACTGCAAAGGGCAAGACCCTAGTACATAACCCCTTGCCTGTTTTTCTCCCCAGCACCCAGGATACAAAGCCTGGACTCCCAGGCTAGACAGGAACGCACCGTCTTCTAACCTGGTGTCTGCTCTGCACAACCGCAGGCGCAGATTTAAACATAAACATTCAATCAAAAAATGCTCTTTGCTCAAAAAGGAGATGGGGACACAAGTTTTCACATTTCAGGCCAAGGCCATGAAAATGGAGTTATCGCACCTTTCTCTCCTACTGTCTGTCACAGGGTAGAAGACAAACTTGGACGAGTACACAGCTGAGTGAGGCTGGCAGTCACTGCACACACAGGCAGCATGGCTCCCGTGCAGAAACATCACACAACTACCCTTAAACAAAAATACAGAAAAAATAAAACCAAAATTCTTTACAGAATAGTTGCCCAGTTTTGCCATCTTTTAAAAAACATTTGTTGTAATCTTTCCTATTCCACAAAATAAACTCAGAGCCTATGCCCCTGGACATGGAGTCAGTGGTTTCCGTATCTAGCAGCGAACAACTATAAATAATGATGCAAAGCATTTTGCTAGCCAAAGAACCTATAAAACTATTTTTTCTGAGACAGAGAACAAAATGGAGCAAGGCACAATGTGAATCAGGAGCTAGGATGGCACGTTTAGAAAGACAAAACTGAACAAAATCCAAGCACGCTGGCAAGCCCGGTTTGCTTTCTAGAGGACTGACCATTTCAAAAACACTCAACCATAGTCAGGAGATCTGAGGTCAAACTCCTTCTAGGAGATGTGTTTGGAGCTTAGCATTTACTTGGAGAAGCAGATTACAAAGTGCACAATCTCCTCCCAAGGTAAAGGTGACCCTCAGTGAACATTTTGAGCTATTAAGTAACACTTTATACTCTTCCTCTCTGACCCTGAACCCACTCCACAGGCAGGGCATCCCCTGCGCTCAAAGAAATCAGCATTAAAAGAGGACTTGAAAGTTCAGCTTCTCACTGAACAGCAAAAGAGCAGAGGAAAATACAATATTATCAAGTTAATTTCCTTCAAACGGAAACACCCCTTTAGATTTCAGAACTGACTTGCAGAACATAGAATTTATGGATTGTCTTTTTCATTTGCTTATTCTAGTATTAATTTTAGGCAAAGAATTAAAATTCAAGATCACCTGATCTCATACTATTTGGCTTAAGTAGAGGTGTGTTTAACAAAAGGACAAGGGACTTTTTGTTTCTCAAAACCCTTCATTTTCTGACTTGAGTCAACTGAAGATAATTTAGCCATTTACCTGTGAGATCTGGTGCAATCAGAGCGCTGAGGAAGAAGCAGATAAGCTTTAGTGACATTTTGCTCATGCTTGTCGCCTTTTCCCACATTCATACCCTGTTGCGCAGCTCAGAAATTTCCCTACCCTAGACAGGGAGCCCTGTCTGAGCCAGCCATGATGAGAGTGAAGCGGAGACTCCAGGGGAATATCGCAAACACCTCTTCTCTGCCTGTCTGCGTCAATGCCAAAGACGTACATACATTGTTTGTGAGGGTGTAGTTGCAGGGAGTGCCCGGGTAATGTGATGCCAGCATTTCTTTACAGGTCTGTGCAACTGCTCTATGAGATGGCATAACTCTGTTTCACTTGGCAATTACATGTATTAAGCAAAGACATTATAAAGAGGAAACAGGATTCACTGGATATTTCCACATAGTTTATATAGCTGTAAATTCTCATTTTTCTGCTCGGCCTCGAAATTAGGTAAATCCTGTTGCTTCCAAGCCCCAGGAAAGTTCTCCAGTATTACTAAGGCATGCCTGTAACCACAGACCTTGCACAAAGGACTGGTGAAGGATTGTGTGCCTCTGGGCTGGCAGAAGGGAGTTGCATGCTCCAATTTATCTTCAAATACTATTTTTATGGTAGCTGTGTTGGGTGTGACTGAGGAGGACATTCTGTTTTCAGATTTGGTGCGGGCACATGCATCGCAAGGTTTCTGCATCCTCCAAGGTCCATTGCTCTCCATCTCCCCTCTTGAGAAAAGGCAGGCTCTTCAGCTGGCGGCAGCTCTGAGACCTTCTCAGAAACCCAGATCGCTTGCTGCCTCCAAGGCTGCAGCAGCAGGTACCTTTGTGCCTGTGAGGCTGATTTGTTCAGAGGCCAAGGGAAAGCCAAAGTTTAGGTGGCAGCTTTTTATGTTCTGCCAAAGGGCATTCAAATTAAATTAAATTCTGACTGTACAGATAATGGGGGAAAAAAGCCAAATCCTACTAAATGCTTTCAGCACTGATGAAAGTGAGTATTAGAAACCCCTCCTCTAAAACCTCTTCCTCCTCATTACAGTTTGTCACATTTGAAGGGGCTTTTATTTCTTTGAAAAATCCTTTCCTTTCTGATACCTTTTAATAGCAAATACGTGCTTACTGTTTTCAGTGGTGAACTAAAGGGATCTGTCAAAACATGTTTAGTCCATATTTTCTGAGGAAAGACAAGATCTTTTATTTATTTATTTATGAAAGAGTAAAATTAGTGTTCAGTTAATCACAGGTTTCCAGGTTCTCAGACATGCAGGAATAGCACAAGCATCTACGGCCCAAAGTTTGCTCCTTCCTTCTGTCCTCTCCTTTCCTTTCTTCTTTCCTTCACTTCTTCCTTCCTTTCTTCTTTATCATAGAATCATAGAAAGTTTTGGGTTGGAAGGGACCCCTAGAGGTCATCTAGTCCAACCCCCCCGCAGCGAGCAGGGACACCACTAACTAGATCAGGTTGCTCAGAGCCCTGTCCAAC
>Ga0065711_1028187_pt1 | contig 43083 bp, 20 predicted proteins | sample Hoacrofraction12_FD_59098 | JGI IMG/M metagenome (GOLD analysis project Ga0065711, IMG submission 59098) | Hoatzin crop microbial communities from Cojedes, Venezuela - Epithelial fraction 12 v2 (version 2) | ecosystem: Host-associated > Birds > Digestive system > Esophagus > Crop | place... | reverse complement strand
CCCCCCGTGGTTTGATATTGTTGAATGTGGCCATTAGACTGGCTGTTGTCCGCTGTGATGCTGCTGGAGTCGCACTCCTAGGCAATCTGCACAAACTCGCTGCAATTAAAACAGGCAGATAAAAACTATACAGCTTGGCACTGTACGACTGAAATGTTTCATTGCTATGTCTAAAATGGTCACCATGGTTGTGTCTGGGAGCTTGCCTGGTTCCCAGAAATCTAAATAGCAATCTGTACTAAAGAGGTTGTTTCTGCTATATGCGATGAGTATTTGCCAGCTCTTTGGATTCATGTGCTAAAGTTTGTTAGGGTTATTTCAACAGCAATGAATTTGACAGCAAATTTCCACTGAAATCATGGGAGTTTATAAACTGTGTTAATTTCATCAGATTTTTTCCAGTGGAAAGAAAGTGAGAAAAAATTTATACTGTCCAAATGGAGGATATGCATATATGTAGACAAAGATAGATAAAGGTATTCTGATTCAATTTTTTATTTGAAATGATTCCATTAAAGTCTTAAATTTAAATTAAATTAGGTGGTCCCTCTACAATGCAAAATGAAATTTTTGTAAGTAGATTTTTTCCTACAAAAATTTGATGGTTTTGGATTTGCAATTGTTTCTAAAGGGGCTCAGATCTGAAATGGGAAATCCAGTGTGAAAACAAAATGTCTGTTCTCCACACCCCTCTAGTCCTAGTGAGCTACTGTAGATGCCACTAGGTCTCTGGATAGAGGTTTCCATTCCAGAGGGGATTCCACATATTCTTGAGGAAGCTTCTATTCTCGGTGATCTGATACTATGAATAGGCTGTTTTATATGCACTGCTGTCAGATCTCGGAAATGAAGTGAAGCTTCTCCCTTGATGTCCAGCTCCTCTGAGAGAACAGCAGGTATGAGAATCTGTAAGTTTTTACATTAAGCTAGTTCTTACTTTTTTTTTAAGTCCCTATTTTGGAACTGGTACATACCTACTTATTTACTATTTTTTTTCATGCATTTCTCTATTCTCACCTATTTGAGGATCTCCCTATTTAAAAGCTCTGTTTTCATACTGTAGGGCTGCTTCTTGCAGGAAAGCAGCGATCTTGCACACAGCATTCTTCCACATTTTAAAGATGTTTGGGAGTGTCCTTTAAAACGCCTTTTGATATTTTGTTCTTGTTTTCTTCCAAAAATGGTTTCTTACTCTTGAATGCAGGTATGAACTTCAGTTGTCTGATGCTCTTTTTCAGTTTGTACGGATTTCTGTTCAAATGGCCATAGGGACCTTGAAGTGAAAGCTACCAGCTGTTCCTTTTATTATAACAAAGCGCTGAGCACTGACTTACTGGCATCAGATTGCAAATTTGCCTGTTTATTCACATCATGGCATAGGACAGGGGAGTTGGTGACCAGCAGCTAGACTTACAGAGTCTGGCTCAAAAATGAGGTGACCACAGCTCTTGCTTCTTTGTCTGCTACATGCCTCAAAACATTTGCACGCATCTGAGAAGGAATATTATTGCTTAATTTATTTCCATTTTTGGGCACGCTGTATTGTGTTCACTGGTTTTTTTTAGATTCACATTACAGTGGGAGACTAACAAGTGTGATGAATATGATACTGCAGTTAAATACAACTCCAGCTTATTTTTATTTTATTTTAGATTTACTTCACTGATTCCTTGTAAAAGATTGGGGAAGTTGGAGTCCTTATCTGCAATGGTCCTGTCATGCCTTTACATGAATATTTCCTAAAGCCAGCAGGACACTCACTGACTTGTGATATAGATATCGGTTTATTTTGGTAGTGTTACTGTTAGTTTTCTCTCAAAATTTTTTTTCCCCTGAACATCAGTATTTACTTTGCAATGTTCAACATGTAGCAAGGCAATTGGATTTCTCACACAATGTAACTTGTCAAAATCAATCTTCTTGCACTGAAGTGCTGAAGTGTATTCTTCCTGCCACTTCTAAGCATTTGGTAGTTAGGTTTAATGACTATTTTGTTTGAACAAATTGGACCTATGCCTCTGAATAATTACTGTGCCATTTTCCCAACTTCTTGTTCCTCTGGCTTCAACAGTGTCTTTTGCTTTCTTTGATTCCTTTCTTTTCCTTCTCAATTTGTACAAACATTATCAAGAACCAAGCCCCTGAAGCACCAAGAGGATGCTCCTACAGTCGGAAGAAGCCAGAGCGTTATCTGACAGAGCTGTCAGTCTGCGCCCTGCAAGCCACCAAACACCTCCTGCTCTCTGTGGAGGGACTGCGGTACTCAACATGCTCAGAACATTGTCACAAGGCATGCCGTCAAAGACATGCTCTCAGTATTTGGCTTTTTTAAAATTTTAATTTAGCCCTTGTACCTAACCATAGAAACTTTCTTGTCCCACGCCCAGTGTCACTAAGTTCATGCGTTCCTGTTAGTTTAGCTGAAGGCAATGGCACTTCTGAAGTTTAAGCTTAGCTCGTTTCTCTTGGTAGTCTACTTACAACTCACATTGTCCTAATTGTGTTTTGTCTATATAATTTAAATTTGTCTGGGTTTTAGTTTTACTTGTTTCTTTGTCACAATGCTGTGGAAGTCTCTGTAGTCTGGTGCATTCACTGATGTCCTGCTGTCTATTTGGCATGCCATTTCCTATCTGTATGCTTCTTTGTCTTTGCATCTGGTGCTTCTCTGAGCTTTCCAAATCTTTTCATTTTTTTGCCATTTTGTGTTGCATGCAAAGTCTCCTTCTTTCAGTTCCTGCTTGTTCCCTTGACATACTGCAATATGATTGTTTTGTCTTTAAGTTTTGGCATAGTGAGATCTCTTGTCACAGTCACGGTTAGTAACTCAGGATACTTCATCTCAAGGCTAGATTTACCAGAATTGATACAGAAGATACAAATACTTTTCTACCACTACTAGTTGGGCACTGAGACAGAGCTGTGTCTAACCCTGTTCTTTTATCAGGATTTTACCCCCATATCCCCACATCTGCCCTTCCACTATCCTTTTCTACTTCTTCGCAGCATGCATGTGGTATATTAACTTCTTACCTGACTTCTTTTGTGCTCTTTATCTGCTGTGATTCACATTCTGGACTGAACTTGGCATATTCTCTAACTTTCCACTTGTCCAAAGCATTTAGTTATTAGCATGAAAGTTAAAAATAAATATTCTCAACTGTGCTCTGAAACCTCTGATCCCTGTTGCTAGTCACAAATTACTGCATCTTTTAAGAACTGTTAGTTGCCTGGGTCAGCTACTGTTTGCAATGTAGCAGTATCCCAACTGATTGCTTATTCAATGGTGGTTGTTGAAAAGGTACCTTTTTATTATCTCCTTTGCAAAAAAAAATGCTTCTGGAGTAGTTCTTGTACTGCACTTGGGTTGTCCTGTTTGGATGCTGACGTATCCAGCTGATAGCAGAATATGTGGCTACCTCTATTCATAATACGAATACTGCACTGTTACATTTGTTTTCTTTTATCTTTTATCTAAACCTGTCATTGTCAACTAGTTCTAACATTGTTAACTGAGAACTGTCTCTTTGCAGTAAATATTTCTTCCCCTTTTTGTTTGTGAGTAATATTGCTATGCCTTCAGGAACTGACTCATTTTGGCCATCATGTTCAGGGCAAAACACCAAAGTAGGGGGAACCAAGACATCACTGCACGCAGGCTTTTCTTCTCCCTGCATAAACACCATCTTCTCTCCTCAAGCACTGTAAATAAATCCCTAAGTTAACTTGTGTCTCCTCTCCCTGTGTCACTTTCACTCTTTAGCTAATTATTTTTGAAGACTTCCGTTCAGTGTCAGCAGGGGTTGCACCAGATGACAGCTCTCAATTAGCACTCCTGTAGGCACAAGCCAAACCAAAGAGGGAGGAAAAAAAGAAGGAAAAAAGAAAAAAGGGGGAGAGAAGGAAATGAAGGTCTGATCCCTCCCACTTTCACAGAACAGATGGGATCGGAGCTACACAATCCGAAGGTATATATGTGGGATTTTAATTTTCTAAGAATAGAAAATTCTGTGTTTCAAGAGGTCCCTGTGCAGGGGCTGTGAATATACATCATATTTAAAGAAAAGTAGCATAGAAAATAATGAATGTGACATATGTTTTAGAAGGAATGAAACATTACTTTCTGTGCAATTACAAATATGGCATGAATCCACTAAAAGCTTAGCATCATGACTATCAGCAAGGAATAACCTCATATTTTAAGGATAAAGGCCAGGAAAAAGACACAATTAGAGGCCCCTGTCTCAGCTTCTTTAAATTAACATTTAACACTCTCTGTAATTATTATTTAGTTATAATGAATTAGTAAGCCATTAAAACAAAGCAGGAGGCTTATTTCTGCTATGCATGCTCTTGAAATGATGTTCAATAGAATTGCTTCTGTTTTTACAGTTATACAAGCATGAAATCAATGATCAATGATTTTTTAACCTCTCAATACAGCTTTATTTTCAAAATCACTCTTCCAGCCTAGTCTTCCTATTCATTTTCTAACATGAGCAATGATTCTTTAAAAATAATATATAATTATTTGCACATCAATATAAATGTAGAAATATGACTACACTCTGCCAGTGATAAGCATCAGTTTTCCATTCAAACTGTTTTTGAAGTTTCCTTTAGTTCATGCCTCTTAACTTTACTCACCCTGAAATGTTGAATTATGCAAAATTTCAAGCAGCTTTGGAGAAGCACAAATAAAGTCTATAAAATCCTTTGCAGCTAGGGAGTTCATGGTGAAAAGTCATGTGGCTTAATGAAGTCTCTGACTTCTGCCTGGATGCCCCATATTATTGAGGTCTATGACTATCACACAGATTTCTGGAGCTTCTGCCTCTACTCCTATTCATAGAAGACTGACTCTTTCAGCTGGACAGTCACATTTTTATTTCTCTGAAACGTATCTGCCATCTGTGGTTACAAACTTTACAGTCAGCTGTGATCTTTATGATGAACTCCCTTGGCCACCTGCTTAGTTCTTAGTTTTAAGTCCCTCATAACACTTTATGAGAACCGAGTGAGCAGGTAGGCTCATGGAAACTGCATTTGGCTTTTTGCTTTCAGCTTGTGTGAGGTGCAGTGAGTCCTCAGATTACATGGATTAGACACAGCCTCTAGCTCTTTTTGCAAGGTAATACATAGCTTGCATTTAGACGTACCTATTGTTGGGACACGTTGGATATCCCCCGGGACATATGGTTTCTAAGATCATGCAACCTCTGGCATACTGAAATGCATAGCGCCTCCTGTTCATCTTGCACTGTTGGGTTGTCAGTCGATAGAGCCCTGCTGTGAAGATGGGAAGTAGCAAAGGTGGGTGCCCAGAAGTAATCTAGGTACCAACTCTTGAGTCATCAAGTCTTGCAAACTGCCTTGCAGTGATGTAGAGTTTAGAGAGGCTCATGGAAGATCTACTTCAGATGCTACAGACAAAAGTCCATTTGTCACTAACATTTAATAAACTAAAGCCCTGTAGTAAAAGATTGAAAGCTAGACAATGTGCCTTGAGAGGGAAACCTGACAGCTTAGTGCCCAAGGTCTCTGAAATAGCATTTTTATAGAGAACAATTCTGAAAGACAAACTCCCAAGCTGTCTCTTAGAAACTGAGGAATGACTACATTAGTGAAGAAAAGAGATATCTCAAATAATATCAACATAAAAGTAAAACTAAAAGCCAAAGTAAAACTAATAATAGTGGAAGAGAAGGCTGGAGAAATGTGACCTAGAAAAAACAAATCCCTCTCCCAGGGGTTTATTTTTTAATAAACTTAAACCAGAGCATGAGCAGAATCACCAGCCGCTTGAGATTTGAATGCCCTGAGAACCTTCTCTGTTCCCTGCTTACATCTTGTTCCTAACTGTAGACAATACCTGAAGAAATGAGAGCCCAATCCATAATGCCAAACTAAGTGCCTAATGTATCCCTGTTAAGATGTCAAACTCCGGTCTTTACGTACTTGACAGGCTGCTTTATTTTCCTTTTCCTATAGTTACTATTGACTAAACCCATTCCCGTCATAAAATCTCCTTGCACTTGATTACCCCAGCACACTCAGAGCTGCTCTTTAATTACAGACTCCATCCCCCAAGCCATTGCTATTTTCCTGCTTCTACTTCCCATTGGAAATCAAGGTTCTCCACTGTGCAGGGGCAGGCACTCCCGCAGCTGCGGCTGAGTGTTTCTCGCCCTTGTTCTCGCTCTCTGCCCTGATTTCCCTTCCCTCTTGGCTGCAGACAGACGCTGACCCTCCTGCAGGCTATGGCAGTCCACCAGACAGAGGAGGTCCATGTACCACAGATATTCACAGGGGTTGTCATTGTGGCCGAGACGCAAGCCTGCTCATGGGTCCTAAGACTGCACCTGGGAGAGGGCTAGAAGGATGCACCACTCACAAAGCACAGAAATGCACTTTCATCTGGATGCAGTTCTTCCATTTTCAGTCCTTCCTACTAACGGGCAACATGGCAGCTGGACACAGGAACCTACTCTTTGATTGCCCAGGAGCTAGAAGACTGTGCATCTTCGAGCGATAAGTTTTAGTGAATTTTTCTCTATGCTCTTTTCTCCTCCCTCCCCCCTACCTGGTCATACAGGAGAACTAAGCTTACAGGTTCGGAGGGATGATTTTTATCTTAAACAAATGGACTGAAAAAAATCATTTTTATTTACCAGTAATTGTAATACAGAGATGCTGTGAACTATAAACTGTCATGTCATGCATAAAAGGAATGTTAATGTTGGAACTCAAATTCTAGCTGTGCTCATAAGCTCCATAAATCACAGCTATAAATAGACCTGAGTTAGTGCCACGGGGAAAGCCTCTGAATATTCATAAGGCTCTCATTTCATATTTTGTCACCAGAATAAGCCTGGAAATTGTAAGCAGTTTGCATCCAGTGAATCAGTGGCAAGGTAATGGCATTATGATAACAAAATAAGTCAGCGTGATAAACAACTGATATCTGCAGATCATCTATATTGTCCTTGCATGTAAAGTGAAAGCCATTTATTCAAAATGTCATAAATAGCTCCTTTGATTAATAACATTAGTTGCCCTTGATAACACGCTGTTTACTTAAGGATATCTGGAGGCTAAATATGTTATGATATTCAGAAAAGAAGAAGAAAATATTTTTTCACATTTCTTATATATTCTGTAATTATTATTCATTACTCTGATGGCATCACAGAGGCAAATGAAGCACTATAAAAATAAAAACCCTTCTCTGAAGGTTTTATAATTTAAAGGACCCCAAATTCTTCCTTCAGAAACATCTATTTATGCCTGAGCAATTTTTGTTTTTCAATAAATGGTAAATCTCCTGAAAAAAAGTACTTCAGAACAATCATACTAATCATGTTTATAAAGTGGATTTAGTAATTATTTTAAGCGGAAAAGCTAATGGAACAGATACAAAAATTAAATTAGCATTTCATTTTACGATTTCAAAGAATCCTTTCTTGTTGCCATTTAAAAAGCAGAAATCTCTTCAAAATATATTTCTTTTTAAATATCTAAAAGGAGGGAAGAAATCTTTCCAAAATGGGCAAAATAATGAGGGGAAACAAATTTTAGCTCAGGTTGAAGGAGCTGGAACGGAAACTCTACGTTTGTAAAAGAGAGCAGATTTTGTCTATAATTTATGATACAAATCACAGGCTGAGATAGTACGCAAGCAGTTTAGATGAGAAGAACAAATATTGATAAGCAGTTTAGTTATGTGAAAATCAAAAGAAAAATTAATGCCGGTTTCCCACAATTGTAAAAAGATCTGCTTGGAGGCAAAACGCACTTTTGAGGCTATTTTTGGTTACGTTGCTGTATGCAACAGAGTGATGTGGTTGAACAGCTCAGGAGAACTCCTGAACATTTACTTCAATTTTGCAGCAGAAAGCAATTCAACCATATCAAAGCTGAGCTGAAGTGTATTAATGAGTAAGTGTGAGGAAATTTCTAATATCACGCCTCCGTTTGCAAGGCTTTACAGACACATGGAGGATAAAGTTCTTCAAGAATGCTACTTATCTGCATATATTGTTTTATTCCAAAAATTACTATAAAAAGATAACTTCTCACTAAATCACTTTTTTGCATATTAGATATTACATATTTTATTTGCTTATTTGATGGCAAATTTTCTATTGATGTTTATTCTGCGAGTTCAGAAGATCAAACATGTAATGGATACTGACTTTCTGAGCTGGGGAAGTGACATGAGGTCACAGCCCCACCACGTCATTCACAGGCTGGGTCTTAACCCCAGTGATGACTTAAAGTCCAGTCAGTCTGTGTGAGCTCATGCAGTTTTTCACTGAGGGCACAATATGAGTTGCTGAAAGCTTATTAACAGCCTGAAAAACCTTTACTGCAAGCAAGAAAATAGCAGGCGGCAGGAATCCCACATGAACCTAAGATTTTTGACTCGTGGGTTGTTTTTGCAGAGGTGGCTGTGAATAGAAACATATTTAGTGATTAATTGAGCACGTTTACATTGCTATCATTAAAATATAAGACCACGGTTACTATGGTACCAGTACTGTGAGAAACACATTTGACAACATTAATTTTCATTTGAATCATTCATTCTAACTGTGCCTCCAAGAAGTCCCATACATGAGTTTCTATTTCCAAGTACACACAAGGGAAAATCTGAAATCTGGACCAATAAAAACAATTTCATCATATGTACAAGGAATGCTGAATAATGTTAAAATACATGGTTTATTATTGTAAGAGACATATTGGATATTTTATCATGTTGCTCAGTGCCTAATACATGTAGTGGAATTTTTATTTTGTATTTTCAAAACTAATAACTCTCTATCTCCTTCTATGAAAGTAAAGTTTCTGAATGCATTATTCTCCTGGGGCCTCTGAAATCAGCATTTCTTTATAATACACTGAGATACTGCATCAGTATTCTTCCTGGCTTCAAAAACTCAGTGCCTCTTATTTTTCTTTTAAAGGCAGTAATCTCTAACACAGAACTTGCAACAAAACAGACAAACAAAAAAGGCAGAAAAGGACTCGTGGTAACTAGGGATGTCCCTGCACAAATAAATTAGCAATGACCCATCATAAGATCGACTTTGGCATTTGCAGCTGAAACAGCCTCATGTATTAATTGATGGACCTGCTCCTACTCATTTGGACCCAGCTAAATGAGCACCTAAAAGTCAGAATTTGGGGGTTCAGTGACACACCCTGGCATAAATTATGGCCTGTGTTTAATCCCTTTCTCTCTGCAAGTTTTTTTCATTGGTAAACTGAGACGAAGCTGTATTTCACAGAAGTGTTGTGTTGTTTGGTGTCTGTGACGTGTTTGTGCTCCTCAGCAATAAGGAGCACGACCAGTTTCATGAGAAGAAACACCTTTTCTCAAGCTCTCATACAAACTACAACGGCAAAACAATTGCAGAACATCAGAATAACCACACAAGAAAAGTTATTTAAGAATTAATGTGCTATTAGGGACAACATTTAAAGGCTTTCCCATGAGTGTGCAGAAAACACCTAAGGAAACTTCCTGTCTTGAAGACCTGGTTGTTCGGTGAGAAAAAAATGCAAAAGCGTGTGTTACACCCCTAGGCTCCCTAGGCACAAAGACACAGCGAGCAAGGCACAATTAGGGACAGTGAAATTCTTTCAGAGAATTCTGTGCTGCTATTTGAAAAAGTGTTATAGAAGACTTATGCTATTCTCGGATTTAACAGGAAAGTAAATCCACCAGACAAGCTCTTCTAAAGAAAAATAATTACATAATTCTGGTTTAAGTCTTTTTTGAGTAGAGACTACTAGTAATTCTAATTATATTTCACAGTTTCTTGCCACTTGACAGGGATTGCTCTGCTTTTGAAGATCAACCTGGATTTGAGCTATGACTATGAGAAAAATAATTTATCTTAAACTGCTGTCATTAAAAACAGTATTACATTAGTCCTATGACAGTCAGGAGGGAAACATAATTTTTGAGTATTATAACTGAAAGCCTCAAGAATCTAGGGGAACAAGCACTTTCCCACACTTGACCTACACTCTGGTTTCACACTTCCCTCTGGCAGTAGCTAAAGATCAGAGATTAGCATGAACTTTGAATAAAAATGGCTAAATTGACTCAAGTGTAGCAAGAAAGTATTCACGCATTCCTCCTTAAGCTCATAACAGATCTGAAGGTAGGATACGTGGCATACGTGTGTCCCTGCTGCCCCAGGGGTTTGGAAGACTGGTTCACTGGTTAGAACTTCCACCAGGCTGGGGATTTTTCAGCCCAAATAGAAAACAGGGACTATTGACAAATTTTACATGGAAATGTTATTGATTTGTTCTCTGTTGCCTTTTTTTAAAGGTTTCTAGCATATTAAAAATTACATTCACATTTTTAAGACTACCAGCCTCTGAATATTAAGACATGAACCAAAACAAAAACTGTGCAACATCGGTTCCAGCCAGTCACCAGAAATCATTTGGAACAGTTAATATTTTTAACAGGAAATATGAGAAAAGAAGAAGTCTTTCAGTTCCTAGGTCATAAGAAAGCAACATCATCTTGTTTACCAGACAAAGATAATATTATTTAAATAATATTCTCTGACAATAGCAAGCCTGTTGGTGACAATGTAACATGTACTGCTGTGATACATGACCACAGGTGTAGTTTTGGCCTGGCCTGCTAAACTCCAAGATTTATCAGTCTTAAGAAATATGTCCATATTGAACATACCAATACGACTATATAATAAGAGAGCACAGACCAGCAAAATTTTAATCTTCCCCTCTTTCAGCCTTCACATTGTGTAGTTATTCTTATTACTATATTCATATCTTTCACCTTACTTCAGTAGTTTGTAGTAAGCCCATGTCTGAGTTCATCACTGTAGTAAAAAAAATCAAGTAAGTATAGCTATTGTAAGGGCAGAAAACTGTCCCAGCTTTCAACTCACACATATTTCCTAAAGCTCAGATCAAAAAAGATCAAAAAGGCACCTGCATCCATTGAAAGACAGTAATCTGCCACAATCAGAAACCCCAAGAATGTAAGAACATGCTCAGATCAGAAGTCCACATAGCCTATCTTGCCTCTAGTAATAGTTAATACAGGATTTTTTGGGGAAAGAGGGTAAGTACAGTATGATCCTTTCACTTGCATAACCTACCATATTCCAGTAGTTTACTGGTTTCCTAAATCAGCACTTAATATTCCAATGAAGTATTTCAAATTCCTGTTAAATATCTCCTCTGTAATCTTGCCTTAGATATTTTCGGAACTAATTTGTATTTTTTTGCCTCTGCTATACTGAGGAGTTCCACCACTTACAAGCACTGGATGAAAAAATCAGTTCTTCTTGTGGTCAAAGTTGCTGTCATTTTATGACTATTTCCTGTTTTTTGAGGAATAGTGAATGACCATTTCCATTCATTTTCTTTACGTCATCCTTAAGGATTTTAAAGCTTCATGGGTAACGTTGATTATTATTGATAGATAATAGTTATTGATGGATAAGTTAGCCATGAGCCAGCAGTGTGCCCTGGTTGCCAAGAAAGCCAGTGGGATCCTGGGGTGCATTAGGAAGAGTGTGGCCAACTGGTCAAGGGAGGTTCTCCTCCCCCTCTACTCTGCCCTAGTGAGGCCCCATCTGGAGTACTGTGTCCAGTTCTGGGCTCCCCACTTCAAGAGAGACGAGGGGCTACTGCAGAGAGTCCAGCAGAGGGCTATGAAGATGATGAGGGGACTGGAGCAGCTCTCTTACAAGGAAAGGCTGAGGGAGCTGGGCTTGTTGTTGCCATTTGGCTGTGGCCGGTAACAAAAGGGCCACATGGTTGCTCTGTCGCCCTTCCGCCTGCTGGGGTGGGGAGGAGAATGGAAAGGAAAGGCAAAACTCATGGGTTGGGATAAGGGCAGTTTTAACAGAACAGCAAATGAAGCATTCAGTAATGACAGTAACACTGATAAGGAGAATATATAAAACAAACAGCGAAATGGACAGAGCAACTCTCACTGCCCGGTGCCCTGTGCATTCCCGAGCTCTGACAAACTTCCCCCTGGCCAGCTCCCCCCACCCGAAACACAGCGTAGTGGCACATGGTATTGAATATCCTGTTTTGTTTGGCCAGTTTGGGTCAGCCCGACTGGCTGTGTCTGCTCCTGGCTTCTGGTGAAAATTAACCCTGTCCTGGCCAAACCCAGGACACTTGTTTAGCCTCAAGAAGCGAAGGCTGAGAGGGGACCTTATAAATGCTTGTAAATATCTCAAGGGTGGGTGTCAGGAGGATGGGGCCAGACTCTTTTCAGTGGTGCCCAGTGACAGGACAAGGGGCAACGGGCACAAACTGAAGCATAGGAAGTTCCGTCTGAACATCAGGAAGAACTTCTTCCCTCTGAGGGTGATGCAGCAGTGGCACCCGCTGCCCAGAGGGGCTGTGGATTCTCCTTCTCTGGAGATATTCAAAACCTGCCTGGATGAGATCCTGTGCAGCCTGTTCTAGGTGACCCTGCTTCAGCAGGGGGTTTGGACTAGGCGATCTCCAGAGATCCCTTCCAACCCCTACCATTCTGTGATTCTGTGAAATTTTGAAAATTAAAAGGGAAAAAAGTTTGTGAGATCTTAAATATTGGCTGGAGCGCTGTACTCCAAATTTAATCAAAGTTTACCATTACTGTTTTATTTTGGCTTTTTTTGAACATATGAATATATGCACATACATCTGTCTCTCTCCATGTATATTCTAGGCAAGAAAAATGGATGGTGTAAAAAGTACCGTAAGTAAGTTCTTCTGCAAGACATACATTGTTTGTATGGACAATGTAAAGTATCAGTTGAAGAGTTACAATACATTCTTTTAGGACAAGGGTCAGAAATATACATTTAATCTGTATTATTCTGGATGATGACTATTATCTGGACTCATTCCAGACGTAAGGAACCAGTCAACAGGTATTCCTGGATCGGGGGATGGATAGGGGAAAGGGAGTTACCTACTGCACAGGAAATACCAGAAAGAATTGTCTTTTGTGGAATGCAATATTACTAAGAGATGCAAGGGTTTCCAAAGGCATGCTGTTAAGTTTTACCTGTACCATTTTGAGTTGCTGTTGTTGTTACAAGGCATATCCTAAACCAGAGTTTGAGGTACCAGCTTCTCAAACTTACTGAAAATGTTTTCTTATGGAGTAAACAGCACTTTCGCTTGGGAGGACCTTAGACTGTCAGATAACTGCCAGTAGTCATCCATCCTCAAATGGTCATGACCTACAGGTAGAAAAATCTGAGAGATGAGCATCCACAAGTTCAATTCCAAACTGATTTGGGGCATCACCCCAGCAAGCAAAGTCACAGAACTTTTTATTCTCTTTGGTTTTTTCCCTTTAACTGTGTAAGGTTTGATTTGCCCAAGCAAAGTTCCACAAATTTTATCAGAGCTAGGTTATTTCACACTCACCCAGAATCTGGCAGAAGATTTCATGTTTGACTATTTTTACTTGGGGACTGTAATAGAAAAACATAGAGAATACAGTGAACTTCATAATCTCAGATAAATTAACTGTTATTTCAAATATGACCTTCACTAGTCCAGTGAAAATTGATAAAGACTCAAAATCTTTGGGGAAAATTCTTTGCTGAGGATCTCCAGTTCCTTCAGAAATTAAAGGAGCTCGTGCATATCTGGTATCTCTTATCTCTTATGAATAAGTCAAGAGCATCTTGAATACTGCTTTGTGTGTTAGTAATTTGCATGGATTTGGAAGATAATCGAAAGTCAGCAAGCCAAAAGGAATGTCTGAGCTGCTTCTGATTTGCATCTTGCACTGCTTAACAATATCTTTCATAATATGGGGAGAAGAGAGGAATTTTAAAATTACATTGCTAAGAAATTATCTTATTTCCATGGCCAGATTCCTTTTATGGGCCTGAAGGCAAATGGGGCTGACACATGTTCCTTATCCCACATGGAATTCAGCAGTTCAAATACTAACCTTACTGAATCCAAACAGGTTCACTTACATGGAAGGATATCTTATGTGATTTTTTTCAAAATTAAAATGGCAATGGTATGCTGCCTTAGTGAGAGATGCTTTTGCCTAATAAGAGCTTTGAGTTTACCAATAGACATAATACATTCCTTAATACTTCTCTATACAAAGAATAAGGATCTGTTTCACATCTTGTTATAAATGTGCAGTTCTCCAGCATATCTGTATCCGTTAATTTGAATTCCAAGATTTAACTGGAGATTTTGCCTTATCTTACAGTGGAAGCTTAGAAAGCCTTTTATCAGACACCTTCCCAAGAAAAGCTGGGCATTTTTTTGGTGCAAGACTGAGCCTTCTTGTCTGGAGAAGTTACCTGACTATGAACTGCAGTATAAAAGATGATTTCACTATCATCTTGCTCTTTTGCTGCTGTATTTGGGAAGACATTTATGGATGTGTCCACTGAAGTTGCCACACCATCTTTGCTTGTGACTTCATGACAGAAAGGTGTTAATCCAAATTTTCAGGGGCAATATGGGGAAGCAAGGCTCAAGAAAAAGAAACAAGAAGAGTGAATGACAAGAAATGTAAATATCCAACAGAACAGAGAGAAGAAGTGCCAGAAGAAAGAAACAAGAAGCAGAAGTAACGAAAAATGGTTTTCAGGTCATTACTTCAGAAATAGAAGTAAGAAGGTGGCTATGCCAGTGCATATTTGCTAATTTTATCTCCAGGACTGCTCCAAGCAAAAGTTTGGAAACACTGTGTTACAGATACAAAAAGTTTTAACGAGACACAGCTGCTTTTCAGCCACATTTAATTTTTTCATTTTCTAAGCAGGATTTCCTATGCAACTGCCTATTACCTAATGAGACTACTGTTTTAGATACTGCTATTGATGCTTAGCAAGTTTTAAGTGTTTTTGACAAAACATGCATTATTTCTATTACAGTACTACTGAGAGCTGTATCCCATTTTCCTAGGTGGCAAGCATAAACATAACCCTTGTCCAAAAATGCAAATCTTTTATCTAGACAACACAAAGAAATTGTAGAACACAGAAAATAGTAATGTTTTGCTTAGAAAAGACAGACTCAGTAGTGAATTGGGTGTAGGATTCATCTCTGTCTATTTACAGACATGTTTTAAATGTCTTCTCTTTGTAGGTGGTGGAGAGAAGGTGCAAATTATGTGATCTCTTTTAGAACACTGTTGTAAGCTGTAATGAACAGTACCCTAGAGGTGCCCATTTCTGTGTGTTATCTCTAGCTGATTTTGAGACAAGTAGCTCACATGGTAGTTCCCAGGGTCCTCCTTTTACCTTTTTAAAAATGGCTGTGATGTTTCCCTTTTTCCAGCCACTGGGGACTTCGCCTGACTGCCATAATTTTTCAAATATGACTGAAATTGGCTTGGCAACTGCATCAGCTAATTCCCTCAGGACCCTTGCGTGCATCTCATTGGGTCCCACGGACTTGTGTATATTCAGGCTCCTCAGGTGGTCTCAAATCCGGCCTTCTGCTATGATGGGAGGGACTTCATTCCCCCGGTCCCTGCTTTCAGGATCAGGGGCTTGAGAGATGTAAGCAGAGAGATTACCATTGAAAACTGAAGCCAAAAAACTTGTTGAGTACCTCAGCCTTCTCCATGTTTGTTGTCACCAGTTCTCCTGTCTCATGTATCAGGGGAGTACATTTTCTTTAATCCTCCTTTTCTGGCCAACATACCTGTAGAAGCCCTTCTTGTTCTTCTTCACAACCTTTGCAACTGTATAGAACATTGCTATATTGTATTATGTACATTGTTATATACAATGTTATATACATGTAATACCTTGTGGTTTTGGTATCGTCTATTCTGGGACCTCTCTTTCATTTTCCACAGAAAATGTAATTCTTGCAGAACATAACGAATTTTTTAAAACTCTGAAAAATATCAAAACACTCCAATAACAGAGATTAATTTTGTAACGTAACTTCCTTCTTGCACAGAGTGATCAGGGGTACATGTTCTCAAATACTGAACTGCATAAAAGATTCAGTGGATGGTGACTGCCTGTGCTACTGGCTGCGGGAGACGGCTGAGTGTGTCTAGAGAACAACTCCTCCTGGGCCAGGGGGTTCTCACTATAGCCAGACATCGTTCATCAGTAGGATTACTTGACAGGATACAAATAAATGTATGGTCACTTCTAATTTTGGCTCTTCTCACTAGCAATAGAGGCATCTTTTTAAGTGTTGTTATGCTTTCAACTACTTTCTTATTTGCCTTGCAGCTGTTGCTTCATATTTGTACCTTCTGTATGCAAACTGCTGTTGTCTTATTTAGTAGTCTTCTTTTTTCTCTCTGTCTATCTTCAGAAGTACTACTTTTAAAAGCCCAGCTGGATTTATCACATGAGAAATTTATCACAGTTAGAAGCCCACTACAGAAGCTATTTGAACGTGTGTTACAGAAATCATAATGCTGCTGATTGAGCTGAGGGCAGCTTTATGCAGCCTGTGCCATTTTATTGAGAACGTACTGTCATAATCCTTTTATTTCAGGAAAAGGAGTATATGCTGCATTTCTCAAAATTCTAACATTGCTTTCCATTATCAAATGCTTCTTTCAGGTTAGACTTTGCTTGTGCATTCCCTCTAATTTAAAAGCATCTGTATGTGGTGAGCACAAATGACATAGGGTTTCTGGTTTAGTAGGTGTATATATACGTTTTAAGGATTTCAAGGATTAACTTAATAAAATAGCTGATTACTGTGATTGTTTAGTGCGGTACTGCACAAGGTCTCTGACCATACTTTGCGTATGAGACTTGGAAAACACCTCCCTCCAGAAACAGCAACTAATTTTACAAGGAACTTGTACAAATATTTTCAACAGTGGACATCTAATTCAAAGCTCTTTCACGAAACAGAAGGAGGGGAAGGCAGGCATGACAGGTACTTCAAGTCAAGGACTGTTCCCACAGGACAGTCAATTTTTACGTTTATTTCTCTTTTTAGCAGTGAATATTTAACAGTGTGGATCAAGCAATGAATTCCCTGGTATATGCTCCCTCCTCTGACAGCACAGCGGTATCAGAGCTAAATTTTTCTACATGATTTTTCTGGAGAAGCACTTCTAATTTTTACCAGTATCCATTTAGCAAGACACTTAACAACAGCTTCAGCTCTGCCCAGCTGTTTAGAGGCTGTGTATTACTTTCAGGGCTGAAAATGTTGCAGTTGCTCTCCAAAACCAACAGGGAAAACTGTTAGAAATATAGAATCTCCTGTAGAGATGAAGATAACATCACATGTTTGGGACCTTGACAAGGTTAGGGAAAGGTTTAATTTTAGATTATGCTTCAACAGTTCAGTGATCCTGTTTTATACTAATAATACGGCTTGTGACATCCCTGTTGTGAACCCTGCCCATATCATCAGGTTTTTCAAGTAAAAAATATTTTTCCTGAAAGAGGTGTTATCTTCCTGTTCTGCCTTTGCACTCACCAGACAGACACCATACAGCCAGGACGAACACTGCTGCTGCCAGATCCCTCTGACACTTTCTGAAATAAGTGGAGGAAGTTGCAATCCAAATTGATCCTGGACATCTAGAAGCCAGTGACCTGGTGCAAATTGGAGCGTGGTTCCAGTGATGCCGGTACCTGATACTCCCAGCAGTCCCCCAGAAGGGCAGAACATCAAGTGAGTAATAAACCAGATGTACCAGATATGTGCTTAGAGACGGATAATGCTGCTGCACCTGAGCCCTGCCCATAGGTTAACCTTTAACGCAAGGATGTTGTCCAGCAGAATGAACAATACTGTTTATACCCAGAAGAGAAACTGACAACTCTGTCTTCCTCCGGCTGAAAGGATTTTTTTTTTCTTATTCACATCATAAGATAAACAAATGAATCTTGAAGGGTCTGGAAGTAAATCTGGGCTCTGAGATATGTCAGCACTAAACGGGAAGAGTCTCAGAAAATAGAGATTTAAAGGAGTAAGTGAAGTGGATAAAGGGCATAAAGCAGCTGCAGACAAAATAGTAGTAGCCTTAAGGAGAGGAGGGGAAGAAGGGGATAAAATGGGGCCCAACCATGGCTATTTTCCACTGTGTGTCCCCCCAAGCTGCAGGTCCAGACCTGGGAGATGGAGACCAAATGGTGCTTCACTCATGTCAGCCACTTACATCTTCTGATGGTGATGATGGGGGAAACTACATTAGCTGAGTGGCTTCAGTACCTTCAGAAGTATTTTAAGGCAGAGCAAATACAATGTCTTTGCCCTTTGGTCCAAGCTTCCTTGCTTTTTTAAAAAAGAAATTGCCAATTGCATGTTCTAAATTTCCTTTATTCCCCACTCCTCACTTCACATGATCTCTCTTCAGGCTTCCTTCCTATTTTTTCCCTTCCCTTTCCCTCTGGTTAAATGCACCTCAAGGTAAAACTGTAGAATGAGCATGGCATTTGCCATCCTTCCACTGGCCATTTTCCTTGTGTGCCATATGCCTTTCCTGCAGCTTGTCTCAATATAGTTGGCAACTCTTTGGGACAGGGTGCTCTCTCTGGAATGCAGCTTAAAGAAGACCCAGTACTGTATGATCTCAAGATAGCATGATAACAAATAAATATTAAGAAACCAAATTTAATGAGTCCCAAATTCTTCTGAGCAATAGCTTATGAAGTATTGCTACTTGCATTTATCTTTCTCAGAGTGCATGAAAAGGTTCTGCTTCATTCTGCTGGTGTTCAGAAAGAACCAAACCAAGCACAAAATACTGGGGTGACCTTTGGAAAAGAAGCAGGAGTGCAGCAGTCATGGTTATGGTAGGCAGGAGTGTGAGATATCTGCAGGCAAATTCAAGACCAGAGAGCTCATAACACAAAAGCTGCTAAAGCACTGCCTCACCATAGAAATGACCCAAAAAATGGTTGGAAGAGAAAATAAAATGGGGGAGTGTCAGGAGGCAAGAACAATTACTCTCTTCTCACATTTTTGCAAGCCTGTATCTTGTGAGGCACCAGTCAGCGCCCTGCTTCATCTCTCAGGCTAACATGCGCTTGGCAGAGGTGGCACGGTACTCATCAGAGCACTGATTACTGCTATGTGACAAGTTAACTGATGGTACCACAAATACTAAGACTTGGTAAATAGTCAGTGGCATATAGAATTGATAGCATGCAAACTAACCTTATTTACTAGAAGTGGTATTCTCAAGGGTTATGCTGGTGCATAGTCAACCACTCGCTTCATAACAGTAAAAAAATAAGAAGAATTAGATAAATATATAAATGGACACATACAGCAATGCAGGCAATATTCTGCACCAATTTTTTTTTGTTTGTTTTTAATTAATCCAGCACTCAAGGCTGGAAGCCAGGGCAATCCAGGTTTTTGTCCAACATTATACAATTTCAGCTTGGAAGAAATGGTTAAGAGGGAAGTAGTAATGTTTCAATATCAATCAAAAAGGCAAAAGTAATTTTTGAGTTGCATTGAATCATTTAATTATTTCAGAGGTTAATGAACAGGAAGGTGTTCTTCTGCTACAAAGTTCTTGTTGACTCCATCGATACGTACCTTACTCTCTGGGACTCATCCACGAGAGTATGTCAGGATGCTGAATGTGGCATTCAGCTTATTTCTGTTACACTAGCTAAAGGCTTGCACTGCTCTCACCGAACTGCAAATGGTCTGTGCACATAATTTATGCTTGTATGCACACAACACTCACACTTCGTGGTCTGTAGGTATTAAAAGTATGTTTTCCTCCTGGTCTTCATTCTCCTAGTTCTGTATTAGTACGGCACTAGTGTTCTTCCCATATGTAGCTGTAGCTGCAGCTAAACTCTGTATTTATCTGTAATGTGGCTAAACTATATCTACCCTGTTTTTGAAACACTGGAGATTTTATTAAGGAAATCTGAAGGTATGAAATATCACCATACAAAACAAAATTACAAATATTGTAATGACAATTAGACAAATATTACAAATTTTTGCTCTGTTCTGGCTAATAGGATCTACTGGACAGTCATTAAAGTCTGACTGCTCCTTCATAAATTCCAAGCTTAGATGGTGAGATTAGTAAATTAGATTAGAGTTCATTCATTGTGTTTTATTTCTTTTTAATCCAAGGAACACATGGCACGACTACTCATTTAAACTCTTGTTCTTGGGTTTTGCGGTTAAAATGCTAAGTCCAAATTTGACCATCAAGAGATTCTGGTTGCTTGTCATACTTGTCACTGGGAATGGCAGCTAACAGAGCGTATTTGAGCATATTTTGAAAGCTATGAATTCAAATTTCACCAGTACAGATTACAGCTTTGAAACTAAAACCAGTTCATGCACTAGCTAAATCACGAGTTACCCTGGTGAGTGACTCTTCAGGTCCAAGCAGTTGTCCCCAGCTTCACTTGCTTATACAACAAATCACACCAAACACGCCTCAGGTGCAGCTGCATAGTATTCAGGTCTATGTTAGACAGTTACGTGAAGACCTGCTGGAACCTGTAGAAACGCACACTTGCAGTGGTAGCTGGGGTTTTACAGACATTTAAATGAAATACAAACTAATGTCAAGAATGGCAACAAGTGAATCATATACCCAGGAAGGTTCCTTGTATTCTTTGGAGTGGCCAGCTACTCAAAGGCAGCAAATCCGTGCAACTGTTTCAGGGCGCTTTTAGCTGTATGTCTTTGACACTATGAATCCAGGGCATTTCACATGCTTCAGGTATTTTTAAAAATATACAGCAGAGGCAATGTTAAATCCCATGTTCCCAAGGAAAGGAATACCTATACTGTTTGTGAAAGACGATTTACATGGATAGAGTTCCTGTTGTTTTCTAAATTAGCAAGTATCAAACATGCTGCATCAATCCTTACTGTCCTGCCACACAGCAGTGGAAATTTTATTTAGACGTTCAAGCAAGCAGTCTGTGCTCTGGGTACAGGTAGACTCTGGGTAGAGGTAGCTTATACTGCAAGACTGAATTTTTCTTAAATTCACCTACGGGCATACTTTGTATGCTAATACAAATCAGATATAACTGATCAGCCCAGGCTGATGTTTCCATTAGGGATTGTACTGATTTTGGTAGCCAAGCTAGTTCATTTATAGCAAATTCACAGAATCACAGAATGTTAAGCGTTGGAAGGGATCTCTGTGGGTCATCCTGTCCAACCCCCCTGCCAAAGCAGGGTCACCTACAGCAGGCTGCACAGGACCTTGTCCAGGTGGGAAATTCCTTTATCCCCTCACGATATTGCATGGTGCCACAGAGGCAGACTCCCTCTTTTCAGGAAAAGGCAACGACATAGTTATTTGTGGTCTTTTGGTCCTGCTGTTTCTAACACATTATAAGGCTCTGATGAGTCATGTGAGACAGTAATTTGCACGTCATAAACCAACATCAGTCTCCTTTAATTTGCATTAGCATGCAAAGCATGCCCATAGGTGAATTAAGTACATAAAAATGCATATTTTATAAGACATTAATATATAAATATTATGGCATATATACATTTAAATTTTTGCATTGGACACTTTTAAACAGACAAAGAAAAATGCAGTATGAATACGCTGGTTAACAAAATAGCCATTCACTTCTTGCATATTTGCCACACAGAATAACGGAATATCCGTTGTTGCCCCGTTTTGCTAAAACTCCATATTGTTGTTTTGTGCCATCATGCCCAGTGTGGGACGCAGTGGCACAGTTCTCGAGAGGATTATGTACTACGTGTTTATTTCACTCAGCACCACGTGTCTGCAGAACACTGCCTATTCCCAAGGTGGTTAAAAAGGTAATTATCAGAGTGGGAGAAGATAAGGACATGAAGCATGGAATAAGAAAAACCATTTAAATGCAGAGCAGGAGTTATAACTTTTTTTCTACTATCCTTCAGATATTTCTGTGCTTTTGTCTTAAACAGCGTGAACTTGAGTTCACTTTTACTGGGTCAAGTAATTTTAAAAGTGACCCCTTCTAACCCTGACGATTTGCTGGTATATTAATTCATACTTTCTTGTGTTAATGGCAAAAGATGTCTCCACTGCAGAGAAGCAGGATTTCTAATTTAAGACAAATTACATTTTAAAATATGATTTCGCTCTAAATCATCCGATCATGCGAAACTTTAAAAAATTCCCTCTGAACTATAAATTCATTGGGAGCTCCATTTTGAAACAGCAGCAAAGGTTACTTCACTGACCACATGTGCCCCAGGCCTTACAGCAGTGCAATTGAATTTCTTCAGATGTAGATAAACTTCATTAAACAGCTGAATGCACCCCAGGGGTTGTGGGTTAAAGCCAGGGCTGCTGTGGCCCCAGCTCCAAAGAAGAGCATGACTGTAGAAGATCAGGCTGCCCGACATCCCACCCTGCCTCCCCTTGGATCCCGGCACACTCAGGGCCCCTGGGCTCCTTGATGGATTTTCTAGACCCCCGACCTCCAGTGACGGAAGGTCACTCAGCCAAAGGTACACCAAACAAAGGATGTTGAGCTTGATTCTGCAAATGTTAGTGAAAAATGTCAGCCATCTCTATTTTTACTTTTGATGAGTAAGTAGAGCTTATTGTCCTTTACCCATTCCTACGAGAGTAATTTACTTAGCTGCCTCCTGCGAACCTATTTAACCTCACCAGCCTGACAATGAGCTGTACCGGTCCCTTGTGACAATAATCTTTAGTATCTCGTGTTCTCTTACTTCAGAGAGCCAGGAAATCAGTCTGGACCATAGCTGAGTTTGCAGAAATAGCAGTTAGAAAAAGCAAACAGCTTGGAAAGTAACCATATTTAATACTTGAGCTACTGAAAGACAGTAAACATGAAACCTACGGATATCGGTTTCACAGGGTCGCTTTTCAGAAGGAAACTGTGTGATAAACAGTGCTTTCTTTATAAAGGGAGCTTTCTCTTGAATTGAATTATTCATTTTTACTCTTGACCATTATTCTTGTTGGTTGGTGATAAAGCATACCATATTAAAAAATAATACAGTAACACAGCAACATAAAGGAAACCAGTCTTGCAGATTCTGGAGATGATGATATCATTGGATTTAGCTACTGCAAAACAATTGTTGAGCTGACTTCTTCGAATACCTTCATTTTCCAGTTAAAAAAGTGGTGCTACTATCTGATATGGCCTTGTGCCTCTATGTTGCTTCAGGCTTCTTTTGAAAAGTCTCTAAAAGTCAATACTTTTTGGTAATAACTGTACTGTTAAACAACTTTGTCATGGCCTTGGATCTTGAACTAGCTGTGCTGGAAAATATTTTTGTTTCCTTTTAATGTCAACCACCAACCCAAAGCTGTCATTGCAATAACATTGAAAAGGTTGTGTATCAGCTAACCTCCCCTGCTGTGCAACCCTTTTTTCAGGGGTGTATGGGAGAACAGCTGTTTCAAAAAACCGCTCACTAAGTTGTGCAAGATTAACTAGGGTCATAATAACAGGAACTCAAACAGTATTTTTGATATATGCAAGTGATTCAAATCTCATCTTTCTGACCAGAAATACTATAGTGGTAGAGTTGGGTGGGGAGAAAAAAAAAAGAACTAAAAATTCTAGATGTAAACCTTTCAAGAAGCTACAAAAATTACAAGAAGTTCAAGCTGTGTAATTAAGTTTTCCTGTAGAATACCTGCAAGCATGTGCACATTCTCAATTTTTAGCAAACCGACAGCTATGAAAGTAAAATTCTGCATTGTTTCCAGAAAGCAGCCTTTTCTCCCTAACACAGTCATCGCAAAATCACATTGAGGCAGAGAGGATACAAAATGCATGGACTGGAAATGAGATATGCTTTTTACAAGGTATCTCTGAGAGCTCCAGAACATTTGCAAGCATTTTTGCCACTGTCATTTTAGGTTTTCTTCAGAAATTTGTGTTGTTTTTATATTATCACAAAAGCTGCTTTTGTCTCTCATAATGCACATCACAGTGCCATCTAGTGTGGGGAGAAAAGAATGTGGAGAAGCAAATGGTTTGAGCTTCAGTTTGTGTGAAAGCAAAATCAATCCCGTACGTAGCCTTAACTGAAGACAGTAACGTCTGCCTTTAACAATTAGGTCTCTAATTTCAGTACCTCATCACTAGACTGTATAGAGCACCAAAGACAGAAATATGTCGTGGTCTATATTTTCCCATGTGTTTGTGTTTGTTGTAGCATTATACTTTACGAAACAGAATTCTTTGTTTAGTGTTTGATTATCAGAAACTGCTCACCTTGAACTCTGGCTGCACAAAATGGGCTAAAAATGCAAAGAGAAATATGACCGAGATGCTGCTTCAATAATTGACTCTTTTGCAGTGAAAATTTCTCATATAAAAGTCTGTATGCATCCACAATTAGTTTTTTGGATTCAGCTAGGCTGCTACTGTCTGGATGCGACAATATATTGCAGCACTACAAACAGAAGAAATATGAAAGGCAAATTCAAATACTGAGAAAAACTGTTTTCTGTTTTTCACCAAATCTCATCACGGCAATGGAGGTCAGGCACCACATGAACAAATGTCCATTGATCTGCAGCTACAGGGAACAAGGTCCTACACGAGAGTTAGAATAGCCGTTGAAGTACTCCTTGACCTGATGTGTATTATAATATGTTTGAGCTCAGTTTTGGGCTTGAGATATACATCCCTGAAACCATTTCCTCATGGATGACTTCCACTCTCCCTTATGTCTAGACTGACCTGAGGAGGAAAGAACAGCCGTCCTGGTTTAACAGGCAATGTTGACTCAAAGTGGATGCCCTGCAGTCTTCCAAACATATAACAGACAGTCTTGCAAGCTCACCCACTGCTTTCCCCGCTACATGTCTTGGCTTTAGCATGCAGCTGTAAAACTCTGTACACGTGGCACGTTTCTGGGAACCACCATTTGGCACTGTGTCCAGTGCTTCAGGGAGACCCGTGGGGCTCCTGTGTAAGGGGCCCTGCGGCTGCCCACTGCAGTGAGACCTCCCCGGGCAGGCGGCTGGCGAGGCAGCAGCTGGAGCCTTTCACTTGGCGTTGCCCCCCTCCATCCTCCAGCCAACTGCAGCAAAAACAAAGCAGGGATGCTCAGAAATGACACAGCCAAGCGGTTCCTCTGCCCTGAGAAGAACATTGATCCCCCACCAGGACTTTCAAGGCACCTGGGTGCTGTGGTACAGCTTCCCAGGGTCAGGCACCTCCCACCAGTTGTGCCCCCCAGAGCTCCTGGCCATTACTGGCACAGTCTGCTGGCTACCTGCTAACGCAGAGAGGTTTTACCTAGGGGAAGCAGGCAGGCTGAGCTCTGGACCTCTGGGAAGGTACTTCCTCACCCATCACTTTAACTCTTGGGAAGTAGGAATTTCAGAGTAGCTTCAGGACTGTATTACTTGTTGTCACAAAAATAGTAAGTGCTGAGGAGATTCGAAACTGGACATACACCTGAAAAAGGCAAATAAGAAGGACGTGAGATCTATGGATTGGTATCCATAGCTGCAGGAATGCTAGTATTGGCTTCTTTGAAAAGAACTTTTCAAAGAACTGAGTCCTTGATATAACACAGCTTCATTTTCTCCTTTCTTTCATAGGACTGGTTAATGACACATTAATGAGAATACTGCATCCATTAAAAAGAACACTAGTTATACATGCAATTCCTATAGGCAACTCAGCTTTCCTGTGACTAGGTTGCAACAAGCAGGCACAGTGTTTTCCCTGGGCGTACTGCAAGTTGAGGCTCCATTAGAATATTCTCTGTACTTTTCAGACAAGCTATTTCTTAGTGATATGATATACCTTTGTATATATACCTGGTTCCACGTCAGAAAACAAATTCCTTCTCCTCTGACTTCAGTGGAGACAGTATTGCACTCACACTTTCACATTTCCAAGAACAATAAATAAACACACCAACATGGAAGCCTGATAACAACTGATTACATGCTGTCATCTTCAATACTCTTCTAAATGCTTCTTGATTCTCTTCAAACTTCCATTCTGTGTTTACTCTCCTCTCTATGGATATTCTCTCCAAATGAGAGCTTGTCAGACTATTTATTCAGAACCAGCTTCTGTGCCTAAACAAAATTATTACTTTGAATGTTTTAATTATAAAGGTTCTGACAGAATAAGAACTTTTAAAACTAGGCATGAAAAAAAGAGATATGCACTGAAGGACAAGGTTTTAGCAAATCCAAGCACCTGCAAATTTAAGGAAACAATTTATATCAAATATGTTACTTGTGTAATTGCTTAATGGAAAACCATGTATTCTTATGGTTTATGCTTCCTGCTGTCAGCTTAAGTGCAACAGTGAAATCATTTGGGGAATATTTTTTGATCCAGATGATGTAAAAAACTTTGGAGGAAGCATATTAAAAAAAAAAGCACATTTTTTCTCTTTCTCTAAAGAGACAAGAATGTGACTTCTATATCAGACACTGCCAAGATTAAAACATGTTTTGAATTTAAATTACTTCTGTATTTAATATTGATAAATCTAATTTACAGCATTTCTGCTCCTTCTTTAACCTAGAGACAGGATTAATATTCATGAGATTGCTTTTGGTGATGTGCAAGCAATTCCGCAAATCAAATTCACTCAACCTGTATTTGCATGGAATATTTACCTATTCCATAATATCTTTAATTTTGTCAACACTGAAAGCAGATCACGACTGTTTTTAAGGTTAGTAAAAAGTCATCAAACTGTTTTGATGTTCAGCAGAGTGCTACCCTTGCTCCCAAGCCCAAGTAAATAACAAAAAACCTCCAACAAAACACAAAAATAAATAAAGTTGTTCTGCCCTGGCAAGCAAATTCTTGGCATCTAGTAACTTTTGAAACTGTAGCACTACCTGCTTTATTTCTATGGAAGAATGGCAAACAGAGAGGATACCAGTTCCATTCCTTCGTGACATAATGCAAGTGCTCCTGGCCAAAATTAAGGAGTTTTATTAGTCCAAGTTTCTACCGAAATATTTTAAAAGATAATTTTGTTAAAAAAGGTCTAGACTATTTCTGTTGTTCATTTATTAGGTAAATGGTTTTCTATGTTCCTTCTCTGCTAGCTGTCACTGGGGGTAGCTTAGCAAATGGTGATTCAGCCTGCCCCAGATGTCATAAACACATCTTGTTGGGATGTTTTATTTCTCTCGCTTCCCTGCAGGCAGCCCAGGCTGGAAAGGATTTATGTATTTTTATTTTGGGACTGTTTTTGCTGGAAGGCCTACAAAAAAAAAAGCAGGCTTTGCATTTTGAGAGGGCTGAAGTTGCACACCATATACATCTTAATTTAGCTATTGAGTTGATTCATGCTCAGAAATATCTGAAGTGGTCTCCATTCAATACCCTTCAGATTCTGAGATATTTTCATTCCTTTTCTTGTCCAGCTCCAAATGAGAACAGTTTCAGCCTTAGATTTTGGCTATTAAATTTTGATAATCTTTTTGTATGAACAGTTCTGCTGAGGCTGCCTGGAGAGTATCCTGAGACCCTATACTATAGCTAGAGTTATCAATTCCACACAACATAATTATCTCTGTAAACATCAGTGTATCCACTGCAAAAAAATCCGGTTTATTTACTGCAAGGATCCTTTTAACAGAATATGCTCATTAGCATATTCCTATCACATCTCCTAGGAGGTGTCTACAGCCTCCAGCAGGGTATAGTGTAAAGAGATCCCTCTGAACAGACTGACATTCTCAGATATACCACTCAGACAAAGCAGCATCAAGTAGAGTCCTCACTAGGCTTCAGAAAGCAATATAGTTGCATTACTATAGTGCTGTGTCTGTAGTAACTAGTCCCAGGGTAACACTGGGTTTACAAACCTGTGCATAGTGCTGCAGGGTGCTGAGGCCGGCGTACATGCTGCCATTAGCTCTGCACCACAGCTCCTTTGGCAGCACCCCCACTGCGCTCCTTCGCCCACAAGGGACCTGCCCTGGCCATGCAGGTTTGCTCTGGGGCGCTCGGTGGCTCGTGAAACTGGCTGCAAAAGTCTGGGGCTAGCCCTGCTCTGGGACTTCGCTGCCCATTTTGCCACTTGGATGAGTGGGACAGAGATACCTGCTCTGCTGTATAGCGGCTTTTAATGGCTGGCACGTCCAGACATGTAAGTCAAGCCCAGTGTAAGCTGCACCTAAAAGCGTGGAAATTCAGGAATGGCTGCACCTCAGGACAGCTTTATCATTCCAATGTTGTCAGCTGTCCAAATATGATTTAGCCACCAGCCGAGTCAGAGCCCCTGGTTTGCATTTTCCTGTGAAATTTTGTCTCACTTTTTATAAAGACATACTCATTCAGACCTTATTTTATCCCTTGCTACCCACAGGTGGTACCAAAGCAGGGTAGTGCCTTAGTACATGATTCTCTCCTTTTCAAGCATGCTTCATAAGAAAGTCAGCAGAGAGCAAATAAATCATCCTCAAACATTGCTAAAGCAAGTTAAATTAAGTAGGGACATGTATATCTCCAAGACACACCTTCAGAATGTCTTCAGATGAAAGTAAGTACCTGTTGCAATTCTCATTAAAAATGTTAGAAAGTGAAAGCAAGTAGCATTATAGAGAAGTTAAAACAAACTCGGATTCTTCAGAACAAGGTGATCATCTCAGAAACACCTGTGTGCGATGTTCTTAGACACATAGAAGAGCGTAAGAGAGAAAAAGCGTTATACTTTTATTTCTTATTCCTAGTCACACAGAGAATATAATGATGACACTTCATATGCAAACACACTTTCTATTACTGATATTTTACATTGTGACAGCATACAGGCAGCACAGCCTGTTACTTACATTAGGCTTATGTAGAGAAAAGTCCATTTTCTTAAGAGAAATGTAACAACTTGCCTCTCTCTCACAGGAAAGTAACCTTGAACATCTGCAAACCATACTTTGAACTGCAGCAAGAGGAGGCAAGAGACCATCGTTAAAAAGGTAACATTTGTTTGACCCCAAGACATGGGTGGAAGCATGGAACAAACCTGAAATTGTCAGCTAATAAGTCAGATCCATGAGCTTGTAACTTCTTTTGGGAGGAGTGCTGTCAGATGCTGTAACGTCTTCCACCACGGCTTTACTACTGTCCTGTGCAGCTTTCTGAACAAACACAATCAGCCTGTCATCTGCTCCATCTGTGCTTATGTATAATATTGTTAATGCCTTGTATGAGTAAATTAGAGGTTTTTGTAAAACTATAGAGAATTGAAATTAAATGTTAATTTTACAAAGTTCAGTATTTCTCTCTAAGTTTCTCTTTAAAACTATTTCTTTATAAGCCTGCTTAGCTTAGGGCAACTGAGACTGACATTTATGATACCTAATGCAAATGTTGCTTTTATATGACATAATTAGACTCTGGTGCCAACTTTTCTTATGCTGACAACATTGTGTCAGCTCCTCTAAACAAACAGTTTCACAGTAAATATAAAAATATCACATACAAATAAATGACGTGGCTCGGCTCCTGAATATATCAGAGCATTATCTGTTACTTGATGTGTCATAGCTTATAACGTGTTATATTCTGAAACAGCCAAAAAAGATAGAAGGTATTAGGGAGCCACTCCAAGGAGGGGCAAGACTTCAGCTGGTCTTAAGATGGAGCTTGGTAAGCTCGGAGGGAGATGCTATGGATGTGGCCCTGGGGGTGGATGTCCCAGAAGAATTGAGTTCTGTGTGACTCTGGGACACAGCACCATGCAGACTGGCTGCATTTATCATCCTGGTCATCTACAATCTGCTTCAGCCTCAGTCTTGTCAATAGGGGAGTAGGATTGAGTTTGTTGGCACATAGGTGCTCACCAGAACAGTATGTTGCTACACAGGTTTCTGCCTTACTGCATAGTGCACACGTACCATGTGTTTGTGGCTAAGTGGTCTTAGGGGCTGATGCAGCTTTCAGACTGGAAGACTTAGAGTGTATTAGCAAAGAAATACAGTTACAGGTAAGCCTAAAATACGTATATCTTAGGCAGCTCCTCCATTTGAGTAACTGCCAGCATACATGTCTTCTCGGAAATGACTGGTGTGTAAATTGTGGTTTTAATCTTCCTTTCCTAAAGTCCCTACATTCTAGAAGTAGCATGTGTTTATTACTCTTTTTTTTTTCTGAAGATTCTGTATAATTCTAAAGCATGAAATCTTTTTTTTTTTTTTCCCCAATGTAACTAGTGTAATGGCAGTGTGAAGTTTTCTTCGTGCAATTTATTCTGGTTTTGTCTTCTGGAAAATAGGTAGAAGCACACTTTTCTGAGTATGTTTTTATCTTGTTACTGCCAGTATCCAAGAAGCCCCACTGAAGTGACTTCAGAAGGTTATCTCTAATCTTGAATCATGTGTTTTTCCCAAAATTTTTGTTACCTTTTCACTTCACACTAGCAGCTGAGTTAAACCAGATTATCTTGGAACTGATGAAAGTTTTTATCTATGAACTAGATGATGACGGTGTATGCTCTAAATTTACAGACAACATCTAAATGGAAGGAACTATCGGCAACTCAGGAGACAGAACTAGTGTTCAGAGTAACCTTGACAAATGGAAAAATGAAAAAAAAGATGATAGTAAATAAACATAAAACTACACATTTAGTAAGCAATAACCATCTGCACTGAGAGACTAAGAAATAGCTGGCTAGGGAACAGTTGTGCACAGAAGCCTCTAGGTGTTATAGTGGATCACAAGCTGATAAGGAGATGAATCAGCTGAGTAATGGCTTTCGTTTGCAATGTGTATGATGTTTACATACACATGTAGTCTGTAAAACAACCTTTTCACTTTGAGGAGTACAGATAAAGAGATATATTTTTTGGTGATTCTAGGTTTTAATTTTTCGCTTCAAGTAACTTAAGCCAACTTCTTCTTCCCTTCACACCTGCCAGAAACCTACCCTCACCATCCCCCCTGTAGAGTTGGCTTCCGTAGCTGATGTACTTTAATCCCTGAACGACCACTGAGCTTCGTGCAGCCTCTTAACCTGCAGTTACAGCCATTCCTTTACCCCAAAACATGGTGGCGACCTCGAGAGATTCATATGAGCTTTCTTTTTCTCACGCTTGATTGAACAGAAACCTGGTTTGGCTAACCTTGTTAAGGAATAACAAAATGTCAGGGTTTAAAGTCGTGGCCACTTTCCATTGACTTAACTTGGGCCAGGATTTCAGTGAGGGATATAAAGTGATTAATCACCTGTCACACGCCAGCACAAAGCTGCTGTGAAACCCAGCGATCTGTCCGATCGCATGGTCATGCTCCTGCATTTTGACACCCTGTGTTGCAAGGGCTTCCAGACTGAAGCAGCGGTGCAGAACAGGAAGGTTTTACAACAGCTCCATAAACAGATTATTAACAAACACAGACATAGCTGTCTGTCCTAGTAAAGAGGGCGCTTGAGCCTCTCTTCTCCGTCCATAAGGTAGATCTTGAAACATCCTGGATTAGACAGCTGTGTCCAAGAATTAGAGGGTGAAAGGAAATGGATCGCACACGCCGATGAGGAGTTTGCGAGGAGCACGGTGGAACACCAGGATTTCAGATAGAAATCTGAGAATGATGGAAGGTTCCCTGTGTCCTGCTCTTCAGGCAATCCAGGTACAGAGAGAGCATGAGGAAAGCCGCAGAGATGTGATTAGAAAGAGAGGGAAGGAGCATCCAGGCAGGATTAGTCAGCAGGGCTTGGACGCGCAGTCGTTGGCAGAAACAGGCTCTGAAATGCAATCAGGAGCACAGCAGCACAACACTCTGAAAGCAAGGCTGGGAAGGTGAAACGAGGATGGGTGCCTGTGGTTGGGCCAGGTTGAAGTCTCGATGCTTTATTCTGAGCTGAAGTCAAGATAAACAAGAATCCTTTCGTGGCATTCAGGACTGTGATATACATCCTTACTTTGTTGCTTCATTATGCAGCTGTGTAAAGATAATTGAGAGAACTATGCTAGACTTTTCATCAACAAGCAATAAAATGTGATATGTTACATAGAATGGCAAATGTTAGAATTAATAAGCTGAAATGTTGATGAATTACTGTTTATATACTTGACATGTAATAATGGCTTCATTTATCATCTGAATCTGGAAAACTTAAATAGCAGGCATCTATAATTAATTTTCTCCCCTTGCAAACTGCAATTCATTCCACACTCAAAGGAGCCAGTGTTAATTTCTTTTCTATCAGCCACAGGCCATAAGTTAATGCATTAAAAAAATCAGAACATTTAAAATAACAGTCTAATTAAATTATATCCTCTACTGTTGGAGAAAAACACATGATTCTTCAGGAGATAATAAGTCATCACAGTAAACACCATTTAGTTCTCACAAATCCGTATCTACCCACTGGCAATCTTAGAATGTCAAGATGAAGAATTCACTTTACTGAACACATGAAGGATATTGACTTCAGCCTCATTAGCAACTTCAGATAAGAATGACAATGGGAGTTCATTAAATAATAATATTTTTCCATATACTGATTTTCCTTCATCATACAGAATAATATGCTTTACTCAGAGTCTGACAAAGCCCATGCTTCTGGTTCATGCTTTCCCGTTGATCAGCTAGATAATGCCCTTTCCTTAGGCTCTTTCCTGTTTGAGCATCAAGGGCTTGCTTCTGCCTCTGAAACCAGTAAGGCAGATGGTGCCCACCTCAGCTCAGAACTCTGGAAGTGCCTTGCTCCAGGATGGATCTATCTAAGTCCCTGGGAAGATCTGGGGACTTCTAGGAGGACCACGTCAATTGAAGCAGTTGTGCACAAAACACTCTTCGCAAACAGCAGTCGCTGTCCCATGGAGTGGCACAGAGTAAAAGACCTGTAAGCTTTCACTCATACAGCTTCGCTAGTCAAAGAACACCCAGACAGGTATGAGATCCACCTAATGCATACAGCTGGGAATAACTGCCAGAGAAAGGCAGTAGACTAGCTACTTTTCAGCAGCAAAATGAATTCAGGTCTCCCACAAATAGCTACTTATTTGACTATGCATAATCAATTAGGCTGTGTGTGTAGTGCCTGTGAACATCAACCACATAGCTACTCCAAGGGGTATTTATTATAGAATTGTTACAGCTGAAAAATAATAAAGTTGATTTTTTTCATGTGGTAGACATTCTCATGTCATAAATATCATTAAATTTTGGCAAGAGATCGAGTACCTTAGGTTAAAAAATTCACTACCATATAATCTATTTACTTTTAATTATGTTTTTCCATCTAAGTACTAGCACGAATCTTGAAATGCTAAGGATAAGGATATTTCACAAGACGAAAATAATGAACTCTTTCTTGTGTACAGGCACTACTAATTAGTTCTCAGTTCTATTTTAACAATGGCTTTTCAAGTATATTTAAATTCAAGATCTTCAGGGCAAAAGAGCATGTGATTTCTTTTACTGCTCCCTACCCCAATTAGTAACTTAATTCCACGTATAGACAACTAAGTAGAACGGAGAGACTACAGCTTCTCTTGAATTCTTGCAATTCTCTTTTTCACAAGATACCGCTGAGGTCAGGGACTTTAGAAAAGGATAGAAACCCATCTCTTTCAAGCTGAATTCCAGCACCTTTCTCATGGAAACTTAGGAATGTCATTCATTTATGCAGGTTATGCCACAGTATCCCTTTGGTATTTAAACTTGCAAGAGACTGTTCCAGTACTTGTTGTCCCTAAGAAGAGGCAGATCACTCTCTAGCAAGCTGCACTGGAGGTGTGTGTAATCCATAAAGTTCTGGCCCCTGCTCCCACAACTGTTTAGGCATTTTGCATTAAAAGGTCATGGGAAACTATCTACAGAAGCCTCTCAGCGGACACCACTGCCTTCTCTTCCCAGCACAGTACGTTTGCCAACGGGCAGCTGGATCAGACGCCTCTGGTGCTCGCTTCCCCTGCCTGGCAGGGCAGTGGAGAGAGGAGTGGAATTCTCCTCTTCTTGGCAGCACTGAGGATGCTCACCTGGGACACAGGTAATGAGCATTTGAGCTCATTCTGGCTCAGCCCAAATCAAGCTAAGAGTATGTTTAAAAGTGCATGGCAGAAACTCCTCTTACAAGACCACAGGAAAAAAGGGTAAGCCGATTGTCTGTATGGAAAGGGATGTGTTCAGCATCTAAATCCCAGAGATCATTTCAGGCACAAAATCTAATTTTATGTAAGTACTCTCTGTTCCTGACTTAGCTCTAGGGTTAAGTGAGAGATAGTATGCTAGCACTTCTTTGCAGCCAGCAAAGATGCCCTCTTCTCTCCCTGCCCCTCTCCTTCAGCTAATTGACCATTGTCTGCAGCTGCAGCTTCAGCCCCTGGAACCCAGCACCCAAGAGAAATATGTGGTGGTCCTCAGCACTGGCACATCCTTGTCCCTTTGCCGATCCTGCCAGGGATCGCCTAAGGTTGTATTAAGGAGTCAAGATAACCTAGACTCACTAAATCTGGAGGCGTTGTATGCAGTAGAAGGGAATGTCAATTCAAATCCCTTTCTCATAGCAAAAGCACTTGTTTCATGTGAACAGACATCCTGATCGTGCAGTTGACTGGACATCCTTATTGCGGCTGGAATACCAGGGCTTTTTGCGCAGTGACTGTTTATAAAGCTTCAGAGAAAGAACAAAACTAAAATTTGTGACAGCTGAAGCAATAAACAAGCAATTTCTCTAGTGTTATATAGGATATGAAAGTAGCAGGTCAAAGTTCTAAATACACTTCATAATCCCAATACATTAGCAATAATTATTTTTAACAAGTTGTAACTGCATTATAACTACAATGCAATTACGCTAATTGTATTGAAGTTAATGTGCCTGTACTATAATGTCCATCTGTTTTCTTTCGTTAAACCCAAGCAATCAGGTGAACTAATTACAAAGAAGTGTCTGAGCTACAAGATAACCACTCTTTGCTGGCACAAATCTAGCCAAGTTCACCACCTCAGCTAATCACAAGTTGTCCTCTTCATGGCAGAACAAGCTCTTCGGTCTTCTCCAATAAGCAGCATCAAAAATGCCGCAGACGGTAATGTGGGAAATAGGGCAACCTTTTAAAACATTGGAATTCATATTGACAAACAGCCTGCTATCCCAATGTGTGATAAAACAGCTAACATTCATTACTGAAGATCCAGTTTCAGGTGTTTGTTCTCCTGTAGATACAGGAAGTACCTGAACTTACTCAAGTACCTAAAGTTATACCTCCTTGTTCATTCAAAGTTAAACAATGTTATTAATGGGATCTTTTGAGGTTATCTGAGGTCACTCTGTCAAGGTCTTCCGTACTGGACCTACAAAATTCTTGTGCAAATTGAGGTAACTCTTTAAGAAAACTTTTATCGAATCACAATGTTTTATTTTATCAAAAAGTACTTTTTCCAGATAAAAATGCCCAGAATTACCAATATAATTGGTAAGGCAGTGTTCTCACAGTGAAGACTAACATGTTCTTTGAAAGCACTTGGAGACCAATTCTATGCAAGAATGAAGTTCTGCTGATCACTGAAATCTAGCTGTTTAATTTTAGCCCTCAGATATGGAGGTAAAATCTCATCAGAACACAGTTATTCAAAGAATAAAAAGTGAAAATTTCTTTTTGCCGGTCTTATTTTAAATCAGTGCAAAAGCAAGATGAGAGAGGAGTTGTTTGATCTTCCTGAGACCATCAGTCATGGAACTGCAGTAGATATAGCAGAGGGACACAAAATGTGGCAAATTGTGTTTTGCTGATTGTTGCTTCTTGACTACTGGTGCAATTGCTCTCCAGTTACCTGGGTATGTATAGGGCAAGTATCTCTTAAGACATCTGAATGCTTTTCCAAAAAGTGAAGTTGGAAAGAGCCCTCCTTAGGGAAAGGGGGAAAAAATAATTTATTTTAAATAAAATACATCCATATACTTCAAAAGTGCACATTCTCCAAAAGAACATTTTGCTTCTAGGTAACCTCATCACACTGTATTTTCCTTGTTTTGTGTATAGGCCTTCGCCAAAAAAGAAGAAATTTGGATGAGTTCTTTTAACTCAGCACGACTATTAGTCGTGTTGTTTTGTGTCTTGATCCTATTGCTCCTGTCCTTACAGATGTTCTTCTGTGATGGCTGCTCCTCTCCTCTCCTCGCCTCTCCTCGCCTCTCCTCGCCTCTCCTCGCCTCTCCTCGCCTCGCCTCGCCTCGCCTCGCCTCGCCTCGCCTCTCCTTTCCTCTCCTCTCCTCTTTACTCCACGTGATTTCTTTTTTTCCTGTGAATAACTGTTCTGCTCTAACTCAGTTTCACTTTTACGTGATGTATTCTTACTTCTTGTCCCCTCCCTTCCTCGGATTATCTTCTCTTTCTTTTACTTTAAAATTAATGGTAATGCTATTTGGAGTTTCTTTAGCGTAATAAAATGAGGCAATTAATATCAGTCTAAAAAAGAACTAATTTGTCAGCTCCTAGCAGTTGCCAGGCAACAGGCTACAATATCACCAGTCAGTTGATGGTTAGCTTAATTATTGTATAAATAGGTATTGTTTAGGCCTGAATTGTCTCCTATAGCACAGTCCTAACGTGAAGACTGCTAGGCTAGAGGTTTCTGGTCCCCACACAAGAAGACAGTAAGCACTAGGATTGCTAATTGCCCCACATAATACAAACTCTCTTCTATTATCTAACAAAATGATATCTGCCATATGATTTCATAAAGGTTGTGAACTTTCATTGCAACAATTGCTCTTCCAAAGGTACCTGGACACCTCAGCTGACAGGGGTATGAAGATGCTCACGTGCAGAAGCCGTGCATGACTTTTGCTGCTGGTCTGCACATACACAATTTCATCTTTCTGGGACAATAGAGGCCTATTGCTCACACTATTCTACTTGTATGAAACAATCACCTTAACCTTCACACTTAACCTGGATAGTAGCAGACGATAAACTGAAATCCCAACAGACATTGTTGAAAAAAATAGCTGAGCAGTTTGGTAAGAAATCAGAGCAGACTGACTTTCTCAAGCCTTTCCTAATCCACTTCCTGACATGAAGAGAAATGAAGGAATTCAGACAAGATCTGAAACGGGATGTTAAATTGGACTGTGGGAACCTTAGACAGAATTACCATCCAAAATATCTTTATACATCAGTCACCCAAGTTTGGTGTGTTCCTGCATCTGACCTTCGCTTCAGATGTTTCTAGTTCTTCTTTTGCAGGCTTCTAACTGCTTTGACCTGAACACTTGCGCACTTGTGCTGGTTTGAGGTCCTAAATCTCCTACTTTTGCTAGCATGCTTAGAGATGATCACCACTCGCGAGCAGACATGGTCTCTCATCACAGAACTGCGGCCAGGAGGCTTTAAAACATGGCTAGGAAAAAAGCTGTCCCTCCATACCTAAATATTTTGGCTTTTAGAGTCCTGCCCAAAAAGTGGGGAACCCCTGAGATTTTGGGGCAGCAGAGTCAAATCTTTTTTTTCCACTTCTTGCTTAGTGGTCTTCCAGGCTGTTATCTAGATTATTCGGGTTAATGCAATGAGCAGAAAAGCTACTTGGATAGAGAAGCAAGATTCCTGTGATGAGAAACAGAGAGACCAGAGGTTGCTGTGACCTCTGTGGAAGCAGGAAAGGCACACGAGGAAACAGGAAAGGCAGACATGCTTTCCAGCATGCTGGCCATGGGAGCTGCATCTCAGTATGGGAATTCTCTCGTAGGGCAGCGTCATTGGAGTCTCCAAAAAACCTTCAAAAGTCTCTTCTCATTATTACTGAATACTCAGTTGGGAGTCAAGCGCCAGGTCCAGTAAGACTGGCAGAAAATAAAAGCACACAGTCCAATGTTCAGTATTTCTCAGGTTTGATGGTGATAATGCAAATGCTTTTAAACAGGAAAAAAAAAATCCTGGTTTATTGCTGAAGAGGTAGACTATAAATTCATGAAAAAATAATTAGAGTAAATTCTCACAGTTCTCACAAGATTTCATCTGTCAAAGGGTATGAGTTTCATGGTAATAATGCTATTCTACACTCTTTTGCTTTGCTTTAGTAATACTATTTTATATTTCACAACTGGAATTTAATTTAAGTTAATAGCTAAAAGTCTCACTGCCCAAAGATGATAGAAATCAAAGTAACTAAAAATAGTAAAGAGTTAATTTTCTTCTCTGATGTCAAAGAAGTTAATAGCAACATACTCTTTTACCATTTTAAAAAATTAACTAAAGGTTGAAATTCTCACATTCCTTTGCTCTGATGTATGTCTTTCCTCACTTTCGTATGAAGTTTTATCTATTTGAATTCAATAGCCAAGTTTGTACTAAAAAGCAACTTATAAAAACGTTTGAATATCTCACTGTTTATACTGTTTTGTAAATAACCACCCATGTCCCTATGTACAATTAAACATAATATTTGATAATAATTCTCTCCTTTCATCTGTGATATTCAGCTACCATTTTTAGAGACACAGCTTCATAAGTAAGTACGTTGAAGTGCAAAGCTAAAAGTATCAGGATTGGATTAGAAAAAAAGTTGTTTTTTTCTCGGTTTAGTATTACATTTGACATACATAACTTTTTTCTAGCAGAAGCATGTTTCCGTAAACTAAATGTCCAGTCACAAAAAATAAATATGTGGTTTTAATAAGTACTTTTAAAAAGCCAGGCCTGTTACAAATATAAGGAAACCAAAGGAAATGAAATCATACTCAGATGCTTAACATAATTTCAGCTATTAATGACTGAGTCACTTATGGCCTGAGACTATTAACATGCATGTCTGGTGCAGTAAAGTACTTCATTTATTTCACACTTGAAGATAACATTTGAAGATATAACAAGACCGAGTTGAAGATGTAATAAATAAAAAGTTAGGAAAATGAGTCCATGCTGTTAAATGAGAGATTTGTGTAGCTATGGCAATTTGATAAATAACCTTTGACAGACTTTGACTCATGACCAATAAACCCACTACAGTCTTTAAATTTGTACATGTGATATTTTTTATTAATCATTTTGCTGGTGTTATTGAGACATCTTTGACTTAACAAAGTGTTTTTGTCTGAGTGTATCAATTAGTACATAGACTTTAATACATAAGTCCATGCAAAAAGCTTGTAATATAATGTGTTTCAAGGCACTGCTGTTGAGAGGAGTGACTGTTGCGCTACAAAGCATTGCATTCTTAATATTTAAAAATTAAATTCTTAATGTCTTATAGCACAAAATCTATTCAACTTTCTAGTCAGTGCGAAAATAAAGATTCTACAACCAGAGAGAAATTATGACATTGAAGTATGCCACTAGTTGTTCAGGAACTCTTCTGGGACACATACCGAATGTGGGAAGGGGAGAGGTGAGACATTGGTAAGGTGAATTTGAAGAGGCTTTTGTCTGTTTAATGCTTGGCCAACAGTAATCTCATAATCTGATATTTGCAGATAAATGAAAACCAGCTCTGATCATTGCTGGAAGACAGCTGTAGCAGCTGCAGGATATATCAGAGTCTACATTAATATGTGAGGCTATAAGCTGAAGAGGCTGAGGAGAGGATAAGCATGCCATTCAAACAAAGTTATCAACTAGGGCGGCAATCCTCAACACACATATAAAAGAGGCACCTGGAACAGTAACACAATGCATCGGACAATAATGAGTCAGACCACAGAACCCCATCAGTAACTCAGTTTGGAAGAGACCTCCAGGCCCACCTCTGCTCAATGGAGGGTCAGTTAGAGGGGGATGGTCTAATTCCTTAAAACAAGAAAGCAAGTTCTCACCATGAGTAGCCTAGAAATCTGAACAGCATTTTGTAATTCACAAACGTAACCTTTGTCAGTGCAGGATTAGCTCAATTCAGCTCAAGAGTACAATTTGTTTCATCTTTTACATGAGAGATTTGTAGATATTCAGTTGTGAAGCCTGGGATTTGGGACTATTTCAATCAATACGCTATAATGATTGAAGAAATTCTAACTGAAAAATCACTAAAATTTTGAGATAAAGCTTGCCTCCTATTACTGTTATTTTTTTTATTTGATGGTATAAATGTACACTTGATGTTTAAAAAACCTTAAAGCAGATTTCTTCCGATTTATTTAACTGGTGAAGGTAATAAGGGATAAGACAATATGTAGGACAGAGAGGTTAGTGTTATACTCACAAGAATGGCTTGTGAGACAGTCTTGTCCATTTTACAGTAAGGTGAATTAAGGGTCAGATCCGGTCCTCACATTGGTGAATGGCAACCAATTTGAGACAAAACCAGTCAGACCTTATTTGTACAATACCCATTTTTATTTCAAATGTCAAATCAATCAAAACTTAAAATCATAACTGACGTTACCGGCTTCACTTAATCCCTAACAGTTTCAAGGTAAAGTGTTAAATGGGACCAAAAAAGAACTTTTTTTAGGGGGTTGGGTTCCCACAGGTCAGAGAGGGTGAATTTTGTCCAGAAGTATTAAGAAATAACATCAGGCTCTAAAATGGTTTGTTACTATTTTATACAACTGTTTTGCCAGCAGTTTTACTTCCTTTCATGCACTCACAAGTTCGCCTGCACATCATTTCCAGTGTAAAGAATTGATTAAGACTCAAGCTCAGGTACTGACAAAATTGAGGTCAGAGCCAAAAGGATGTTCCCAAAGTCCAAAATAGGGGCTTTCCATACAACCTGTCTTCCCTTCTTACTGTTAGTCTGTGCATGCTTTCACTGACAACCAGCAGCTGATTTGAATAATTTTTACCTATTTAAAGGGGACTCTTTATACAAATTTTGCTCATTAATGACATGGCTAAAGCCATTGCTTTCATTTTCTTCCCCTCATTTTCTTCCCCAATGTTTTCCTATCTGTCAGATCTAAGGTTGGGAATGGAAGAGTGCTCTTCTACATTTCAAGATTCATGTCTCTTTGAAGGAAAACCAGCAATTAGGTATCACTTTAGTTTACGGGAAGCACAATACCTATAATTACAGTGGGAACCTTGTCCAATGGAGGAACAACAGATTTAAACATGCTGTAATGGAAGAAATCTCACTGGTAATATTCACTCTAGAATGAATAAACAAGCAGGGTATTGCTTCACGTTTGCTGCGGGTGAACTGAAATTCAATCTCATTTAAAAGCTTGGCTACATTTTAAATAGAAACAGAACACAGTTTTAGCATTTACCAGTGCAGTGGGTTATTCCTTCCCAGAGGAATGTTCTTTTTTTAACACTTTGTCATGGGACACCCAGTCATAGTGTTGAAATGTGAACAATTTGGGACTTCAGTGACTTCCTTTTTTAACCCTTATGCAGTTGTGTTATCCAGATGCAGTCTACTTCTTTACATATGAATTAAGTCAGCAATGATAATTTGAAGTTCATTAACTGAAGAAAAACATCTCCAAAAATCACAGGAAGAGTGGTTTAATATGAACTGATTTCCTTTGCTGAAAATACACAATTGAATCTGCTTGTCTCCTCTCCCTGTTTTGTACAGTGCTTGTCTGAGGTTCCTACCTTCCAGCTGTACCATAAACCCTTTCCCTACCATTGCCTGACTATTTTTGTTCCAGTGGAACAATTCTTCACCACTTGCTTGAACCTGAGTACTCTAGATTCTTGCTCTCTTTGACTGTCAGCCACCTCTCTGCCATTTGAGCAAAACCCTTTTCTGAAAAACATCAGACTCTCTGGACAACCGTAACTCTTACTTCCCACACTCCTCCATTTACCTTTCCTAATTACTATTTCCGTGGTGTTTCTGGAAGATCCCCCAAAGCAGACAGTCGTGATCTGGACAATGGGACAGAATGGACCCTCAGCAGCTCGGAGGACAATGCCAAGTTAGAGGTGGTGGTTGACATACCAGCAGGCAGGGCTGCTGCCTGGGGTGGGACCTCAGCAGGCTGGAGGAATGGTTAGGGACGAACCACATGAAGTTCAGCACAGGCAGATGCGAGGCCTGCCCCTGGCTGGCATGGAGCAAGCCCCTGCACCAGTAGAGGCTGGGGACTGGTAGGGAAGTAACTTTGCTGAAGAAGACCTGGTGCCCAAGGCTGAATGTGAGTCAGCCCTATGCCCTTGTAGCAAAGAAGGTCACGAGGATGGTCAAATATTGGAATGAGTTGCCCAGGGAAGATGGGGCAGATCTCCTTGCAAGATATCCTTGCAGATAATCAAAACTTGACTGTGCAAGAACTTGAGTAACCTGATGTAAGATGGCCCTGCTTTGAGCAGGGGGTTGTAAGAAGTGACCTCAGAGGTTCGTTCCAAACTGTTTTATTCCATTCTTCTATAGCTGTCCTGTTACTGCCATTGAATTTACATGGACATTCACTTTAGTTTTTTCCATATTAAAATTTTAACTATGTTCTCTACAACATACAGCTATTTCAGAATGAAACATTATAGCTTCACTAGCTGCACAGAGAATAATCTTTCTAACATAAAAATAAAAAGAGGAAGTTACTGTATCTTTTTTCTGCTTCCTCTTTATTGTTATCTCCTCATATTCTTACCCGGGCTACTGCCCTGAAGCAATGGCGTGCCAGCCTGCTGGAGGTTAAGGAACTCAGAAGATTCTGAATTTGCGCTTATAATCTTCTATAATCATAAAGAAATGGAATGAAATATTTATGTGCCAATGTAACGAGTCAAGTAGGATCTTGAATCTCGTTTGCGGAGCAGAGAGCAAGGCGCAGCACGAGGGAGGGCAGGGGCGAAGGCGGCCGCGTTCTGCTGGCTCCTCGGGTCACGGCTCAGGCCCCGCAGCCCTCCCACCGGCCGCCCGCTCTTCCCCTCGGCTGCCGGTCCCCGCTGCGCCTGCGGGCTCCCTGAAGGTGGACACGGCTGAACGCGTGCGAAATGGAACGCACAGCGACGCTGTCTGTGTATTCCGGCCTCCAGCGTCCACGGCCTCTCAGCGACTCACAAACTCCGGGGCAGGAACGGTAAAGCAGGGGTAAATCAATCTGCCTGCGGCTGTAACCCACAGCCTAACGCCAAGTCACGCTTAAATCAGCAATGACACGGAAGGAAAAGACAGGCGAGCGTCCCGCGATGACAAGGAGCAGTGTGAGGCGCGGGGGCAGAGCCGCGCTCCCCCACCGGCCCCGCACCCTGCGCAGGCGCGGGCAGGGCCAGGGGCGGCCCCGCACCGCGGAGCCCCTCAGCGCACCCGCACGCGTCGT
>Ga0065711_1028186_pt1 | contig 43084 bp, 20 predicted proteins | sample Hoacrofraction12_FD_59098 | JGI IMG/M metagenome (GOLD analysis project Ga0065711, IMG submission 59098) | Hoatzin crop microbial communities from Cojedes, Venezuela - Epithelial fraction 12 v2 (version 2) | ecosystem: Host-associated > Birds > Digestive system > Esophagus > Crop | place... | reverse complement strand
AAAAAAAAAAAAAAAAAAAAAAAAAAAAAAAAAAGAGTATTTAGCCTTCCTGACGTGCCTAGATTGACAGTATGCCATTCACTTATCCACTGGACTGTTACACCATGGACAACAACAAAAACTAGCAAGGAGCATGAATTTATTACCTCCATTCAAATTTTGCAGCAGGGTTTGGCAAGCTGCTAAAGCTGTTAATATAGCATTTATTGTGTTGATGGCCATAAACTCATTTGTAATACCATAAAACAAATTTGTATGATATCCACAAACCAGTTGCTCCATTTAGATGTTATTTCTTAGACAAGCAAGTAACTGTGTTCTTGGTGAAAAGATATGTCAGATCCAAGACAGAAGATGATGATCAGGGACAAAAGAAAACCATGCAATTACGTTCCGTAGTGTTTCTTTCATTCTCCTTCCATCCTTCCACAAGTTTCCATTGCCAATGTCATTGCAAGTAGGGTCAAAAGAGGCATTCAGAATGCAGTTCTGCTGGATGGTGCAGGCAGGTCTGTGGATATCATTTGTCTCAAGAAATCGAGGTTTGCAACAGCAGCAAATTCCAAGACAGAGTAGAAAGAGAAACAGTAGTGCTCACCCATGGAAAAAGAAGAAACACACAGCACAAGGCCAAGAACACACAACCACTTCCTCTGAAAAGCTGTGACTCTTCTGTTTTTGCTAGAACTAATGTTTTGGGCACCCTCACCTCAATAGCCATGCCCACAGCAAATCTTTTAAAGCTTCAGAGTAAAAAAAGGAAAAGATAATTTTAAATAAAATCAGCTAATAATATTCTTCAGGTGACAACACTGCGTGCACTTTCAATGCTCTAATGATTTCCTGGAGCATACAAATGCAGGTGTTTAACCTCATGATTTGCAAACATAAAGGAAAGGCGCCGACACAAATGAAATGGTGTGCATTCAAACAACCCCCCTGCCCCGCACGCTGGCTATGAAAACTCAGGAGTGCACTGTTGGCCATTTTCTTTTGAACGTTATTTGTTAGGCGATAAAGAAAAATGAGGGCGCAGAATTTCCAAGGCTGAAGGACAATAACATAACATCTTCTAAATCCACGTTTTACAGTCCCTCCCTGTGTTTCTCTCGTATTCTCCCACCACAGAGTAGCTCACAAATGATGATGTTCTAGATGTGGTGTTTTATAATAGCAGCCAGTGGTTAACCAACGTAAATTCCACAGCAAGAGCAAGGGTGGGCTCTCCGGGTAAGGCTTGTTTAGGGCGTAGTGTTTCTTTCTATGAAAATGCAAATCAAAAGCAACTGAAACCCACCCAATTACGACACGGAAGAAATTTACTGTCAATTTACACAAAAATGAAAGAAAACACCAGTGATCTATGTATGAAGGCCAGAATAGTGAGACCTTGCAATGATGACAAACAAATAAGACCCCTCCTTTTTGCAATATTCTTACTGAACTGCCAAAGAGTTCTATACTAAGAAGTATTATATTCCTACACCTTATTTTCAAAGTAAAAAGGTCATAATTCGCAATAATCATGCTTTTAAAGAAAAGTATATAGCAACCAGCAGATAGCCCTCCTACTGCACAGAAACATTGAGAAAAAACCCCAAAGATGAAATGCTGATGCATCTTCCTTCTACACTGTATGTGGTTTTCACAGGGACACTTAGCAAAGTGACATCAAATACTGTTTTTAATGAAGTCGAGCGTAACGTTTAAGTTCTGAGCAGAAGGTTTATGCCAACACTGAATGATCTTAGGGAACTCTAAGTTATGGATTTTTTCCTTTTAATTAATTTCTCAGCTGAAAGAGTTTGGAGATCTGATTAAATTTCCTGGTCTGACTTGTTTATAGCATCATAACAAAAAAAGGGCATCTAAATTTGTTTGCACAACAGTGGTAGTACACTAGTACCTGCAGAACGGTCAGGCACTTCGGCATATGTCCTCATCTGCTGCATGCTAAAGGGTTCGTGGAAGATAATTACTCTTACTACAAATGGGAAAACAGGGTCAAAACCTGCTCCAAATACTAAAATAGGAATAAGGCTCAACCAGTCAACTGAATAAAAAAAAGTAGTGACCTAAGATCTGGCCACGTGTCATGGTTTAACCTGGCAGTCAGCAGCTAGGACCACATAGCCACTCACTCGCTCCTCCTCCCCGCAGCAGGTTGGGGAGGAGAATGGACAAAAAGTAAAACTTGTGGGTTGAGATAAAGACAGTTGAATAAGACCACACAGAAAGGAATAATAACAATAGACATGCAAAAACAAGTGATACACAATACAATTTTTCTCACTGCCCGAAGACCAAGGGCACAGACAGTCCCTGAGCAGTGATTGTGGAACTCACAGATTTCACGGAACTCATGGAAAAGATCAAACTTGCGGAAAAAGGGTTCCTGCCCCCCTGGCCAACCCTCATTTATATACTGAGCCCAACGCCTATGGTATGGGATATTTCCATTGGCCAGATTGGCTGGCTGCCTGGCTGCGCTCCCTCCCAGCTCCTGCACAGATGCTCATTAGCCAAACACAGGAAACTGAAAAAAGTCCTTGATTTCTTAGCAACAGCTAAAACCAGCAGTGTATTATCAACATTCTTATCATACTAAACCCAAAACACAGCAGCTACTGGGAAGAAAATTAACTCTGTCACAGTTGAAACCAGGACACCGTGTGAATGGGCAGTTAAAGCACACAGAGTTGTGGGCAGAGTGCAGCCCCATGCTCACAAGTCTCCACCTTCTCGCTTTGGGTTTGGAAAACAATGATCAAGAAACAGGCAACGAGCACAGAAACTGCAACTCTTGGGAGAAAGCGGAGCGGTCTGTGGGCCTTGCAAGCTCAGCTCCAACATCCTGCTCAAACGAGAAGGAGGGCTGGGGTCAGTCCCGCAGCATACCCTCCATCTGGGAGGGCTCAGGCTGCTGTGGGGTAGGACAGAGACCAGGGCTGGACTGGGATCTGGCAACGGGGACTGTGGCCCCACAGTTCTGGGACCCAGCCAGGAAGGGCAGGATGAGGCCCTGGGTGAGCACTGCTGTCCAGGACAGTGATGGCATGGGGAGCGGACAGCCCTCTGAACTAGGATGGCTTTCAGGGTCCTGAATGGAAACTTTTATAATTTATTAAATCTGCTTTTCTAGTTATCTAAAACTATTAATGCGATTGTTAAAATTCACAGCTTAAAGTTACTAAAGAAATGCAATTGTTTTATCTAGATTTCTATTATATGAATAAAATGCAGTACTTTGTCTGGATAAAATGGCCCCAGAGTTTCATTAAAAAATAACAGCCTAATTCCCTAATATGAAGTTATTTTAAGTGTTTTATTAATATTGTCTTTAAATGCGCATAAGTGTGATCCCCCTTTAAGTGCAATATCTTTAGGGCTAGTTGTAATTGTATTTTTCTTATCAGTTGCTTGTGCCTGCATTTCAAATATCCATTGCTTACTTCAGGCACTTCACTCGACAAGAAAGAGTGCAGTGAAAAGCTATTTAATCTGGACACTATTTGAATATGAAACTTTCAGCCCCCCATACAACAGTTCCCTTTTAAGCAACTCAAACTACCACTTACAAGATTCCTGCAGTGCCTATTTATCTTGCCATGAGTTTCATCTGTTAAAACAAAACTATAAATAAAAATCAATGCAAAACATGAAAAGCCAACCTGACACGTGGAATGAAATCCTCATCCCAGTCAAGTCCACAACAAATTAAATTACATGTAAAGGCCATGACTTGTCTTCATCTAACTTTAAACACCTACCAGGGGTGCCTGGTTTTAGATCCTCTGTACCCTGGAGGCCCTGGATAGTGGGTGGGCAAAGGAAAGAGGCACCTCTAGTGGGCAATTCTGATTTATTGGGTGCCTGGCAGCACACATTGCTTTCCCTTGCGTGGAGGGTGCCAGAGAGCCCAGCTCTTACCTTAGGTACATTGGTACCTAAAATTAAGTGGAAGTATCCAGGCTGGAGCGCATTGGTCAAAGGAGAGAATCCCATTTCTTTTATTTAACTCATTTTAAGGGAGAAAAGGATGCTTTATTTTTTTTTTTTTTCCAAGAAAGAAATGGTTCAAAGAATTTCTGTTACACCACTATCATCAGCCAGTTATTAATGACAAGGAAGGGAGAGAGCCACCAGAAAACTTTGGAGAGGTGATCAGTTCTTTGTTGGTGCTGGATACAGCACAGAGCAAAAGGCAGCACAAACTGCACGTCTTCACGTTTTCCAAGTCCGGTAATGGGCATCGCATTACATGAGGTCTTTGAATTTGTCTTTGCAGGGTCACACATACACAGCTGGGAAACCACAGGAGGGTGTTGTGATAATTTTACAGTAAAAATATAAAATGGAGATGTGTAGCAAGCATAATTTTTCTATCACTAGCCAAATGCAGCTATAATTACACATTATTTTTTCCCAGTGGTTCCTATGCGGGCCCTGTATTCCTGAGAAACTTTGTCCTCCTCGCTCCTCTCATGCCCAGCGGTTACTGAGAACATGACAGGTTGAAGAGTCAGGGATTTTCTATGTACTCCATCACACGAGCTTTTCTGCATCTTTGTATTGCTTCAGGAATGCAAAATGGGGCCAACCCCATCTGAACAGAGAAGTTGGGTGAAGGAGTTTTAAACTGTACTTTCTATTCTGTGAAGTTTTTTCTTTGGGTGCGTATAGTAAAAGGCACTGATCGATTATTGCCGAGTAGGGTTTTCCCTTTCCACAGAGGACCCCAAAATCAAATTAACTAGGAGGAGGTGAGAAAAGTGCAGCTCAGCTTTCAGACGATCCACTCCCAGTATTTACATCAGTGCCTAGGCTCCTGCCAGCAGCCCTTTGGTCTGGATGCCACAGCACAACCGTGGTCACCTATCCAGACTACCTGGAGCCCTCCAGGTAAATGTATACACTGCAGCTGACTGCAGTAGGGTTTTGTTACAGAGCTTATGATTTAATATAACCTGAGTGCCACGTATCCCTGGAGCAGAGGGCAAAAGGACAGGGACAGGGTTACATCGCCTTCCTGACTGTAACTGCATGAGGGGAAGGACTTCTGTCTTCCTGCTTCAGGGTTCCCATGTCTATCTAACAGCAGACTTCAGAGACCAATGTTTACAAAACTGAATAAATGCAGCTTTTCCTGCTTTTTCTTCTCAGCAAAACCATTTTAAGAATAACGATAATAAGAAAAAGAGAACAAACTTTCTTTAACAGCTAAAAATTACTTTTCCTTTATGCATGCACTAGCTAACTGAAGATGGTAATCCACAAACAGGCCAGAACATCTCCTTATTTTTTCCTCTTTTCCTATGTTAATTCTTGAAAACACTGGGCCACCCTTGCTTCACGTTTGTTGTCCATTTTCTACAGCTGACTGAGCATGACTGGCACGCAGGCAATTTCTTTTTGATTTTTCCCAAAGTTAAGTCTTCTTGGTAGCGTTTTTCCTCAGCTGACCGTAGGACTGTTCTCATTAGCACAATGAAGTCACAGAAGAAAAGGCAGATGGGTGTACGTCTATACACACCAAGAAACTCAGACAGATAATCCAGCTCTGCATACTTCAGGTTTATGTAATGACTGATTAACAAAAGCACTTATGAAGAGTTTTGATGGCAAATTGGGATTTTTCTTTTATTTAAGCAGTCCTATCCGTCAATGGAATAAAGCCATTTTGAACATGTTCCCAATCATTTGGCGCTCTTACTAAAGTTGGTGTTCGTTGGCCATGCTACAGCTTGGTAATGATTAATGTGAAGTTTACAGTGCCTATACAGAGTGCGTAAAAGAACTGGCAACTCAAAATGATATTCATCATACTGCTCTCATGCCGGTGCTGCATGCTGAGGTTTTCTACATCCAGATACATGCTGCTTTGAGTAGCAATCCACTAAGTCAAAAAATATCTCTTTTTCTTTACTACAAAGAACTCTTCTTTATGGAATATTATGAAAAAACACAACAGGAAACAAAATTCATTTTCAGATCATTTGTATCACTCTGATCTCCTGATAAATTATGATTAAATTACTCACCAAAAGCTTTAAACTGAAGTAGACATAGCATCTAAAACAGAGTAATTTAATTTACATTTAATTCTAATATTGAACTATGTGCATACAGGAGAGGGTCATATTTGAGAAAGTCTTATCACAGGAAAATGAGTTAACACAAATATAGTCCACCTTTTTCCTGTTAAAATAACAGGATATTAAAACTAAACGACCCAAATGCATTCACTCAAAAGCCTACAGAGAGGTTTACAGGACACAACATACACTAAGCTATCCAAAATACAAAGGTTAGAACATATGTTTACAGCACTCAGCCTCCACTCCGCGTGCCTGAGAAGATGGAGAAACTGCGTCTTGTCCTCAAGGAAGGACTGAGGGCACATAACACCTCATCAGCTTGCACATAAAGGGTGTGCACAGGGGGCACCTGGGCTTTCTAGCATCAAGGGTACTGGAATGTGCCCAAAGTTAACTGAAAATAAACTAATTTTTGTCATTTACTCTGTTGAGATGGCTGGAGCTACAGTCCAGACAGTTACCTGCTCAGAAAGGGAATTCCGTGTACTACAACCCTGACTCAGTAACCAGTTCAGCATATGTTTCAATATTTTCCTCAGCCATACGCAGCTGACGACTGAAGGCATAACTGCAACAGAATTGATAAGTATGAAAACAACACAGAAGTATTCTGTACCAGCAGTAGTTTTATGACTTGCTTTCACAGATTCAGCTGATTATAGGCGACAGCACGGACGCTCAGTTTCTCTGAAAATCAGGCTCTAATCGTGGAAGACTTGAACCAGGGTACACAGAAATTCACTGGAGAAACACACAAGAGCATAGCTATCACCTGCAGTACACTCATCCTTGACGGCTTATCCCACCCCACCAGTAAGATTGACAAGATTGCTTTTCCATAGGACTTCCAAAAAGTACTGCAGGAAATTCCCAAAGAGATCAATAGTGTGGTTTTCTAATGTGCTTTTAATATGCTTTCCAGAGCAAAACATACTTTTCGTAGCACTTAAAAATGCAGTAAAATGCCTCCATACTTGCACTGACTGAACAGGAGGGACTCTATTATAGTAACCACAGGCTTGGCTGTTTTGAGTAGGCTGTAACATGCAACAACACATGGAAAGCTAGAAACGCAGCTGAAGAGGAACAGAAGAACAAAATGATTTCACAGCACCTCCCGTCTATGCAGAAAGTGTTGTTACTCCATTGACTGCATCCCACCGTCAGCACTCTGCAACCTGAGGGACTTCCGAGCTTCCCTGTTAGCATCATCCAGTCTCAATCATTTTCTTTTAATTCTTCTTTTGAAATGACACGCATTATTGACACTTTTTTCTTAACACTTTGCAACATTTTCTAACAACTTTACAAGTGTCAATCACACTTCATTCCAGAAGATCTATTGATTTGCACTTGAACTGTATCTGGTCTACTTTAAAGATATTCCACACCACATCTAGCATACAATAAACAGAAAAGGGGCTGCATGACCTACGCTATGTGGTTTTCCTTATTTCTTGAGAGGAACATAGGCTCTTCTTTCCATCACATGAGAGTGCTAAGCCTTTATCTTGATCTTAAGGATATTAACAATAACTATAAAGAGTTCAGAACACAGATGATTTAGTGACATACACACAAAAATACTTTTTTTGTTCTATGTGAAAGCTTTACAGGGCAAGCAGTGTTGCAGAATGCATCCTGTATTAAAAAAGTCTGTACCAAATACGGCACTTGATAAATTAGTGTCTAAAATCAGATTTTCCCATGGCTACTGAAGAAATACACATGCTCCTTAATAAAAATGGATGCTTGAACTGTTATTAAATTTTCACATCTTTGGACAAAGGCCAAAAAAATTTTTAACAATCATACCTAGAACTATTTCACACACAGATAATTGCTGAGAAAGTTTCAAAACACTGGAAGTTGTCTTCTAAACTACCTCCAAACTCTTAGATCTAATCTATATCTCAACTACAAAAGTTGTTGTTTTTAATTTTTTCTTTTTAAATATACTTACTCCTTTGCAGAACTCTTAGTGGAAAACTTTGCATCTAGTCTGGGAAAGGGAAAACCAAATTTCTACCTGATGCAATTTGAAATGCCCCACAAAACCAGGTTTCAAAATGTATCATGAACATATGTTGTGGCAATGAAAAACACTGCAGTTCTGGAGCTAAAATACACAGTAATTTCTCAGATAGAAGGATCTTGACTGCTTCAGAAGTACAGGTTGTTTATTTTTTGAAACTACCCAAAAGTTCAGTACCTATAATGACGCCTTGTGTGTATGTGTGAATTTCGACACATTATTTACCTTGAGTCAGAGAGGAAAACTAGAAGTACTGTTGTATTTCCTTTTTTACCTTTTTTTTAATAAAGTTGTTACCTATTGCTTGAACTGAAAAGGGACTCTCAAATCCCACATGTTAGCCTCTTGAATGAATACGGCCATGACACATTAAACATTTGTTCCATACAAGCCTGACAAAGCTCATTTTAAGGAAATGTTTGTTCTTTTACGAGAATGAAATTCTCAACCTTTCCCCCTGTGCCCCCCCACCCCCCTCTGATCAGTGTGATTTAAAATAGATGAGCTACCAACAAGATACTGGTGTTTGTAATTGGATTGCTAGCAACTCTCACTGCAATGACAGCAACACACTGAACATAAATACACTATGATCCATTGTACTGAAAGAGTTAAACTTGCAATGTCTTCCCCATGGCCAGTACTTTAAGGAAAAGTAGAGGTTTGTTTTTTTTTTTGTCTGGAGAGGAAACTGTCACTTTGTGTTTTCAGGTTTGTAGAAAAGCCTTTTTTAATGTAAACATTCATTAAACTAATTTGAAGTTGTCATTACTCTCCTCCCCTGCTGCTTTATATCAGATTATTCCTAAGTGCTTGGTGAAGAGCCCCATAAACACACAGTCTATTTCCCTGCAGGGTATAATCACACAGTTTGCACTGTGATTTATGCTGTATGGCACTGGTGAGTGTCCTAAACTTTGAAAGGGCTCAGTTCTTCAGCAGATGCACTACTCCCTTTATATTTAAACAAAGTTCAGCTAACCCTCCCAGTCTATTACAGACATTGTTTAGCTCTTTCACTTCACAATAAGGCTTGTTAAGTACTGATTAAATACAAATCACTGCCACTTTTAATTAAGGAAATGGGAATTCAGAAATAATTGCCTTTAAGTTTCAATAAAAACATTTTACAACTGTTGTCTTCCCTTCCCCCTTCCCACACCATCAGGAAACATCTCTAATTTAGAAAGGAACAGACTAGAAATCTGGTTTGGATTTTGGTAGAAATACTGATTCTGATTCTAGAGGGTCTTTTCTGATGTCTTTTATAAAAATCAGATCCAAGACAAAGTTCTCTAATGTCGTCTTGAGTCGGGAAAGCAAGATCGTTTTGCTGTGGAGACCGAAAACCTGGTGATAGCTGGTGCTATCAGCCTCTGATGTGCTAGTCAATATTGGAGGCCTCAGAAAATTTCTCTCAAAGATAGAATAACTGGTGCTGATTTCAGTCTACTCCACTAACAAATGCTAATCTAGAAAATATGGCAATTAATTCAATAATAAAACACTCTTCAGGCATTGCGTTTATACACTTTTGACAGTTTGTGCGTGTTGCATGCCAGTAACGAGCTGGAAATGGAATGCTCTTCTGGTGCAAGGAGTCCCAGCGGAGAGCAGCACGTCAGGACGGGAGCGACAGCCACTCGACATGGCTCGAGAAGGGCTAGAGACACAAGGCTCCGGGAGCTGCGACTTGCGCAACAATCATCTGCCGCCATTCTCCCCCATCGTGAGATCGAAGGGAACGTGCGCTCGGCCAACGTCAGCACCCCCGCGTGCTCTAGACAGGCAGCACCATCAAGCCGCATCGCCCACAAACGTGAGAAGCAAGAGGCAGCAGCAGCCTCCTCTCTGCCATCGCTGCGTTTTTTGGGAGAGCCCACAGCTCCCCCTGCAACTGTAAAATTTGCCTTTCAGCCAGTCTGTGCCATCACTGGGTACAGACTTCCCTTGTCTGATAAATCCCTCTGCTTTTTCAGGACTTCGGGATCAACAGCCAACAAGCAGAAGCAAAGGGGAGGACGCACGGAAAAAACAGAGCCAATATCCCGTAGCTGCGCTGCTGGCAGAATTAGCACTGCAGTGTGCCGCGGGCTCCAGAACTATTTTTGGCCATGACTGCAGATGTAATCCTGTGAAGTTCAGGAAAACTAGCGGGAGCACAATTCAGATGGCTAATTTAAAAGAAAACTAAAATCCCTCTTCTTCACCTTTTAGATCTCTCCTTCCACCTCTCTCTCCTTCTGTCGTGACAGCAGCTAAACCCAGGCCTGTACTGAAGGGAGAGTAGTCAGCAGAACCAACGTTCTATTGTTATTAATTTAAACCTTAGTGGTACCTAGTTAAGATAATTAAGTTTCTCTATTTTTCATGGCAAATAATTAATTTCATTTAAAAAAGTGTAATTTACAGTAGATACATAGGACATCCAAAAATAAATCCTAATAGTGCATTCAAAGACAGCAAAAAATAGGACAGACATTTAGTATGAAACATATTCCTTGCAATTAAAATCAGAATGTGCTTTTCTGTTTACCTGTTTCTGACTAATGGATTCAGCTAAGATACATTTCATATTAATATCACATTGTATTTTCTAAACATAGTGTAGCTGTTAACGTATTTATAGGTTAGCAGTAGTAAAGACCTGTATTTGGATGTAACATTTAAAAGAAATATTTGTCAGAATACCAGGAACAGCTATTCAAACAAATTAAGCCTAAATGCTAAAAAGAGCCAATAACAAACTCAGAAGTGCATGAGTGACACTTCAGGTTCCACAATATCAGTGTGAATTGATGTAAACCTACCCACCCAGGGAAAGGAAAGGTGAGAAAATGGCAGGAAAAGCAGCTAACAGAAAGGTATAAAATAGATTATGTACTGTATGAAAGTTTTATCTTACACTTCTTAGATGCTTTTCCTCTTACCACACTTTTTCTTTCTTCTCCCTACAAATTACACCGACTCATGCTATGCAGAAATGATGAGCAACATACCATTTAATTTGGCATATTCAATTCTAAGAATCTTAACAAAAGTAATAATCCTAAATTGTACCTGTTTAAAGCCAGCTCCTCCAGTCACACAACACTATAAACATTTATCAATCTGACACAGCAAGGCTGGGCCCCCATTATTATCCTTTTGTGACCTGCACAGCTGGTCCAAAAAACAGTTGTCTCCAATTATGCCCACAGATAATGGTGGGTAAATTCAGCTGTGCAGTATTAGCTCAACCTAAATATGATCCCATTTGACTAATTTCCTAATTCTTAGCAGGGTGCTTAAAGAACATATTATCATGCAGACTCAAGGAACACAGAAGTCTGGTTATTTGCATCTGTTCTGTGAAAGGCATTTATCAACTGTGCCACAAATTAGAAGTTTGCAGCTAACAGACTAATTTGTTACCTACACATACCAATCACAGACACTCGGTGCCCAAAATAATTGCATCTGGAATTTGTTTAAACTTTTAATGTCACATAAATGGGTGTTTGTTTCCAACCAATACATCTTATAATTAAACAGCTTGAAATGGGAAAGGTTGAAATTGGGTCAGAAAAGATATATTCCTTCATGAAATCATGTGTGTATTCATTAACCCAGCTGGAAATGCTGTTATTGGCACTATTGCTGCTACTTGACTGAACTGCGATCATAAAGGTTATTAAATGGGTTAAAAATAAGGCAGCAGGAAAATGGAAATTACTTGCATAGATAACCATGTTTTTTGCAAAAAAAAGCAAATTGTGTAGTACGGTTTGTATCCCGTGGAATACAATCTGCCATACTTCACACCGTTTTGGGTTTTTTGAAATCTGATTAATCTTCTCAGTAGCCTAACATAAACTCCTAGAGCTGCAGGCATATTGATATTTGGATTTTCTTCCTACATTCACTTCTTTCTAATCTTCTTCCTGAACACATCTGCTACTAAATCAATCTTCAGTGTTGTTTCTCTGCAAAGTTCACACATCCATTTGAACTTTCTTTGACTTTCTCATGCCTCAGCTGAGTCTGCTCGGAGCTAACATACTGTCACATAGCAGTCCTCCTCCCATGTCTTCTCCAGAGTCCAAAACAAATTTGGACTCAGTTTTCAAGATCCTTCACAGATACCATTCTGTCTTCTGCCAGAAACATAGATGGAGATGTATATGCACTTCCTCGTATCTCGCCATACTTCTTATCTTTCCTTCCCTCTCAACACATTTCCTCCATTTCTCAGCAAACCAAATTTCTTTGTCCCCTTTCCTCATCCCTGTCATTCTTTCAGGTATCTGTCCATGTTCATGTAATTATACTCTTTATGAATGGCTTGAGTCTTCATACCTCCTGACTGACTTGCAGCACTCTGCATCATGCCATTCATGCTAAGATGACAAGAAAGCGATACCAGCACACCTATCCATGAACAGACTCACGCTAAAACATACTGTGCTCGAGTACCTAAAGGGCAATTGCTTCCTAGACAAGTCACATTTCTCCAAAGTAGATCAGATTTTAAGGAACAAAATTTTCTGCTATTACAAGAAAAAAAAGAAACTAGAAATAAAAACTCTGAAAGTATTGCAGAGGAAATAGGAAGGCAAGGATATGCTTATATTGAGGCACTCATATGGGAAGACCCCAAGAAAGCTGGCCTAAAGTGACAGGAAACAGTAGGATTCAGAAAAGCCACGTGTTCAAAAAGGGAACCTCAATCAAATGGTCTGTGATCAGATCCTTGAGAATAATCAATAGCGGTGTGGAAAGTAGTGCGGAGATGCTGCACAGGCATTTTGTAATGCATAGCTATGCACTATCTACAATGAAGGTGATTCATTTTGGCAAGGTTCTCCCTTGTTCAAATATCACAAGTCTTAAGGGACAAAAGTTGTGGCCAGAGGACCTTTAAAGCTGGATCTCTAGGGAAGTAGGGACTCCAACTTCTTTGTATGGAGAGAGAGAAAAAGGAGCAGAAATCCTAAAACGGACAAAAGAGTAAATTGAGAGTCAGCGTCCAGACAGTATGGTAGAGATACCAAAGACCTATCCATACCTATTTACACCAGGGCAAATGGATGATAAGTTTGACCAGACATAAATGCAGCAGCCTAGAAAGGGAGCTCGGAGATGATGACATTTTCACATAAGCTCCTTTATCACACCACAGCAGTTACCAATCTGAGTAGCTCCTTGGTTTCTTCAGTCCTACCTATCACCATAATTCTTCAAATCTCAAATCTCTTTCTTCCCCTGGCCAGTGTTTCTTATTCTTTTCTACACTGTAAACAACCAAAACTTTACTGCTTGATGCCTAGTTTTAGGGTCTTCAGTCTCAGCCTCTGTAACTTGATCGCTGAACCAGACTTCACCCCTGCCTTCCTGATATGGTAGGCTTCATCTCACTCCTGTGCAGGGAGAGCTTGTAATCAGATAGGAAACAATCTATTTATTACTTTAAACATTCTTTTTTTTATAAATAAATTCATTCTCAGTGCAGGCTGGCAGACCTACTGACTCCAGTGTCCTGTTCAGAGCAGAGCTGTATGAAAAGCATGCTCAAAGAAAACTTCCCTCTTTATTCAGACATTCCCTTGCACATGGCCACATTCCTCATGGGTTTCCATCCTGACCTGGCATGGAGATTAGTTTTGCTTTGGTGATGATTTAGCCTTTGATCCCCTATTGAGCCCCAGGACAAAGTAATAGTTCTGAGGTGGTTACTGGGATATGAACGATTTGCTGTTAGGGGATTGACTGACATCCCATCCTTGTTTCACATAAATCCTGTTCTCAATATTGATAATAGCTTTCAATTCCTGCTGGCATGAGCCGGAGATGATGGGATAACCAGGAAATGAAAGACATAACCAGCCTCTTGAAAAAAAGAAATTGATGAATGACACGATGCAAATAGTACATTGCATTGGAGAGGCAGTTATCACCGTAACCTAGAAATGTTTAGATATATGTCCAGTGTGCGTGGAGGGAAAGTGCATTTTTCAGCTTGGCAATATTTAACTGGTTTTAGCAGTAATTTTGTATGCTACCAATGATTTGCCTGCTGGTGAACAGGACAAAGAAAGGGTAAAATCCGGGAAGCAAAAAAGTGAAAATGCTGGGAGTAAAAAGGACTGCTGGATGGCAAGTGGTATTGTGACCACTCAGTTCTGCTTGTCGCAGGAATGTAACAAAATCTTGGGTGTGATGACTGCCAATAGAACAGAATAGAATTGGTGCCCACAGAAGTTCTGCAGTGACCTTGTCCTGCTGGGCACTGTGAGCAAAATAGGACACGCACAAATACCAGCTGCCTAAGCGCGGGGTGTTTGTTCAAGAGCTTGTAGCAGCTTTCTTTGGGAATGATACGATATTCACAACATAAAGCATGATCCTCATAGCACTAGTGCCACTGAAGCTGGGGATAAATAGGATGGAGCATATCAGAACTACGTGCAAGCTTTGAGGAATTTGTTTAGGTTAAATTCCACAAATTTTAGGATGGGGATAATAATGGTCATTATGGACCAAGTATTTTCCACAGAAAGTGCCTTGAAATTGAAAACACACTAAACTAATGCTTAGTGAGAGCAGCTGGTAAAGTGTTACTTCTAGTGAATTACAGTTGTCTTCTTTCTTCTCTGATAATTTGTGACAATTGCATCCTAATGCTATTTCATTGATTTCTACTCCACTTCAGCTCCCATGCTGGGTTCAGTTAGGGTGACAATACACAAATATTAACCTGCTGTAGGGAGACCTACTACACACACTTTCCTCATAGAAGAATCCTATAGAATTTGAAAGGAGTGGACTTTAACATAGTTCTACACATATTCCTTTAGAAATCCACAGAATTGAATCAGGAGACGTATCAGTCATATAGATTATCTTTTTCTTAAGCTTTCAGGGGGATTCTGATATATTCATTTAAAAAGATGATGCAGAGAATTTGCTGATATGTTGAAGCTGTTACTTTACAAAATGCTATACCTCTGTTTTGCATATCTGCTTCTGCTGATAAGGCCTTTAGCATCGACTTACCAGACCAGAGACAACAGACAGCACTAACCTGAACTGATCCACTTGGACTGAACGACTGCTGTGATGAAGCTAAGAACTATTTTTCTCTGCAGGGAACTCCATTTGGAGAGTGGGAAATTCCCAGGCACAAAACAATGATGCCAGGTGTTGGAAGCGGGAAACGTAACTTCGGGAAAGCTCACAGAGGCATGCGAAGCTGTGGGAGCTGAAAGAGGAACCCACTAAACTGCGAGAAGAGCCAGACAGACATTGACAGGAAGGGTTATAGAACAATTTCAGCCATGGCATCAGCTGATTTCACACGTGGCCAGTTAAACCAGCAGGACTCCCTGGTTCAGATGGCAAGCAGTGAGTTACAGAAGGATCCTGGCCCAGCAGACCTTAGCTATAACATGCAAAAAATGCTCCAGTGATGAGAAAATAAATGAGCACGGAATTCATTTTTATCTACATCTGTGTATCTCACAGTTCAAAATAAACAGCAGTCGTGTCTTAGACTCCTCTGCAAAGCCCGTGTTTGATGCTCTACTAACAGAAATGAACTACAAAAGCAAAATTGTCAAACTAGAAAAAATAAAGACCTGTGGGAGACAGGAAGTGCTGGAACTTCTAGCAGTGCTTCTAGCTCTTTGGGTAAATGTTTGTTAAGTTCAGTTCCCTCATGGACTAAACCATAGAAATACCCAGAGTTTCTATAAGAAGTTTCAGAATCAATATTTGTGCAGAAAACTTCCGTGTCGTCATGGGCCTGTGCTCTGGCACATCCTCAGAGATCTGTTTCTCTTCTCCCTCCCAACTTTGGTACGGACAATCCCCACCAGGATGCGTGGAGCAGACACAAAGCCTCTCACAAGGAGTTTGGATATCCTGCGCGACAAGCTGCCCCATGCAGACGGAATCCCCAGGTTCCAGCCTGCCCCTCGGCAGAGCCTGCAGGGAGGCTGTGCTGTATGCTTTGGGAGCAAAGTGCTGCATTCCCCTTTCATCTCTATTTTCACTCTTCTGCATGTGTCCAGGTTCTGCAGTGGCCTTTCAGAAAAGATCTCTTGCAATCAGGTCTCATTCCTACCACGAGGGTCTATGCTACAGAGAGACGGCCTGAACCCATGAGGGAGGTGAGATGAGAATGCAAACACTTGTACCGCTTCAAGAGATGTGCATTCGCAGGCCTCTCAACTTAGATGAGTGCCTACGTCTTCACTTTATGCCTGATGTCACAGCCATTACCAGAGAAGCGGGGTGAGAAAAAGGTACTCCTGTTTGAGAAGTGGGTATTTATTTTCTCTCACAGTCTGTCCAGCTGGGTCGGCCACCACAATACATTTTGCACTTCTCCACTAGTCAAGCATGATGCCTTAACTTAAATAGCACAGGACAGAAAGTCTACGTTTGTCCTTGTGAATGACAAACTCCTAGTCACTAGGACACCAAACTAGGTAAGACATACTGAAACCTCTTGCACAAGAAGATCAACATTTATATTAGTATATATTTGTCTATAAATTTCCTGCAGTTACTGTGTCCTCTTCCCTAAGTAATGACATAAAAATACATCATAAAATAGTGAAGCATCATATGGGAAAATAAGTCTTCAAGACCAATGACCTTTCCCAAAAGCTCAATGGCAAACCACATGAAACGAAAAAAAAATCAACAATCTAATTTCAATGATTACTTTACGCAGACACAAGGGAAAGATTCTGAAATAAAAGAGATACAAACCCAGAATCAGGTTTTCACAGATGTTACCCTGCTAGGGTTCCCACTATATCTGACAAGATAAGCCGGAAGAGAACCTATTTTTGTATCTCAGGCTAAGCTGTTAGAAGCTATTTTTAATTCTACTGTAATGATCAGTACTTTCATTTCCCTTAGCAAACCAACAAAAAAAAAACAACAGAAGACAAAGTCATATAATAGGGAATAGCAGGCTGCAGGGAAAGAGCCAGGGAGTCAGCTCAAAACTGCTAATTCTACAAAGAGGATGATGCACATATTAAAGGAAAAAAATGGAAATATTTCAAAACACCAAGGAATTTGAAGTGTTTGTGGATGCCACCAAAAATAGCTGACTGTAACAGGGCAACAGACTCCTACACTTGTGATGATCTGTACAGGGTTTATATTTTCCACAAGTTAAGCAGTCAGCACTCCATATGGACGACTTGCTCAGATGTATGCAAGCTAGATAGCTCTCAATTTATCTACAACTTCTTGTTTTTACTGTATATCATTAGTTACACCTAAGCATCATTGTAGATACATTGGTTTCTTGTCCTCCACTCAGCAAGACACAGTCCTTGTGACATGTAGACAAGGCGATCTGCATTCCTCCGATTTTTGTTGTCCTTTGGTCCATGTAGTAGATAAGCAGATTACTGGTTCTTTACATTTCCCTTCACTTGGCTTCAGCATTTTAAAGCTCTTTGGTTGTCATCTTCCTCAACTGGCAAGCTCACTTCTTAAATTCAAGCCATGAGTTCATGAAGCACACCTTGAGAATCTGTTTACCAGAGCTCCTGGATTAACTCTGCCATTTGCATAACGGTAAACTTAATGTTGCACTTCCAGAGCTTGTATCCTCTAAATTGCACTTACTGATGAAATACAAAATCCTCTAAAAGGGATTTCCAACCTAAACCAATTTGTAAAGTTGTTTTTTTTTAATATAAAACATTAAAGAAATTAAAGTGATCGGCATATAATTAGATTAATTATTCATATCTTCCAAGTTGCTTTAATTCTAATATATAATAAAAGATTAAATATCCACTCAAAGGATTAGGCAAAAAAGTCAAGCAGCAGCAACACATTTACATTACCTTACTGTACAAATTATAAAACTAATTAGTATAAAGTTTCATAAAAATGAATTGGATCTTCATTCACACGCTGACAGAACTTTACATATTCAGAATTGACACCCATACTATTTTACCATGTTTGTAGTACAAGTCAGCCTCCTGTCTCTGCAACCGCCATTATGCTAGAACAGCTCTGCTTTTGTTCTAACTAGTGAAAATTAAATCTTGACCTAAATTTATAAAAAGCTAAAAATGTTTCAGTCAACTGCATGAAAACAAAAAGTGCAAGAGCGCCTCATTATACATCTTACACCGATACTGTTGAAAGAGTCTGAAATAATTCTTTATGAAAATCAAAAGACTGGTTTGGTTGCTGTTTTGATGCTTCTTTCTGATCTAGATTTCTTTCTTCTGAAAGTGCATGTAATTTCCAGTGTGCTGCATACTGCTTTCTCCTCATCTCAAATCACGGGAACATTCATTAAAAGTCCAAGGCTGTGTACTATAAACAATTATGTCCTCCACCTTTGAAAATTGCTGTCTTCTGAATAAAAAGAGATTTCAGAGGATTACAATGAGGACCAAAAAAATAGACTTTCCTATCCTACATTTTTGCTGAGGTGGTGCTGTAGGGCAGTTTCTAGGAGGTAATGAGTACCCTTCAATATCACTAACACTCTCTATGGTCAGATATTCTTGTTCTGGGTAGAAAAAAACTATTAAAGAATAATAATATTTCCATTAGCTCATTTACCACTAAAAAAACCCAACGTTTGTATCTTGAAGATAATGTCTGTTTTCATCTTGTGGCCAAAGAAAGAAACAGATTGTTCTAGTTTCTTAAGGTTGTTACTCATCCTTATCTAAGGTAAAATGAAACCCATTGCTTTTAACAGTTTTCCAAAGAATTGCTTTGCCTATTTTTAGCCATGTAAGCTATGTAACACTTCAAAAGCAGACTGCGCTGTATCAAAGTGTACTTTTTCATTACACAAGGCCCGTAGGAAGTTGAACAAATTACCTTTAGAAAACCCTAAATAGGATTTTCATGTCTGAGAAGTCCAGTGAAACCTGAAGACAAAAATCAACATTTTCAAAATTAAACGGTTTCTAAAATAACTGTTAGAAATGTTCCTTGGACTTTATTCTTGTTGTTTCTTGCTTTCAAACAGCTGGACCCTCATCCAGCTTGAGGTCTGCAGAGCAGGATAGTTGCTTTTCAAGAGTCAAAGAAGAAAGGGGTTATGGGTTGGGGGAGTTTTGCTCATAGACCTCAATTTTGTGAAACGTTTGCTGACTGTTGGCCATAACTGTGAACCCACTCAGCGACGGCTGACAAAGCAGAAGTTCAGAGCTACAGGCAGGCTAGCAGAGATGCTAATGGCACTCCAGCAAAATGAGAAGGCAGGCTTTTTCAAAACACTTCTCTCCACAGCTCTGTTACATGCATCATGCAATTAACTTCTTGATGGGGTTAGGAAGCAACATTTTGTTCCGACTGATGGAAGGATCTTTACGTGATCAGAAAACAATCATCTTGGATGGACTATTATAGTTCATTTCAACACCAAGTGGTCGGCTATTAGGCAGCTGGAAGTTCTGATGATAATAGAAAAGGTAATTAGGCTGGTTCACCAACAGCAGAAGGAGTACTTGCCCTGCCATGAAGACGGCTGAAAGTTTGAAGAAATAAGAAAAACTAGAAGGAAGGGAAATTCACTAGAATAAGCAGTTGGTGCTTTAGAGCATAATTATCAGAAAGAAAACACGTTGTTTAGCATACTTTATGTTAATGGAGGGCTAGCATGGCCCACTGTGCATAATTTAGCTGAACAATTGATAAGAAATTTTAATACATATATATATACGATTACGGCTACAGAAAAAAAAGACAAAACACAAGAGAGATCATAATAGGCACATGTGAACTCTGAAGGCCTAATTACATCACGGGGGAGGGTAAGCAGTTACTGCTGAATCAAGCAGAAAATTGGGGTAATTTGTAAACAGGTAGAGCAGTTATCCAGGTGCGCCAGCATGTGCGTAGGGGGCTGGCGGTGGGGCTTCGAACCGAGGACTTCCATCTGCCTTACAGAGCAAGCAGCACAGCTGAACGCTTCCCTGAGCTTAACCAAAGGAAATTCAATGCAGAAAAAGAGCCAAATAGCCACCTCTGCCTCCCCAGTGCAGCCCCCTACCCACCTCCCAGCTGAGATAACCCAATGCAGTGGGATGTTTGTGGGAAAAGAAATACTGTCTGTGGGTGAAAACTGAAGTTAGTGCTTGTGTGCGTGAAGCTCAGAGATAAAGCTAACTGACTTGGTGTTCTGCCATCAGTACACTCCCTACTCCAGCGAGAGCAAAATATTTCATACATGACACCCCAGCAGCAGAAGGAACCATGCACAGGTTAACTGCTGCCAACGATGGCTGCTGAGGCCATGGTCTCTCCCCCAGAGCAGACAGGAATTTCTTCAGGTGGTCAGTTATGGGAGGGAGAAAGGGAAATCAAGCTGCTGGGACTTCCAGCAAGAAGTGTGCCAAAGGTACTCATTTCAAGGACGGATGGACGGGAGAAGCTTTTTTGCACTGGCCAAGTGTCATAGAAATAGGTTTGAAACTGTATTTTTAAACAAAAATATGCAACAGAACATGATATTTTAACAAGTTATAATGATGTGCCTATTGCTGTCTCTTGAGGTGGGGTGGCAGAGCAGTTAAAATGTCTCCTGGTGCCTTCAAAAGTAGGAATTTGGGTCTCCCTCTGACCTCTGCCAACAAGAGGAATCCAAGTGAGCTGGTAGGTGTGTGATCAGCTGCCACTTCGCGAAGCATTGCAGCTGCATACTAACCTCCTTCAGGACATCTTTACTGGATAGCCAAGCACCTAGCCGTGATGCATGAAAAAATGTAGGATGAAAAAAATACTTTGGAAATCCTTGCATCTCAGATTGAGTGCTCACACATGTAGATTTTGCAGCCTGGAGGTTTAAGCAGAAGTTCATAAAGTATCTCCTGACAGCATTGCATGTGCAATATTCTTACTGTTTTTGGAAAGGCCACTTCCAGCTGTATTGCTATGGTAGACACCTAGCAGACTTTACTGAAAAGAGCAAGCACGTTAGCTCCTCCAGTGCAGACCAGCCATGCGCGCACAGCAATTCCAGCAGGCCCATGGTGTGTTTTTTCCCTGTCAGATTAATTCATCTCACTAGCAACGTGCAAAGCAACAACAAAACCGGGCGGTCTCTCTAGAACCTGGCCTAGTGGCAATCGCAGCCTTCAGCATTCCGCCACGCAAGGACAGACCTGCCAGCACCACGGCCCTGCAGAAGCCCTGACCATGCCCACCGGCTACGGAAGGACCCCAGGACCCAACAAGCAGGTGCTCCCAGGCCACGCTCACAGACCTGGACCTGAGGGAAGTAATCAGATGTGCAGGAACTGTTCAAGTTCATGCATATTTATGTTGTATCTTTCCTGTATTTTTTTTTAAGGGTCTCCAGGATGACCAGCCAACCTCAGCCACCAAATCCCAGCTCGCAACGGTATTTAAGGATGAGGAATGGGCATTGCAAACTGCAGAAAGCTAGGACTGTTTTCTAATGATTTTTTACATTAAACCTCCCTCCATCTGTGCCTTCTTGTGCCAGACAAACCAGTAATTATCAGGAAATGCCTTCACTTTTAATCTACATCAGTATGAATGCAATCTCAGAGCAACCCACGGTGACTGGAAGCTATTATTTTCATAGGAAATAATACTGACTGGAAATGATAACTCACAGTGCGCAGTGTGTGTGTCATCATCTGATAACATGCAAGGCTGTACATCCCACCACACCATTGTGTTGCAGGGCTACGATAGCCTTTATTAAAGGGGAACGACTGAACCAGGAGCCTTGTCAAGTCTGCAGGGGAGGCTGCAGGGGTTGTATCAACACGGAACTTTCATTCATTATTTATGATTATAAAAATTTGGGGCCTTGGAATTGGCAGCATGAGAAGCTGTTTTAATTTGAGCTATAATTCTCTTTCGTACTTTCAGTCATTGACTATGTCTCAGATAAACATTCATTTGGGAGACCAAGATTATGGCGTGGAAAAAAAAATATAACAACCCAAGGATCTTTAGCTCTCCTCCCACAAATTCTTCCTGGAAATACTCTTGCAAAATCCTCTGCCCATTTGAACAGCATGCTTATGATTAACTGCAGATGAGCCCAGCAGCTTGCATATGTAGTTAATTTGCTCTAAATTTCCACGCTGTATTATAACGCTAATGATCACTAATAATAGACAAACCCACAGTTTATTGAGTAAGTAATTTGAGACATTATGATTTGTATCATGTGACTAGGATCAGGCTGACCAATTTAAGCTGGGCAGAAAAAGATAAATAACGTGTAAATCAATCACACCACCAGCACGCTCTGTTTCCTTGCAAAATGATATGGATTGATTGGGGAAAAGAAGGCCCTGCTAGCTACTACTGCTAGGAACTAGAGTCAATAAACTTCCATGCTCAAGAGTAAAAGGTCAGATGTGGAAGGAAGTTTATACCTAAACAGCAAAAGTGATCTTGTCACTTGACTGCATGGGCTTGGATGAGTTTGCATTTTGTCCTGATGGGCGAGGCATGCTTTTAAAGGATAATGAAGACAGATAACATATCATGCAGCCAATAAAAAGGAAACCATGCTAAACAGACAAAACTATGCAAAAAACAGTTGCACTCTGGCTTGCGGTCAAAGCTATCTTCCAAAATCATGTAAACAAGATAACCATCACGTGCTGTCTGTGAGGCTATTTCAGGACTACAATAGATACTTACATTTGTTTTCCTTTCATAGGAATTTTAGTTTTGATTGAAGTGTTTATTTTTAACTTTGGAAAACACTGAAGGTTCATTAATTGAAAATCCTAATGCATTTGTAATTAATTGCTTTAAAGAATAGTTAAAAATAAAAAATAACTGAACTACATTTAATAACTTAGTGAGTGATTAGTGTACTCGAATGATGAGTACCTGCCTGTGGCAGTGGGACTTGCAAGGTACTTTGAGAATTCTGAATGAAGTTTTGTTTAATATAAAGCATTACTAATTTTTAGAGAACAAAGGAAAGCAGAGGAAGAAATTTCTTGGATTCATCTTTCTTTGGACCTCGTTATATGAGCCTCAGATATAGACTTCACTCCAGCAGAAGGCAGCTGTACACACATCTCTCCAGAGCCTGGTAATAATGCTCGGAGGTACAGACAGAAGAGAAAGCTTTAATATAACATCTCCACAGTACTCTTCCGGGAATAGGAGTTCGCATGTGAATTGAACTTGCACCCAGTTATCTCATGACTGCAGCTTACCCTCAATCACAAGACAAAAATACTACAAAATATACTGTGGAGAGCAATTCTTGATTGTTTCCAGGGCATGGATTAAGTGTAGCCAAATGACTCTCTTTCTCTAACTTGCAGTCTTTTATGGCCAGCAGGCCAGTCAAATACTTCATGTTTAAATAGAAAACCTGGAAATGGATCACAATATAGTCCACTTTTTCTTACATGTTTTTACAACACTGTGTTCATAATATGACTTTTTTTAAATTTAAATGCAACTAATTTCATGCATGGATATGTAGTGTCATGTCCTGGAGTGATTTTGTACTGACAAGTCTACCATATCAGAATCCATGAAATGTTAGAATAAAAACACCCCAGCATCGCCTATTGTGCCTCTCAGGGAAATGTTTTGTTAAACATTGCAAATTCCCTTCGTTGAAGCAATGAGATCCTTTTCAGAAAGGGAGCACAAAGAAAGATGAATACTGAGCAAAGGGAAAGAATATAATAAAGAGGCTGAAAGATGCCGAAACAACACGGTTTTGAGACTTCTTCACCTGTGTTTAGGTAAAGTCATCTCTGGCACCTTAGGGAGAGACTGACACAGCTAGCTCCCAGCTTTAACACTTTAACAAACTATGAAATACAGATGGCATTGGTTGAAAATGGCCAGCTTGGTTTCCCCAGATTTTTCGTTGAAAGCCCAAACTTCGTGGAATACAAAGATACCTGTTCACCTCTGCTGCACCATGGCCAATGACAGGGAGCAGGACAGCCCGCGCTGAAAGCCCAGCTGGCGTTTCCCAAATGGTGGAAGCCTCTGCTTGGTGCAGCTGCTTTGAAAGAAAAGAGGAGGGCAGACTCCTTGCTTCAGTCCTGTTTTCAAACCAAAGGGAAAAAACTTGAACAAATAAAGTATGAGAATAGTAAGCAGACAGAATCAGAGCGGATACTCTACCACCAAGCAGCCCAAAGTGACTGACTGCTGCAGCCAAGTGCTGTTCAAAACATGAGATTCTGGCCATTAGCTCTCAGGCTGTAGATTCCACTGTGCCATTGGTGAAATACATGATAGGTTAGCGATGCTCCCTTCGCTCTGTTTGCTCTAAAGGCGGCTGTGCTCACAGTGCTTCCTCTGCTTCATTCATTTGCAGAGTGTTTCTTCCGATAGGCAGCCAAGCTTAAGGCAGCCACTTTTATCTTCAAGCATAATTCTCCGTTCACACATTGCGAGAAACACTTCGCACCTTGTAAACTTTTACATAGCACTACTGAGCCAAAATGGACTTAATATTTTTAAGGACTCGTGGACCAAGTGTAACTGAAGTCTGCATGAATCATCTGCATTCAAGCCATAGTACTGGCCGTGAAATATCTACTGACTCAGTGCACTGTCAGCAGAATATGCTTAAGCATATCCTTTCTTCTTTTTTTTTTAATTACTTAACACATTTTAAACATTAACTTTAAATGAAAATACTAGTATAAAAAAAAACGTTTCTAATAAAAAAGTATCCTCACATTTTATTAAAAATAATTAATTGATCCCCCGATAATTCATAGGATGCATGCTAGGTTTCTTATTTCTATTTTATATCTGTAAACACAGATATGGATAATTAAGCTGACTTGCTAGTGTCAATGTTTTCCTAGGCCAGGTCAGAATGAGACCACCTAAAGTCACAGAATATGTCCATAATGATGTACAAGTTCAATCTCAACCAGTCAATGAGCTGCTCTGCCTGCCTAATAGACAATACCCTTGTGGTCCATCACACAGCCCTTCCCACTCTACATCCTTCTCCAAGGCCCTAATCTATATCTCAGAATCATCTGGGCCATGCAGTGCCAACCCCTCCTGAGCAACCTCATGGTACGTTTTCCTTGGTGGTTGGCATTAGTCTCAAGCTCGCTCGTACCTTCTACGTGGCACCCTCTTGCCCCAGTGGCACTGACCCAACTGCTTGTGAGGCTCCTCTGCAAACAGCCCCACCAACCTGAGCGTGCGCTCGGGACTCCCAGGAAAAAAAGCAGAGAAACAGCATGGTTTGCCTGGGGTAAGGCACTGAAGAATATCTGAGGGGAAACCACCGCTCAGAAGCAATGCTCAAGCAATAGGATATCACAGATCCCAGGCAATCATGTCCCCCTGGACCACTTTTGAAGTACAGCTTTTCTCTCAGGTGTTAAGGTAAAGAAATGTCCTTCCTGCATCGCTCATTTTTTTTCTCAGTGATTCCTGCATAATTTTTCTTCAATTTAAACATTTTTAATGGAAGATGTTTTATCTTTTCTAGCCTAGAAATTTCACCAGAACCTTGAAGCTCTTTTTTCTTTTTGATTTGTTCCCCCTTCAGCTATAACAAAAAATCTTGTAGGTGCAGTGTTCAATCTCTCTGTCCTCAATGGATAAGAATGGGAACAACTGTCACAGACTTTGGCTACTCAGTTGATCATTGTACAGGGAAAAAGACAATCCACGTCAGTCTCTTAGAGGGGTTGGCTATGCTATATCCACTGAAGTAAAGGGGAGCAATAATATTATTTTAGCATGAAAAAGAGAAGACATCACTGGGAGTCCACAATGGCTGAGCCACAATTTTACACAGTAACTTCTAAGAATAAAAGTCTTGTTGAAATAATAATGAGGTGTATCAGTGGTGGTTTAAGACCTGCAAGAATACCTCTTGGGCTGAATACAGCTTCAGAAAGAGACAATAGACTTCATTTCTGTATAATGATTGTTCATGATACTCATTTGGAAAGTCGAAGTATCAGTCTTGTGAGAGTCTCAGCTTTACAAATGTCTGTGGAAAGAATTTCTCATTTCTCCTCCTTTTAGTACAGCTTCCCATTTCTTTATAGATATTTATCAGGCTCGGGTAAGAGCTGTATCTAAAAAGTACAAAAAAATAGGTCTTTTTCAAAAAACAAATAACATTTTAAAATTTGGTTTAAACTTTGTAATTCTTAAAATGTTAATGAATTTCATCTTGGCTTGTCCATCTTAAAACTCCACTGTCTACATCCAGGAACTTAATACCAGCAATATAATTTTAAAGCTGCTAAATAATCCCTTTATGGCAGGTAACAGAGCACTGTTGGACTTGAAAAATGGAATTAAAATTAACTGGATTTTTAGCAATGTGAGGATGTTAGAATTAGAGTGTGAAGGCAGTTAATTATATTAGTAAGATGGATAATTAAAAACTACCTTCCCAAAAGAGGAAATCCCATCTATTACACATTTGTCAAAATTTTGGATTGGTCAAGTGATATCACAACCTAATTCCTGTTTCCTTTATATTTCTGCAGCAGTTTGTGGGGTGCCCTGTATCAGAATTTTAAATGATGTGTCAGAATATAAGTTATGCAACACTAAATGTAAGGATATTTTTCAGTTGGATGTTTCAATACCTAATCTGAATTTATTGTGGTGTTTGAAAGTGAAGAGAATACTAAAGAGGTCTCAGCATCACTGAACAGGCAGATACTGCAATTAGTTTGCCATCTCATGTTAATTAGCTTTCCTTGTTATTCAGGGAACAGAGCACACTAGAAAAAAGTGGCACATTTCATGCTTTCTAGACTTGATTGAGATCTTTTCAGCAGCAGCTGGCATTTCCGCGGGCACAGTCAGCCCGAGCAGGACATAGTGGCGCTGAATTTCCAACCAAAAGCGCCTGGCGCTCTGCAGAGGATTAACAACAGCAATGTGTAAAGGCCTCTGCAAACAGATGCTCAGCACTATGAGAAGGAACCACAGAAGTGTGAACCAACTCTCTTGCAACCAGTTATTCTCAAAATGAATATTCACCGTAAAGAAATTTGAAAAAAATCCTTTGTTAGGAGCATTCAAAAGAAGAAGCCTGAGAAAAATGATGGTCCAACGGGAACCGAACTGGAGGAGGGCTGAACCTATTCTTTTTCCAGTCCTGTCTCTGTTTCACCTGCAATCACTTAGTTTTCCTATGCCTCATCTGACCCTTTTTTGAAATGAGGATAATAATATTCATGCACCTTTTTCAAGTTATTTGAGATTTATAGGGAAGAAGCCTTACCAAAAGGCTAGGTAATATCTTACCAGCCGTGCTATTGCCTTTGTTTGCAGCTGGTTCTTCAACAGAAACCAGATTATGCACCCTCAAATTCATGAGGAAATACTGGCCTCCATCTTTCATGTGGAACCAAAATAACAAAGCACTGCAAAACACTGCTATTGGCGAAAAAACACAAAGTAGCAAGCTGGTATTCGCAGGAGGGGAACAGAATAAAGGTAATCTGATTTGTATCAGAAATACCAACATGTTTCTCCTGCGCTTGCAATATATTCATTTTCCTAACCTTAGCAATGTTGCATGTAGTCTGCTTACTGGTGTTTTCAATCACAACTTTATCTAAACGAAGTCGTCAGTGTGGGAATTATGAAGTTGCTATTTATTTCCAGCCTCTATCATGCCATTAATTCATCACTGCTACTCTGTGCACATCCAAACATTCTGTGGAACACAGCCTCTAACACTAGAACATGTGATCCATCTCTACATGGGAGGGGATTCTGGGCATTTATTACATCAGTGTAGAATCCACACCTTTTTATGATATCTCCATCGTGAGGATCCGTGAGGTTCATTCTCAGTGACACTAATGGACATGGTTCAGGCATAAACCTCATGAAGGATCTTCTGATCTGGAATATGAACCCCACTACGCATTACATGGCAACATCTGGCAAGAGGTCAAATAATTTTGGGGCCCACTTAGAAATGCTGGAGAGGGCTGGCTGGCTACTTGGTTAGTAGTACAAAGAAATGAAGAAAGTACACACTGGCTCATATTGCTTGTGGAGTTTCCACAATCGGTGAAATTCAATTTAACTAGTATATTACGTCTTTCATCTACAAGCACTCTCTAAACCTATAACCATTACATATGCACCGCAGATAAAAGATCTGCTGAGTGGCTGAAGAATGTCCTTGTTGCCTATGGTTTAATGAACTGAAACCATGGTATAGCCAGGACTGAAAAATGCTCTATAGAGCAACTGAGAACATTCTTCAGAGTAGGTACCCCCACAGGACTCAAAAGTTAAGAGCAGAGTTATAGATTTGGCCTTCTTCTGAGAGATGGTGCAGCATGTTGTAAGGAATAATAGCTGGCACTGACTCAGTTCCTTTGTGGTGAAGTCTGCAGAGGCATCTTAACCTGTCACAGCTAATGGGTTTTGCTATGGATGCCAAAGCATAACATGGTGAAAGCATTTGAAAAAAGAAGCATAAAAATATCTAAAGCACTGATAGTCTCAGGGGCAGTTTAAAAAAAAATATATATTTTTTTGGTCCGATTGGTTTTCAGAAGCCCTACAAACACTGGAGGACAGCAAAGTTAATGAAGAAGTAATGAAATAACTGAGGGGAAAAAAGAACTGTAGAAGTTTTTTTAAGTAATACAAAATCATTACAAAGTCCTGGGTACACATGCATTTTTAAACAACGGCTGTAATAACGGAAAATTAGGCTCCATGACTTATTCATGGGCTGCTGGTTAACACTGTTCTCCATTTCAGTCAGTTGACTTTATAAATAATATCTTTGGGTGAGATGCTATTGTTTTGGCCATGCAATATGAAAAATAACTACCTGCTCTGGTGAATCACAGATCATTTCTGCATTCTGTAACCACATCTGATGATATGGATTTCAGTGCAGATCAGGGAGGAACTGCTTCTGCTTGGAAAGGTAGAAAGAACCCCAGCGATAAATATTCCACTTTCAACTCTAAAATTGCAGTCGCCTATTTGATATAGAAATCGTAAAAATTTTACAGAAGAAAACAGTATTTGATGAGTCTACAATCTTTATACTTAAGGGATATTCAGAGGACCTATAAATCCCCAGTGGAATTAATAATTGAGACTCTTGAAAGCTCTAAAAGGAAATATTAAATATGCAAAATCTTGGTGAAAAGCATAATTAAGGCCATAAATGCCTAAAAGTTTAAAGGGCAGGCTACCTCTCTCAAAGATTTTCCAGTATAACATTTATATGGAAGTATAACACAATACATTTTTAAGCAGCATTCTATATTACCTTTTTTGCACCAATTTTTAACTTTTCAGCGTTAAATAGTATATTTTAGAATACAGTTTCCAAGATCTCCTGAATTAAAGATGATTTGAAGGCCCACACTCTTGTTTTCTCTTACTAAAAGGTTAAAAATTTCACTCCTTCAGCTTCTAAAAGTTAATAGTGTCTTCTGTGCAGAGTAAATGGCATTTACTTATAGGGCTGAGGTTTTCCCTTCTCTTTTATCATTCATTGTTTCTCTTCTTATATTCTCGGGTTGGCTTTTCTCCAATTTTGAGCACAGTTTTCAGTTAAGGAGGAGGAAGCCTCCAGCCCTGACACAAAAGTCCTAAGACCTGCAATTGAGTTAGCCCAGCTGTCAGAGGAAGAAAATCTTCCCTCCTTGGTTCCAGGCATTTCAACATTTCCAACAAATGTTTACAGCTGTATCTACAGGAGACATGTATGTATGCACATACCATGTGAGCTCTCTTGAAACAGACACAGCAATATTTCATATTGCTTACTGAATGAACAAGGACACTGTTTGTAATAGTCCCAGATACTTATAATTATTTTTAAAATTTTCAAAACAATAGGTGCTTGGTACCTTTGATTATCAGGTCCTTGTGTTTTCTAGAACACGCTGACTTGATAAAAATATTGATCTTCAACTGAAGAGAAAAAGATGAGGGTAGTTTCTTGCATTAACTTCTAGAAAGAAAATATTTTCATTTTGTACAAAGTGATTTCCAGAAGAATAGCTCTTAATTACAGGACAGCCTACACACAGTTTCCCCCTCTCCAAACCAGCACTTTTTCTTGATGCTAACCCCACCCCGTGTATTTGGAACACCTTCCCTCTTGGCAGGGATTTGTTTGCTTTTATATCTAAGCATTTCTGCTCACAGCAGGTTGTGAAGTAATGGAAGTTCCTATCATGCAATTCTGATAACCATCTTGCTGTTTCTTCCTCAGTTCCACTGTGACATGAATTTAGCAGCTAAAATATAAAAAATAATCCCAGTAGATTTAAAGATTAGTTCTGTATCTTTTGAAAGAAATGATTCCCAGCCTCTCTTATGAGATTTTGTTGCTTTGTAACTCAAGAGCCTGACAGAGTGAGGCAAGTGAAGTGGAATAGAGATGATATTCACATGACACAACTCTAGCAAGATATCTCAGGGCCCTTCCCATTCTATAAAGTCCAAAGCCATGATTTGTCTCCTTATGTCATTACTCACTCAGTAGCCCAGCCCATACTTCTTGCCAGAGTCCTGGAATTGATCAAGGTAGAGACTTTCAGTCAAAAAGCATTCTTACTCTTCACTCATCTCTGCCATTTTTATGTTATTGTAATACATACTTTGCATTGAAGACTAAGCTTCTGGGTAAAAAAAAAAGAAACAGGCTCACCCCAGCTCAAAGGTATTTACAGACATTAATTTCCACAAATATTCAGATTATTTGCAGTGTAAGTTTTATGAATGCTGTATTGTAGCATAGAAAAACAAAACCAAAAGTATCAGCGATGAGGCAATTTTAAGGTGCATCCTTTCAGAGTACTTCTGTTAAGAGCATCACTAGGAAGCCTGCACTCTGCCAAGACAGAAAAGATGTTATATTGGCTGACAATGTTAGTCCTTTAACTGCATGTTTTGTTGGCATAAAGGTTCAGCTATATATATAAATATTATATATAAACGGCAACCAAACTCTTAAGAACTAATTTAGCCATGTAGGCACAGATGGCTAGGTAATACAGGAGTATATAGCTGTGTCTGGATTAGGATTAAAAAAGATACTAATGGTACTGGATATCATCAGAAGAGCAAGAGAGCTCTCCCCTACGCCCTTCCTAAAGATGGGAGGAATTTTATGTTGCCACGGGGGGGTATTTCACGTTACACTGTAGTTACGATACCCAAGCACTGGACTCTCACAACTATTTAATGCCAACAGGAGCCTGATTATCAGGTTGTTATTTTTCTTTGCACAGCTGCTGTTCTCTACGTTTTATACGTTCATCCATGAAGTAGCGAAACAGGACTCCCTGGACAACTTTTCAAGAACTGGGTTGTAAGCTTGTTTGCCGCTTCATGACACCTGCTATTTGGGCATTTAGCTCCCATAGTTTCCTTCAGCTATTTTCAAGCTTCAGTTTGCTTTTGGTCTGATTCAAAGCCTGACTTAAAATGCTAACGCCAGTAGCTCAGCTCCCCTTTTAATGGATGGTTGTTCATGTCATAAATCATCCGCGTTACTGGAATACATCATGTCAGCTCCAGCACAGCTGACAGATCAGGCACAGAGATATGGCAGGCCACCCTGGGCCACAGGTTTAGAGTGTGTATGGGAAAATACGGTATTTCTGACACTCTTTTAAAAAGGAAAAGAAATATGTGAAAAATAAGGAATTTCTGACACCCTTTAAAAATAAATAAAAAGGCAGTGAAGCATCTGAACTGCCTCAAACATGGCTCTGAAGACTACAACGGTAATGAAACATAGGATGTCTCAGCGAAGTCGACTCAATGGTGTGTCAGATGGGCTGGCGAGAATATGATATATCAAGCTACTTTTTTGCTTTTTTATATTTAGTCTTTTTAAAAAGAAGCCATCATAGAGCACGCAGTAAATATTTTTGACCAGGTATTCCTAACAAAAGCCACTGAATTGTCAGCTCAACTTCACTGCCTACAGCAAACCATGTCAGACAAGAGTGATGCACGTAACACTCGCCTGCGCATAGAAAACCCCCAAATCCAAAACTTCTACCAAAAATCCAACCACTTTAAACCAGGCTATAAACTGTTAATTTACCATTTCATCCTATTCTCATTTTTCTGAGAGACACAACAGAGAAAGAAAAAATAATCCTGACTGGATTCACAGATGAGGTGATAATTACATCCCTTCTACACAAAAATCCAACTAACTAGAATTTCTTCAGGGAAGAAGAAAATTGGTACTTCCACTTCAACCCACAGGGCTGGTGTGTGGTAATTCTGCAGTTTTTACAGAAGCTGGAGCAGCAAGTGTGACCGTCCCTAACACACAGAGAGTCTCGCGGGCCGCGGACGTGTCTGTGCCCCACACCCTCCTTTGGTCTGCCCAGACGTCCCCACCAGCTCCGGTGGGAAGGCAGTGGGGTGCCAGATGAAGAAACCTTTCATCTCTCCACCTGCACACATTTTCTACCAATATGTCACCCACTCAACTCCCATTTCAGAACCAGCCCCAGGTGAGTTTCTCTCATTCTCTACCCATTTAATAAGCCCGACCTCCTCAGTTTTTCCCTGGTGCAAAGAATATAATTAATAAGTCACTCATTCCATCATATTGACCTGCATTATTTTAAATTAAAGTTAATGGCAGCAATGAAAAAAAGATTATAAGGTTAAAATATATGTACTGCATATCTTTGTACAGTTTCTTATTAGTCATACAGACAAAATTTACATGAAAATATAGCTTTGCTGCAGCCAGATCATTACTAGCTACATGCATCATATGAAGGTCAAATACTTTCTCCTTTGCAAAACCTTTAGGACCTGATATCAACAAATCTCCAAAGGCAGACAATAGTGTCATCATCCTTTACACATCTACCAAGTAAATCATATCTCTAATTGTTTAAATTTCATATTTATTTTTTCTCTTGTGACACCCTCAGAAGTAGGAAGACAATCTAATCAGGTAGGAACATTTTGTTGTGTGTAGAAAAGCAACCCACGTTGACCACAGCTTAGTCCTCAGCTTACAAAATTACTCATACTATTCAACATGCAGAAGCCTGGAGATAGCATATATAAATGAAAAGTACAAGACAAAAATAAAACTCAAAATGACAAGCAACAAATACATGATATACTTTCCCTCCTTAGGGAGCACTGATATAACAGACAATACACTTTGGAGACATGCGTATATTGAACTGTTGTAGAATAAATATCTTCTTGTGTACAAATAATACTTCATAAATCCATTGTAGGAGTAACTAACTTAAAGGGCCATCATAGGGCAATTGCTAGAAAAGGATTACTGAGGAAGCTGCTGAAAATCTCTCATGCCTGATACAGCCGAGTGATTCACTAACCCTGCAAACGCCTTCCCAGATAGAGACCTGCACCTTTGCCAGCCAGGAACCCCAAATGCTAAGAGCCTGAAAAGCATACCACGTGCCATCTGAAAAAAGAATGAGGAGGGAAGGAAAAAACAGATCGTGTAATATCATCCGTTCCTCTGAGGGGACGGTATCTTTCAGTCTTTCGTTTCTTTAACCCAAGGAACCAAATGAAAAATATATGATGACAAACAACTCGCAAACAGTTCCACATCTATTATACAACTGAAATCATAAGAAATGAGCTTGTTGAAATAACAAAAGAACTTGCAATTGCTTTGCTTCACATAACTCCCATATGTTTTTAGATATGTTTTGAAAGACAGCTTTTTTAGATTAATAAATGCCACGTGGTACACTTGGTTCTTGTCCACTGAGGACTGGGCCCAATCACAGCTGAAAGCTTTTGCCACTTAATATATGAATGGAGAACATCATGGCACAAATGGAAAAAAATATACGTTTATGGCTATGAGAATATGCAAATATGCTGCTTGGTCTCCATAATGTCCTTGCCATGCTCATAGAAGATTTGAACTTCTCACATGGGATTGAATTTTACAGAGTAGAGGGCGAGTGGGGGAAGGAAGATGAAATAGCTTCCATGGGGAAGGCAATGACATTCTATATCTATTCTCTCTGACTCAGATGAAGTAGGACCCACCAAATGATTTGTTGCCTGTTCCATAATACAGCTCATGATTGACACTCACAAGTTGAACATTGCTGTTTGGGTATTGGGAGGGGACTTCCCATAAACAAAATAAGAACGCTATCATTCATAGTGGTTCCTCTTCGTTGTGGGTTATGTGAATTTTCTTTCAGCATGAGGAGGATGTGCATTTTGTTCTCCACACTGCATGAGCCAAGACAGAGCCGAATGGGCTGGAAATGGAAACTCCTTCAAAAACTGCTTCTGATGACATTTCAGCCAGAAATCAGCTCTGATCCAAAGGCGACCCATTTCAAAGCAGTGTTTGCAAATGTGTGGACATTTTCTCTTCTTGAAACTAGTGCCCACACACCTAAGAGCTTTGGCTCATAGATGTTTGTTTATCAACTGTTCCCTTTACTGGTAAATGCACCAGAAGTGCTAAATCAAAGGGACTGGGCTGCCTCAGCAGAGTCACTGATGGGGAAGAAAACCTTGATTATTGGTCAACTCAGTACTAAACCCATTTCTAGTAGCTACCTAGAAGTCTACAACATGGGTGGTCTCCAAGTAATTCCTCATGGACTGCAAAACTCATCACCACAAACACCAACGCTATCTGAGCACAGGTTATGGACTTCCCACAGCCAGGACAGTCCCTCCTCTGCTCATGGTGCGGGTTGTCCGAACACCAAGGCAGAAACCTGCACTTAAGCCTGCTTAAACTCTGATTTGGGAGAAAAAGTGAGACCTTTAATGCTCAGACCTGTCAGACTGTTGCCTTGCCATGCTACAGCAGGTAGCATCATTTTAAAAGAGACGATGTTTTCTGTGAAGTGTTTCATAGTGTAATAGTCTCCAGTACTTCAACAGGAACCCCTCATGTAAGCTTGAAAAAGCAAAGTTAATAAAAAGTGAAACAGCCATGATAGAAGTAATGGGTATGAGGGATGGAGACATATATTTAACACCCATACCAAGTTTATTCATGACAATCACTCTTTCTTTATTAAATGTCACTACCATGGGTGACTGGTCTGATGTGTGTGATCCAGCTGCAGCACTGTATTTAGCATGCGTGTTCATCACACAGCATGCAAGCCTGTGCAGATACTCTCAGTTCTCCTTTTCCTTGTCATTATTGAATTGCATGGGCGTAACAGTTTGTATGCATTTTAAAAAAATGATCTGAATATGGTCTTCACATTCTGCATGCAATACGTGAGTAAACACTAAATAAGGGTTAGGAAATACTCTGCTTGGCCTGTGATACAGCCTGGTCTGGGATACAGATCATACCCTTCCAAAAAAAAAGACCTTAGTATAGGAAAGCATAGATTATGAAACCAATCAGAGGAAAAAAAAAAAGCTATATGAATGAAGAAAGAAGTCTTAGTAACCCTTACCCATTTGATTTTATTTAAATTTTTATGATCTTTGAAAAATACCTTTTGAAAGAGACACTATGTCTTTAAGATATTATTTTACTGCCAACTCCTCAGTATCTGCTGTAACTGAGCAAAAATAGGAGCAGATGATATCGGATATACTGTACTTCATAGAAACTGGAAAACACAAAGATCAAATTCTACATTAGAATAATTTTACACGCAATATTTGTAGTATATCTAATACATTTAATTCCAAATGATGCAAGTATTTTGTTTTCTGACTACTAAACACAATACTGCTCTGCAAATCTACCTAGTTACCAAAGTGCTGAAATTTCTCTGATCTCTACATCGGAGCCTCTTCCATACTCATCATCAAGTGTCACTTGTACATCGTAGCATAAGTATGAATTTTTCAGCTAAGAGCACCCGAGAAAAAGAAGTGTCTAAAGGAAATAATGACCACATCCAAATCATCTATTACAAAAAAGAATGACTCAAACCACAACTCTGAGAAGTGGAAACAACAACAGCTAAAATTATGTAACTTATCACTAGCACTTCTCTAAAACCCTAAAAGCAGCAATTTGAGCCACAGTAAAAATAGAAAGAAATAAGTAATCTGTTTGTCTATGTTTAGACTAGAAAAATTATTAATAAATAGATTGTCTCTGTGGCAGACCTAAATGCAGTAAGCTCTAGAAAAAAACATATCCCCAAAATATACCATTGAAAAGGCTTCTTCAAATTTATTGAAACACATCTATTGAGATCTGTGGAAATCACTTTTTCCTCTCTCTTATTATTGCAAATTTTTTTCAGTGTTAAAGAAGTGAAGGAAAGGAAGGCTACATGAGATTACAGAAGGAGGTGGTGTAGAGGGACTCCCCACAGGAAAACAACTAGTTATGGAATGGACTGAACTCCCAGGTGCTCAGTGAGCACGGGAACACACCAGAGACTATAATTTTAAGGGTGATCCCATGTTATATGCCAATTTTTATTTCGTAGAGGAAGCACCAACTATTACAAAAACCGTAACAACTGGGCAGCTGATCCTGCACCAGTGGGACATTGCCGGGACAGATCTGGAAGTGTTTTACAAACGCTAGCATGCAAATATTAACAAATATTAAAAATCGGTTTCTTGGTTTTTTTTTTAAGTAGAGAAATAAAGTGAAAGAGGAGGTTAAGAGAATTGCTAAATCTCACACAAATAATAAATGGCCTCACAGTGCAGGGGGACAAAGAAGGACCTATCTGTGACCAAGGCTGGTGCCCTGAAAGAGATTCAGTGGTAAATTATCACTCTGCATATGGGTATAACCAGAAATGAAATGACATAGAGCAGAAAAAGTGTACGTTCATGAACAAGCAGCAGATAATTTGATGTACAAAAGGCACTACTGAAACTACCAGGTTCTTCTAGCTATTTAATTCTTCTTTAAAAATTTGCTACCAGTTCTTAAAAGAGTTTACAAACGACAAATTGGAATTTGCACTTCAATTTAGTTGTTTCTGAGATTTGCCACTCTTTCTCTCTTTTTTATGGCTTCACAAAGCTGCAAGTCACAAGCGTTCTGAATGAAATCCCTTTGGGTCTCATCACTAGAATCAAAGGAAAACAAATGTCTGGGGGAAAAGGTTATTCTGGAAGTCAGGTCTGCTGAAAGGAGCTGACATACTGTGCAGTGATGATGCAGCTTGATTGGTTGTAGCTGTCATTTTATTATATCACGTAAAGGAATACAAAACTATCTCTTAGCTATGGCAGCCAAAACAAGACTTCTTAAATATAAACGGTCTTGAAAACCATTTGGCCAATTTATACGGCAATTAGGTAAGACTTTCATTCACGGTACACTTCTTATTTCACTAGTAAATAGGAGCTAGAATAACTTCACTGAAGACTGATAACTAAATTCTGAAAGCTGAAGTATCAGAACATTATCCTTTCTCCATGCTCAAAAACGGCTTATCTTTAATGACCGAGCTGGTTTTATTTCGTAACATCTCTGCATAGACATTCTTCATGTATTTTTACAATTTTTGCCTTCAGAAAGAAGACCACCGTTAATTTAAGTAAGCTGAGAAACAGTTCAGATGGATGGTTTTGCTCGCTCTGCAGTGACATCCATGCAGCTTATTACATAAGTAGTTTACTGCAGTCAAGTCATTATGCTGAGTACAGCTACAGAATGGCTTCTATTTGTTAGACTCCTCGACTACTGTTTAACCACTTTCCTCCAAACACGTAAGCATGCTTCCTTGCTATAGCACATCTCTACTTTTACTATATGTTTTCAGTTGACATTTCTTTTTTTTATTTTTTATTTTAGCTATTATACTGTAGATTATTACACAAGTGATTTATTACAGGAACCTTTGTGTATGAGGGGCAAAATTTGTTTAAAATAAATCCAACAGCTACAGTAATCCCTCAGGGCAAAATGTACTTCTACTTAATTTCTCTACTGTGTATTACACACCATATAATTGCTTCAAACAGAAGCTACACATCCAAATTTTGCTTGGCACCAAATACCTGGCTTCAGAGAGTACACTCAAGTTACATGCTGTGTTTTGCTACAAATCCATTGCACCACCTGAAGTAACTCCAAGCGATCACTAATAGAAATATTTTTGAACTACCTAAAATAAATCAGCAAGTAAGCAAACCACAGTGTTTTGCTAAAGGTTATATTAAAATAAGCCACAGTGTTGCTGAAGGATATTTTATATGTGCATGGCTTTAGCATTCCCCATGCCCTTTTTCCAATGCACTAAATAAAATCATGAGACAAACTTTCAAGATGGAAAATATCTGCTAGATCATTTAGGCCATCCCAGTGCCAGTTCAGGATTGTTTCCTTTATTTTCTAGCATTTTGTCAAACCTACTTTTAAATACGTTGTATGTTCCAAGTAATGAGATTTCCACTACTCTCCCTCCTGGGAAATACATTTATATAACAACTTTCTTCCCCAAGGATCCCAAAGTGTTTTATAAAAATATACATACAAATCACTTCCCCACTGGAGTACAATCACTTATGAGGTATAGGGTGGCAGCCAGGAGGGAAATGATACATAGTACTCTGAAAACTTATAGCAGGAGAGAAATTCCTGCCCAAGGACAGAGGGGCAAACCCCTATACTTATGACAAATGCCAAGAACCCATGAATGTCCACAGACAGCAAAGAGAAGCATGATTTCAACTGACACATGCAGAAACGAGCTCGAGTACCTTAAAAGGCAAAGGCCATTTTGGACAGAATTTGAACGCATGGTCCCAAAGACCTGGTGTAACTCAGCAAAGTCAATACGTTATCCTGGTAGGAACACCAGAACAGGGACTGCATTTATGAAACAGCAGCTGACCTGAGCACTGTGCTCTGAATTGCCCATCCAAATATATGCTGAACTTGACATTAGAGACAGTCTGTCCGAAATCCTTGGCCGCTCCCAGCTAGCCCAAGTCCATCAGCTGCTCTTCCCCCTCATAGCCCACCTGTGTCATTTATGCAGTGCTTGTTATTGGCAAAGCAGAGCCCATCCATAAATGCACTGGGGACCGCTTGCTTCTACCTGTGGGCAGCCAGGGGAGGAAGGGGGAACAGGAATCCTGGAGGAAGGGATGATGGCTTGGTGCTGGCAAGTTGCTGTATTTGGGCCTGAGTGACACTGTATGTTGAGAAATCAGAGAATTATAAGGGCTAGAAAGCAAATAATGCCTGAAACTACATCATACTTGGAAGGTTAACAGTTTCCAAGTTCAAACCCCTTGGGTGGAGTCAAGGGATTTTCAGTGCAGATTGTTTGTAGACAGAGGCTGAGTGTAATGGGAGGGTCAAACCTCATTATCAGCACTGTTCTAGCAACCTTTGCTCATCTTAGGGGGAAAACGAAAGGAAAAAGGACAGCCCGTGCTCTCTTTGGTCTTGGGCATGAGAATTGTTTTTGGATCTCCAGTCTCCTTGCTCACTGCCAGTGCTCAGCCAGGAACTAGTCTTACATATGGGACATACGTAACATGTACAAGTGGTTAGAGCATCTTCCTCTAACCTGCAAGGCCAGACCTAGCTTCTTAGATCCCTTCCACCTGGAAGTACACAGAGTAGTGATAAAACTGGACTCATATGTTCTGAAATAAAACCATGTTAGACAGATCGATCTGGATCATAATCACTAAGCATATTTTTAGGATAGATGAACAAAGGAAGTGTTTTCCACCTCACCTAAAAAAGGCTCATTTTCTGCATTCTCCCAGGGAGACACTATATCAAGCTATTTACTGTTAACCAAGGAACTAACACTGCAAAGTCTTCTGCCCTGCTCCATGCATGTGATTAACCTGAAAATCTGACTTGTCTGCTGTACATAAACCCTCCCATTCACGCAGGCTGCAGTACAATGTGTCAGGGCTAACCGTGGTGTGGCAAACATACCAGCTACCCTTGCCTCCAGTAACCATGAAACAGATCTGTCATCCCGCTCTCTTCACTGATGAGCACATTGCTTTTACTGAAAATGCGGAAATGAGGTCTTATCCTAGAGAGGGAATTTAACAGCTCTGCGTTAATGCTCCCTCGTTAACAAATCACTGTCACCATTTGACTCTCGATTGTGCCTGCAGTTGTACAGACAGTGACAAGCCATTTGATACAGTGCTGCTGAGAGTCTTTGTGCAGAGGTGAGTCTTTGATCCTTCTCGGTGTTGAAGGAACGCAGATGTGATTTCTAAGGGTTTTGTGTAAGTTTCAACCTTGTGAGATTATGGATACATAGTACAGTTCCTAAATGTCTACATTTGTTGCCAAGATGGCATTGATCATGTGTGTATTAGCAATGCAAAGATGGAGAGATGAGCTCTTTTACTGGGGATTGGCTCAGCTCTTCCGAAGACCAATCTAAACAAAGAGCTGATACTGTCAGGTAAAAATGAGCACAGAACGTTGCTGAAAGGCAAAACATGTTCCTGTCCTCTCCAAAACTCAGATATCAAAACCTGGTCCTGCATTCATGCACAATATTTTGCATATTCACAGCTTCGTCCCCTCAACTTTGTACACACACAAGCAGATACTGTGGTCACAGGGACACAGAGAGGGCTGATTCTGGATCAGAACAACTCAAGACAAGGTCCTGACTGTCATTAAGCACATGGCACAAGCAGGTCTGAAACAGCAGGCGGGGCTACGAGCGCTCTAACAGCAGAGACGAGTTTGTTCTTCTGAAAACATCGGATTACAACATTTTAATCCTGTCAAGCAATGATACCTACATATTAAACTCCATTACAAAAACAATATCAGGCAGACATACAACTGCAGGAAAAGGTATAGTGTTCAGTGGTTTTGCATGACAGCAAAATAAGCAGTAATAGGTTCAGGGTGCTATTGAGTTGTAGACTATGACTGCTCTATTTCAGGGTTAGAAAGTCTCCAACGTGATAAAGCCAAACAGTATTATTTTCCACAGGAGGAGTCATGCAAATACCCACACCCTCCAAATTTATTTATTTACACAGTTTTGGTTCCAGAGATCCTCCATCACATGTATACTGAGAAGCTGCCCAGGCCAGACAAGCAGATGTTACACCGACTCCGGAGCCTGACAGCCCACGCTCCAAGCATTTCTGACAGTTAAATCATTGGTCAATGCCAAAGCGGTACATTTGACTTAAGGGTTGCCAGAAATCAGATACCCACACGCTTTTTTCTTGAGTACAAAGATTTGGAAACCAGCAGAAATATCACTGGCAGTGGATGATGATACACTTACAAACTATGCGCTAGCCTCCTTGTACACAGCATGAATATTGTGTGAGCCCATTGTGGTTATTTATGTCATTAAATTAAACAGAAGTGATGAAGTATGTTGTGGAGGATTCTAAGCTATGCAAACAATTATAGGGTTCCAGCTGTACACATTCATATCCCATACTGTCTCAATGAATATTTTATTTAAAAAAAATTAAATTTGGTAGCAGTTATATTACCCAAATGCATAAAATATGGCTCTTAGCTAAAAAAAAAAAACCTCAAAATTTACCAATCAATGACATAAAAAAAGAAAGCAACCCATCCAACTGATAAAAACTCCTCTTCTAATGCCTAATTTACAGGGACTAAATCTGCTCCCACAAAGAGGAACATTTTCTAGATAAAATGCTAAACATAAGTGGAAATCAGTTCCATTGGAGAAAGCATAGCTACAGCACAGAAAAGATGATTCACTCTTCAGTCAACTTGGCCTTCATTAATTGTGGGCTGAGGGATGCTGAGCTGTGTATCCAGCAACGGCGCACGTTCATTCACGCTATGCAGGAATTCCACGGCAGATGACTGCATGGAGGAGCTGGGAAGAGGCAGGAAATTTTGCTACTTCCCCAATATTTTCTCAGACAAGATCACTGCTTTATACATTTTTGAACTCTCGTGGCCTTCCATACTACCTGTACGTGAACAGCAAGCTTCACTCCAGTGCCTGCCGAATTAAAGTGCAACTGCTTGCAAGCCTCTGTGAACAGTTTCTGTGCAGCGTAGTGCTCACAAACACCTCCCTGCAATTCTGAGAGGTCTCTCTAATAAATTAACAAAGCTGTCACAGAAGTATAAATGGGAAATCATTTTTTAAAATAGAACCATTTAAGATCACACAATTTCAGAAGCCTTTTGCAACATTTTATCATTCCTTTAGGCCACTGCAGGTCTCCTTTACACTTGCGACGATGCCCCTTTCAATTTGCATTTAAAAGACAGTAAATTGCAGGGTTCATAAACATTTTTATAGTGATTTATTGAAGACTAGAATGTCACTCCTGTTCTTCACACTTTAGCAGTCCTGGGAATGGGCTGCAGGGCTGTATGTGTAATCTTGCTTTACCCATAAACTATACAAGAACGAGCCAGTTCTGAAACATATTATTTATTTATTTTTCTTGCTTAAAAGACATTTGTGGCACTATTTTACATCTATATTTATCTTTCAGTTATAAGATGACCCATTTTATTCAGCCTTCAAGTTATAACCAGGTTTCCACAATTTACAAAGTACTTGGTTTGCAAATTAGAACTGTTCAGAGACAGGATTGCATTATGCCAATGAACAAAGGATTCTTTCTCTTCTCTTTTTAATAACACACACAAAATCCACAGACTATTGGATTTATTATCACCACTAGATAACTTTACCATACAGGAATGTACTGAGCTTTTTTTTTTTTTTTTAATTTAAAACCCAAACCACAGAAACACACTGTAAAACTTTAGCTAGAGAACATTCTAAAGGTTCTGCTCCTTGAAAGACAAAAGCAGGGCAAAGGTTCATTGCAGTCAGGCCTCTGATGCTCCTATCCTCCTTTGCAGGCAGCAAAGTCACAAAAGAAGGTAGGCAGTGCCAAGAAGTGTTGTTTGTAAGGGCACTGTGATCTTTCCCGCATCCCAGTGGAGCTTTACCAGGGGGAATCTAGAAACCTCCCTGCACAAATAGTGTAGGGGAAAAAAAAAAAAAAAAGGGAAAGAAAAAAAAAAAAA
>Ga0065711_1028185_pt1 | contig 43097 bp, 18 predicted proteins | sample Hoacrofraction12_FD_59098 | JGI IMG/M metagenome (GOLD analysis project Ga0065711, IMG submission 59098) | Hoatzin crop microbial communities from Cojedes, Venezuela - Epithelial fraction 12 v2 (version 2) | ecosystem: Host-associated > Birds > Digestive system > Esophagus > Crop | place... | reverse complement strand
GCAGCCTACTGTAGGTGACCCTGCTTCGGCAGGGGGGTTGGACTAGATGACCCACAGAGGTCCCTTCCAACCCCTACTATTCTGTGATTCTGTGATTCTGTGATTCTGTGAAGGCATTGTGGCCCATGGATAAAGTTATGTTGGAACAGGTGCACCTCAAAGCCACTGTGGCTGTGGATAAATCTCTGCCACAGCAGGTGTACCCCTGGAGAGATTGCTGCTCATCGACAAGACTCCACTTGGAGCAGGTATTCCCTTAAGTGACTGCAGCCTGTGGACAAGTCCAAGCCAGAGCAGGGGCAAAGGGAGGAGTTCACTGCAATGTTAAACCCTATAACCTGGCACAAAAGGACTAGAGGTGGAGACTGTAATGTATATACCTTTAAATTGTTGTAATCCATGATGTGAGTTACATGTTGTAGGAATTACTATAGCAGACACCATCAGAACCAGTGGAGGACAAGTCTTACACAAAGTAGTGCAAGTGCAGCAGTGACCTGACCTGGCTTTGGTGCCCAGTAACTCCATGCAACACACCATCTTTCCTCTCCCGAGAGATCATCATAACAGATGGAGTTCAAAATCATGGACTAAGTAACTCAATGGACATTTTATGGACATTTGTGGACATTTTGTGGGCATTTTATGGACATTTTACAGGGGTGGTCCATAGATTAGGGGAATTATAATTGTGCATTACACCAAAGGATGGGAAGGAGGGGTAGTGGTTAATGAGGATGTATTGGATAGTGTAGAACCTGAGCATAGTGTAAATGGTATGGAATAAGGCGTGGAGACTGTGCTGGTGCTTAGTTGCAGCCTGGAGTTAAACCACGACAGGGCACATGACAACCAGATGAAGGCTTGCTAGTAAAAATGTTTGACAATAAGGCAAACAGTAAATGAACAGTTTTATAAACCCCAAATATTAAAAAATCTTGAGAATGCTTTAAAACACGAGTAATTTAATTTTTTTTTTTAATACCTTTGCTCTTTATTTCTGTGTTGCTAGTTTGCATGATGATCACTTTCTGTTCTTGCTCTCAAATATGTGTAGGCTTGAAATTTGTTTTAAAGAAAAGGAAAGATATCTGATATATTGGTACATTCTGATAATTCTGGCACCAAGGACTACTTGAAGGAACAAAAAGTAAACCAACCGAGCACCCATCCAGACGATTAACCAAAGAACAGAACTCCATGAGACAACCAAGGCTCTAAGATTGGCAATCTTGACTGAACTCCCTCAGCTTTTACTTCTGGAACTTTTTGCTGATTTAATGAAAGTGTTTCCCAACAATAAAAGAAGAACAGCATTCTTAGTTAGCACGCATTTGAAATACATCTTCTCTAATAAAATCTTTCTTACCACTCTCAGCCAGTCCCTTTTTCCCCACTCTACGTACTAGATAACGACATATGGATCGACATAGTCAGTTCCCTTTCATATGAATGGGATGCTATGCTGAGTAGAGGCGTGTCTTCTGTAATAAGAAACTTTGATCCTATTTTTTTTGTACACCCCAGATTAAATTCTTTATTTTCTGTCCTTAATTGAGGACTGCAATAGTATAAGACTTCCTTAACTGAGTTGATTTATTCAGCAATATTTAAACCCCCTTTGTGTATGTTCTGTGAGAATGAGAATATTATGTGTTATACAATTGTTTACAAGTGCTTAAAGAAATTTAAAAACAAGAAACTTATTGAAGATGTCAAAGGGATGGTTTGTTCTCCTGGGGGTTTCTGCAGTGCTTCTGCTTTTGTAAGATATGGTTGCGAAAATAAAAAGGAAAAAGCCATCTTGGAAATTTAGTGCCATTTCCTGACTTGTATAGGAAAAAAAGATCTAGTGAGATGCTGCTATATTCCCTCAGCCAGCACACGTTTCGGAGATGATTCTAGTGGGTAACAGTTTGTTAGTGGGATGATGTATGTTACCTTGTGGAGGCAATAGTGTAGTGTCATTTCTGCAGTTTGTCCAAAGAATTTTTGCCAACCATACTATTTTTCCGAACAGAGCACAGCTACCCATTCTGCTCTGACAGGGCAGGATATGCTGATATAAATCACACTGTGGTTCCTGAGCTCCGATGAATCTCATAAAATGAGAGGATAGTCTGATGTAATTAAATTGTGGAGTAATCCCTATAGAAAAACATACTTCCCTTAAGGTATAATATGTTTTTAATAAAAAGGATAGATCTTGATGCAATGTATTCCATCCCAGCTGCCTGGCAGTGCTTAGGTATGCAGGATGTTAAATCAAACCCTTACAATAATAAAATTTGAATTCTGAGATGCTGTATTTCTTTTTGATGAGGAACTAATTGTACCGTATCACTGACATGCTGAAGAAATGTTGCTTAAAGATTAAGCTCCAACATCAGTAAGCACTTTTTGAAGTCGCATACTTTCAACTATGAGCAGAGGACTTCTTTGCAATCTGTCAATTATGTTAGGTAGTGATTTTCAAAACTGTAGCCAAAGGAAGTCTATTGAGGTAGCAATTGGAAATATGTTGATCTTATCAGCTGTGATTGTTTTACTTAATAATTTTCAACTTTAATATACAGTATTCAGAATTACTGAAGATGACTGATATAAAATAGTTCTCATAAAGCAACTCAGCTAATTAAAAAATGTAAAAATTGTGCATCCGAACAGCCTAGCCAATATCTATCACTATTAGAGGCCTTCATTTCATGAAAAAAAAGTCCTCCAATGAAATTTCAGTAGCGGCTGTCTAAGTAGACAGTTTAATTTCATTGCCTCCTTTGAGGGTTCTTCAGTTTTAATAATGAACGATGCTCTGCCACCTAGAAATGTGCATGTGCACGTGTCTGCACCCACACACTTGAGAAAGCTTGACATGAGGAAAGACCTGGCCTTTGCCACCTGGAAACAACACATGGAATTACACACCTAAACATGACCCTCCTTTCTTGCATAAAGGCCATAATAATTGTCACTTTTGCAGCTGGGAAGGAATTTTCCATTTTGGCAGTGTGGTAGATTGGTTTTTTCTTTCCCAACAACACCGAGTAAAAGGCTGATTCATTCTTACCTAACTTTTCTGAAACGTAAACTATATCAGGAGACTTCACTCTGGCTTTGTATGAGGGTGTGTTTAAGAGACAGTACTGACTCATCGGTTCTTTGGTTGACTGACCAGGCTGCCAATTTATTGTAAAATTCTAAGCCCAAGGGCAGGTCAGGGCTGCCTATTTGCAGCTTGGCTAGCTGCTTTCTATGCCTTTTTCATGGATTATACTTCCTAAGTATTTCCAGTTGGAATGGGAATCTGGACAGTCAGGAAGAAAGAACAACCCTGTATTTGTCTCTTTGACATACCTATGTGATCCTCCCATTATTGCGGTGTCCGAGCAATTCCCATTCTCTATTAGAGTTACCTTTACAAAACCTGAGTAGTGAGGAACATCCCTGTTATCTGCATTTTACTGATGGAAGCTGAGAACAAGACTACGTCTGTGTGAATATCGACATATTTCTGCTAAGACTGCCCTTTCATGCAGAAGTGTTGTGGTTAGAGCACTTGAATGGGAAATCCATCCATCTGGTTCCTCTGGGAGTGCAGAAAAGGCAACGCTGTTGGGTAGCTGGGCGGAAGCAGGAGCATGGACTTCCTCAGGGACATGGCACAGGGTGCACCACAGAGTGAAAGGTTCAGGATGCTAAGAAATGATATTCAGAAAATGGTAACCTGACATTATGACCCAGTGAGGACCATTGTCCCTCAGAAGTGTGTCTGAGAGTATGCTCCGTGCTCTAGGGACTGCACCAGAACTTTTCAATCTGAGCGTCATTAAATGAAATGTTTGAGATGATCAGACTGCAGTGCTGAGAAGTGGGGACAGCTCTGCATGAATCTCTTTTGAATGAGGTAAAAATAGGCTGACTAGAATCACAACTGAATCAGGGGTGCATTATGAAGTAGTGCCTTCCACTTAGTTTCCTGCCAGCCTTCCTTGAGGCAAGGATCGAAGAAGTGGGTGCATTTCCTCCATCATTGCCATTGGTTTGTTTGTGTGGTTTATGAACAGGAATTCATACAGTCTTAAAGAAAAAAACGTAGTGCCATTCAGTGAAGATCAAAACTACCTCAAAGAGTAAAAGGGCACAACAAATTAGACACTGAATCAAATCCAGTGTAATTCAGCAAAACTGCTTCTGAGCAATGGTTTGTGAATATTCATCCCTGCTTTGTCCTTTCTGTCTCTGGTTTTCCATCTGACTGTAAGGACTGTACTCAAGCACTTCAGCGCCATGGGTGTCACCGAGCAATGGCAGTGTTTATGCACCACTATCCTAGGGACATTGTTCTATCAGGACTCGTAATCGAAAGAAGTAATTTTTCAGGGGCGAATAAATGGGCAAGGAAAACCAAAGTGTTGACTATGACTTGATAAATATCATTGTTTTCAGGGATTATTATGGACTTAATATTTTACACCATGACCAGAACCACAGCCTATGTCTGTTACCAAGATGCTGTTTCAGCAGAGACAAAAAGCTACATTTCAATAAAAGAATACTGAGCTTAGGCTTATCCTGCTTTTCAAAACATAGTCATAGGCTAACCACAGTATTCTGCCTATTTGATTAGTTGTTTTCAATCTGCTCAGTTTATTATAAGTTTTATTTTCTTTAATTGTGTGGGGACCTAAAGTTGCAGACATGCCAGTATGAGTTCATAAACCTTAAGGATTAAATTTCCATTGATGGTCTCTGAAGCCACAGAACCCTTTATTCTTTTCCTATAATCTTGTGCAGTTATCTTCTGAGATGCTAAAGTGCTTCCAAAACTCATTGCAGTCATGTCTGCATTTTAATGATAGGTGAAACAATCCTTGCCTGCAGTTTGTTAAATACTTTGACATCCATTTGAGTTAAAAGTGTTATGGAAATATAAGATCATTATGTGGTTTTAGATTCCCAAACATCTCCTACATGTATTTGAATATTGATAAACCCATGGCTTAAAAATGCTGCGACTTCAGAAAATTCTTCTGTTCCAGTTTGTTTAACCAAAGCTTGTTTAACATTAAATATTTAGCAAATCTCTTTCTTCAGATCAGCACACTCATTAATATCTTAAAATATAAACTATCACATATTAAACATGCAAATCAGACTTTTAATTCAAACTAGGTCCTCAGTCTCCTACACACAGTTATGATAAATAGCACCTTCTGCAGCGAGTCACAGCACAGTTTCTGTCAAAATGACTCTCTGAGCAAAAAGTGAGGCAAGGAGAGGCAACAGATTCTGACTGTGGCTGTGTCTTTGGCCAGCGCTAACTGCCTGTTACAACACAGCTTTACATTTTCGGCCTCTGCTTTCCTGTTACTAAGCCTTGGCAGTACATTATATTTAACTCACTTCATGGTGTCTATGCATGGAGACAATGATACAACTTTTTTTAGCGTGGGGTTTTTGGCAGCTTGATCCGTGGCCCATTTACCAAATTATTACCACAGAACAGCTAGTCCATTTTAGGAATAGTGGGAACTGAGGATTAGCCAGCCTGGTTCAAGGTATACATTTTTGAGAGAAAGTGAGACCGGAATAGGTAGGTGTCTGGACGAATAGCGCCTGTTTCATGATGCTGCCAGACTGCACGTAGGTGCAGAAGACAATCTTATATCATACCTTAGTCAATGGCACAACAAGGGACCCTGGAGCATTCATAGATAGAAGATACCAGCCTTGTGTGGAACTTGGAGGGGCCACAGTGAAATATAGGCGAAAAAAACAATATAGACTTTTTTCTCTGAATGAGGCATTTGTAATAGGTTATTGAGAAGGGTTCTCAAGGGAATTGTGAAGGATTGGTAAAGACTGCAAGAACTACTGAACCCATGGGGGGACTTGGACACTAATGAAAATAGGAATATACGCTGAATGGTGTTTGAAATTAGATATTATTTTGTATAAACAAAGCAGATCCTGGAAATAGTAAATAATCCCATCCAAGCTCAAAAAATTAAATATAAAGTAATTAATCTTTGCCGGGAAAAAACAAGTTCAAAGAGACAGTTCACACAACCTGCTAACTTAGCTTCTCTTGGCAAGGAGGGAAACTGAGGCAATGCATTACCCAGCCCTAAAATGGGCTAAAATGGGTAGTCAGACTGAGAGCATTTGTTATTTATCGTACTAAGCCCTATCGTAACGCTGAGTTTTCAGATCAGATCACATCAGGATTTAATAGTCATGCTGCTTCTCTGCCTTCAGCACAGCCTCTCTCCTGGTGTGCACTGCCAGCATGCCAATGGTGAGCATAGAGCAATTTCTTACACTATATGACTTAAAAAATAAAAGAAATCATTTCATACATACACTTTTTTACTTACCACAAAACAATTATTTTTAAGGATTTTTAAACACGAGTTATCTTAAAAGACTAGGATGGTTTGAATATGTGAACATTTCATTCTGATAAAGACATGCTTTTAATATTTGTTTTGGCTGAGGCTCTGCTATTTGATAAAATCCTTATTTGCAGAAAAGAATTTCAGCAGCTTTAGCCAACGCTGCATCATACCTCCTATTTGAAGTTATGTTTAAGCTCGTAGGGCCCAGGCTGTAAGACTGTGAGGAAGACTCATACAAGGGAGGAAAACATTAGCAGGACATGGAATGTACTAGATTCCACCCAGGATTTTATTTCAGATATATTTTCTGGGAATCGGTATTCTTATATTTACTCTGGCACAATATTGGTAAATAGCAGTCTCCATATTCTGAAAGCTACAGTCTGTAACATAGTGGTTTAGTTTATATTTGAGCTCTTTGTCTAAAGTATATATGTCTCACCTGGTTATCCTCTTTTTCCTAGGTTTCATACCAGTGATATTTATTAAAACAGAAAGGATGTGAACATTGCCCTTCAGCTTTCAGAGCATTTGGCTAAATGTCTATCACACTGCAGGCTGCCTTTTCTTTTAAACTATTTGTATTGCATCTGAGTACAGAAGCTGTTTAGTGCACTACAGCCGTGTGAAAACAGTTTTTTCCTTAATTCTTTATTTTCCTTTCATCCTAACTGATTACCACCTCAGTCAGAATTTATCAGCACTGCTCTGTGCACTGGACTGTGTGACCTAAATTTTACGACCTTGTGTCCAAAATCTAATTCTCTGGTACAAACTCATATTTCTCTGTTGGTCTTTTAAAGACATTTTCCTCATTAGCATGGCAGGAAAGCATGTGGAAACCAAGTGAAACAATATGCAATTTTGCATTACACTCAAATTCCTTGCTGCAGTGCACTCAACTAACCTTCTATTAAAATTGTATTTCCTCCCCATATCCTTGTTTTCTCCTTCGCAAACAAATAATCTATCAGTGCTAAGAAGTTATTTATTTTGTCCGTCTTTGATTATTCCTGTTAGCTACCAGCCTCCAATTTGGCCATTTTTCTGTGGCTACTCAGGTAACCACGGTGCTATCAAAGCCTTTCCAGTAAAAAATCCCCAGCAACTGTGTTTCCACTGCAAGGCTATCTTTATTTAAAATGGTAGTATTAACAAGAAATTACCTATAAGAAGAAAATAAATCTAACTCTCAGCTTGTGCAGAAATCAGGTCAGTGATTATGAAGAGCAGCACTTTTTTTTTAAATCCCACAAGAGTTCTACAAGTATTTAGATTATTTCAATAAAGGTGAAACTAAGGACGTCTGCCAGGCATTTATATGTCCATTCTTAGGCAAAGAAAGGCATTTGTAAGTAGCTTTCAATGCAATTTTATTTGATCGTGTCACTTCCTAATAGACACACAAATTCTTCTGGGTCATTTACAAGTTTGTGTAACAAATTTCCCTCCAGAAATAGCTAGAATCATGTTTTTTACAATCATAATATTTTCTGAATGACATCCAGTGAAGAGAAGTAGGTTTTGTATTCAATGTATGTAGAAAAGTCACCACAGTAAAAGTTGGATTAAAAAAAAAAAAAGATAATCTAAAGGATTTTACTATGATGCATAGCATAAACTCAGGATGATACATTTTTGATTTTACTTGTTGGCAAATTTACTGGTTGTATTTAAAGCTATTTTAGATGACACAACACTGAACTGGGGGTGTTCCTTCCTAGTCTTGTGTTCATCTCTAAGATATTGTCTGACCCTGGAATGCAACACCTAAGCTGGACCCAAGTTGTGTTACTGATCAAGATGCCACAGTTAATAAGAACTGAACACAGGTGAGATTTTTCCCCTCAGTCATACAGGAAGAACACTCTACTTGTTCTGTGGTACATAATACACTGCATATAAAATGAGTAGCTGGAAAAATGGTTAGTATTAGAGCTATTTGGGGCAAGGGAGAGGAACACACTGCTGATGAAAATGCCTGATGTTTACACATTTTCGTTTTACACGTTTTCATGTTTTTTGTTACAAAGAATTGGCAGGTCCTGAGGCTCTGCACAAGGTAAAGTGTTCCTTTAATACAGTACAAGAGAAAGGCAATTTTATGGAGTTACAAAGTTAGGAAATACTACAGCATAAACCCTTTTTTTCTTTTGTTTGCTGCTATTAATATACATGTAGCTTTACTAGGTTCAGAGAAACTATTCACTGTTCACCATATATTCAGCAACTGATAATGCACTTGATTAGATACTTAAACTCCTGTTAAATTCATTGACTCTTGAAGAGTTAAGGAGGGCTGACTTGTGTGCATGATGATCTGGATACCATTATTGTGTGTTTTTTTTCTACAAGTTCAGCATCCCAAGGTTTCCTGCTGTCTCTCACAGGTGACACAAACTCCTGCCATGTTCTTTGTCAAAAGTGGCCTGGGAGGCCCCAGTTGCCACCATCTCTTTCCTCTAGAAATGACCCTCAAGTATCTTGCCAACAAGAACATCCCAGCCAGCAGTATATACCCCCACAGTGGTCATATGCAAAAACTGGTTTAGATGAAACATGCTAAGATCATAATTCAAAGGTCCACAGCAGCATTTCTGCCTCAAGAATGCAAATACCATAGTTTTGAAATAATTGCATATGGAAGCATTCAAAGCACAAATAATAATGAGACAATACTCCATGTTTGCTATGGCAACATGAGTTCTAAAGCCAGTAATTCAGTAATGAAGTCTCTGAAGAGTAAAATGCGGAACTGCTCTGGAAGGCAGATTGGAGACTGCTGATGAATCCCAAAGTAAAAAGATAGTTCAAATACATACAGGCAGCTCTTCTAATATTAGTGTAAGGTAAACTTCATCATGTGGCCACATTGCAGATTCTACTGCATGTTTGGTTACATTTGCACAGCTACAGTCCTCCACCCCAGAAAATAAATCTGGCTCTAGACAAAATGGTGCAGAATGTCTTGCATCTGCACTGTCTAAGGGTGTGTCAACACTGCTTAGCACTTGGTTTATACCTCCCCTGGACTCCACCATTGCACCTTAAACAAGGTTATTGTATGTGTGTGGCTTTTTTGCCTATTTCAAAATGTTTGAAATACTGTTAAAACAGCCTAACAAAGAAGTATTTTGTTCTAGCATGAGAGCTAAATGTCTGCATTGCATGCTTTGGAACACAGCAGGAAAGTGTACAGAGAGATTTTAGGACGCAGAGGATGCTGCAGTACTATTGGAGGACTGCATATAGTGAGGAGAACCAAAGCAGCGCAGTTACCCACAATATAATATAGGCAACTCTCCCTGGAGTAAAGTATTTGGAACAGTTTGATTTTGGTTTAGTTGAACCTGGTTGGTTGACTTCAAAAAAGAACCTAGAATTGAATTGACTTGTATACAGTTTGGACTAGTGGGGTACCAGAACTTCAGGCTGATTTGTGGAGTGAAGTTGGTAACAAAGAAGACGAACCCTTTACTGTGATTATTTCTGTGTTCAGTGGTTGAAAGCAAGCATTTGGATGCATATGTAAGATACAGTCCAAGAATTACATTGCCAGGAGGAACGATTTGCCAAAGTTTTTATAAGCCTGTGTAGAAATCAAAAGCCAAAGTACATCAGAAGCTTCTGACGCATTTTTATAACCTCTAGGGCCACAGTGTCTTGAGTGACAATAACAAAATATTTCAAAAACCGCTAACATCAGACTTTGAGTTGCAAAAGAGGTAGTTGAACAAGTCAGATCATTCTGATAGCTGAACGATCACAACCTCGTTCATGTGTTGACTAGCATTGCATTTCAGTAAGACTTGAAAAAATATTGTCAGAACCCATCTGTTACCACAGATAATGTGGTTAACATGTTGACTGCAATTAACAAAGCAGAGCTGTCCTCTGATTTTAGATGCTTTACATACTCTTAGTTCAGTAACTGAAAAGGGCCTAAATATGCACCAGGTGAACAGTGTTTGCATCATTTTTCCAAAGTATCCACACAGCAAGTGCTGTGCTGGAAAAAAAAGCAGCTCCTTCTGGCTCTTTTCCAGCGTAAATTAAGAACAGATGTTCCAAAGAAGTTGTGACATGTTATCTAGATAGTTAGAGCAACAATCAGCTGTTAGTGCCGCATTATTGTCAAAACAGGTCTGGAGAAATGGGTAAGACCTCATGACTTCTTTGAAGGTGATTTGACAGGATTTGAAAGTGTCATCAAGATCCTAGAGTGCATGCAAACTGTCATTACAGTTCTTTGTGACAAAGACATGCTTACAGTTTCAGTGATCCACTCATGTTATGAAATGATGTGCATGTCACTGAAAGTTACCAAGCTTAGACTGGCAGCTCATTGGTAACAGCAGTGAAAACTTCAGTCATTAAACATCTGGATTTAACCACCAAGCCAGATATTGTGAGGTTTATTGTTTTGTTTCTTTGGGGACACACACACACGGGGTGGTGATGGGGAGGAAAAGATGTTCATTTTTTCCAGAGACCTGTGTATTGGATTCCAGATGCAGAATCTGTTCCCATGAGCAAGCCCATAAAATTAAGATTTATGATAGATGCTGTAATTCTAGGTCTCCAATATTGCATGGGTAGAGAGACACATGTAGGGGGTGACAGCACTTCTGCTAAACTTTAAGAAGGCAAATCCTTGCAATTTACCCCCTACCTGTGAAGTCCTCAAGTGCAAGGATTCCAAAATGTGCGCTTAAAAAGATATTAGTGGGTGTTCTGGTACAAATCAAGAGGGTATTAAATACGCTTATGTGTGAGATTACCAGCTGAAAATTGAAGACAGTAAAATGTGATTCCCCCATGTGGTTGAAGCTGTGCAAAACCAGGTATTCATTACTGTCAGCACTAGCAAAGGAATACCCTACATGCTCCAGCAATTTCAAGTAGTTAGTGAAAGAATCTGCTCAGCTTCTGGTGATATTATCAGTGCTCAGAAGTCTACCCCTCTGGGGAATATGTCAATCAACTCATTATCATTAAAAAAAGAAGTAGAGATAAAAGTTTGAAATGTGGATTCTGCTACCCTGAATTTACAGTGCTTCTGACATGCTCCTTGTTCATTAAAAACAATCAATCTGCTTTTGTTGAAGCCAATTTCATTTTGAAAAAGTTGCAAATATCTTGTTTTCTCTAGCGGCACATACCTTCAGCAAAGTATTGCGATATGTATAATATTTTCGGGGATGCTTTTTTCCATTCCTGTTTACCAATTACCTTAAATAAGCTGCAAAATTCACAAAAGTTTACAAAGACAGTGACTGTTTTTTAAAACGGGCTGTCTTGAAGCACAGTTAAGAGATGTGGCAGTTGATAGAAAATGTCATGAAGGAGACGAAAAGGCTGATGATTACCAAAAGGAAGAAATAAGGCTGTGTGGTATATCCAAGTGTATGTGTATGTTTCATGAAAGCTTTGCTTGATAAGCTTTGAAGACGAGCTATAAAACTCCAAGATTAGGATACTTTAAATGTGATAGCTGAGATCAAAGAGAAAATCACAACGTTAAATATACAAAAGCACTCATATCTCTAGAATACCTTTCTCAGTCGTAGTAAGCAAACCACTCTAGATTTCATGATTACTTGAAAAGCACTTTGTGGTTTACACTCTGCAGACATAGCACTTAAGATAGGCTGTCATATATGCATTGTAGGAAACAAGCTAGGAATTGCATAAAAATCTTACAGCTACTGCATAGGAAATTAGCTAGGAAGCTTAACAGTAAAGATTGCACTGTCAAAGGGAGCTATGTTCAAGGATCCTCTGTAGGTTTTATTCAGCTTCACAAAACAGACATATGACGGTCATTGGCCTTAATCTTTCAATAACTTGCTTCTTAGGGGACAGAAGTAGCATTAAACAAAGGAGGATTTTTTAATATTCAATTCTGAGACACAGAAGATGTGTGTCCTGCTAGGTTGATATCATTGTTCAGGGTCAAGGGGCATTACAAAGGCTTTTAATTAACATCTCCAGAGCACTGGTTACAACAGTGGATAACCAGAAGTACAGAGCAACATCCTATTTGTATCTATCTCCAAATGAAGGAACACTTAGAGAAATAAAACTAATAAGAATGAAAACAGCAATAAATAGGTCTTTTTCCCAGTGATAATAGTTGTAATTGTGAGTGTTTAGTGACTTAAGCAAAACTAAATTAATGGTTCTTAAGAAACAGTGATGAAACCCATGAAGAGTACGTCTAGATAATTAGCTGTGCAAGACGACAGAGTGGGAGAAAGAAAACCCACCTTTTTTTCGTGTAGTCAATGTTTAGGCATAACTATGCACTGATGGAGAAAGCAGCAGTGTCATAGGAAGAGCAACCAGTCATATATTCTTAGCATTTACATAGTGTTTACAGGCTTAAAGCATTAAAGACTGAACAATCTGTATTTATAAAAGTGGTTTTAACTACCCATGGGCTTTCTGGATAGTGTTAATATATGTTATTTTTGTTCTTGTTCTTGCATTTTTGTTTTGTTTGAGGGTTTGGATTTTTTTTTCCCTCCTGCAAAATTACAAACTCTTCAATAGGCAACCAGGTATAATTGGATCCTTGATCCATTTTACCAGAAGAAGTATTTTTTGACCATCTCATCTCTGAGTAGTCATCTACAGAGACATGTCAACTCTTACTGATGCAAAGCAAAGTCTGTTGTTCTTTTCTTTCTGTCTTCTGGGCTCTACCAACAAACTTCTCTCACTGTTTCACATTTCAGTAGTAACTTGTGATGGATTTGAAGCTGCTTGGTTAGAGTGATGTGATAGATTTGGAGCTATTCAGAAGCAATTTATTAGTTCAGCCAGGAGACTGGTACCTTTTCTGCTTGATAAGAAAGTGTAACTTCAGCTTCTCCTCGTAGGAGGCACTGTAATGATTCATGACTGAAAATCTTTTCTGTATAGAACTGGCACATCCATTTTCAGACTAGTGCTTTCATTTCTCCTCCTCAGCATGGAGAGGCTTTCTCAGTGGAGCATATACATCAGTCTGCTTTTTTTACTGCAAATCCCGTATCTTGCTACTTTGCTAATTTTAAAATTACGAGAATTCACTGGTATTTTTAAGACCATAATCTGTTTGAATAATTCTTTATGGTTGTGTATGTGTCGATTTTATCTCCAGAGAGGCAAAATGAATACTGCTGTTCCTTTAATTTCTGCTGATGATAGGCTTACTAAAAGCATCCATAGTCCCACTAGGTTAAGTATGACAATTCTTTGTTAATTTTCATTCTTTTTTTTTTTTCCTAGTCTTGGTTACTGTAGTCTCTTTCTCCATTTGCTGGAATTAGCATTATTTCTCTCTGCCTTTTTCTTCCCTGTCCTCTTCCAGTTTCTCATCTTAAATATCATGCGTGGCAAGTTCTTCTTTTTCTCTGTTAGCTCTCCTTCAGCATTATCTTTCAAGTACCCTTTTACGTTCTTGTCCAGAAACATACCCTCTATGTCTTGGCTCAGAGGCAATCAGTGAATCACACTCTGTATCTCCTCCAGTATTTCTTTCGTGTTTTTGAGTATCAGCTGCATCTCCAGACCTGGGAAATTCTCTTCCATGAAGTCCATTAATAAAAAGTTCACAGAGGAGCAGAATATTTCTGGTTGTGTATGCTATCACGTTCCACTTGTGTTTCTTTGCTGAATCATGGTCTTAAGAGCCATGAACTCTTTCTAGACCTTGTCAGAGGGTCAACATACCTAAGGTAAACGTCTATGTAAAATAATCTCTTCACATAGATTTCAGCTGAATTATTGGTGCTGCACAACAGGTAGTGTCAATCCTGAGACTTTACATGTCTGTCTTTAAGAAGTGCATCCATGGATAGCTATGCCTTAATTTCTACAGAGGGATGTTTTTGGTATAGTTTCAGGCTCTTGTGTATTTCTGAAAGATAGCAATTGTTTTGGTTTAAATCCCTTGAAAACTACAAAGTAAACTACATGACACGAAACAGTCAATTCCTGTGAAACAGTTTCCTTTTAAATTAAAAGCAACCTTGTGTTTTTCAAACTGTAAAAAAAATATCCTGGAGAAACTGTTTTCCCCAACAGGGAGTAGGTGTTGGGGCTTTAAAGCTATTTTCGCTTATTGTAATCAGAAGCCAAATACCATGTTTCAAACCATGACTATATACCTCCCTTTTGGCTTGGGGAACAGCGTGCTTCTTCAGTTTTGAACTATTATCCCTCTTTCCAGTGATGAAATTGCACAGGCTGCACGTATTTTAAATAGTTTTGTATTTATGCGGCTAACTTGAGACAAAAAGGATTCTTTGGCAGGTATCTCTAAATAAAAACATCAGTGCTGCTGAAAACTGCACCAGTACTGAAAACCCGAAAAAGCTCAGGTACCTCAGCTCCTGAGAGCTCTTTTCCATTCATTTGAAACAATAATCAGCCAATAAAGTGACTTTGAAAGTATCATCCGTTCCACATTCGTCATCAATTTCACATATTCAGAATTTTGCTTTTCCCATTTGTGTTTTCTAGTACATTGTGGCATGTATTTCTCTTCTTCAGTGCCTTACTTAATGAATATGTTGTTCAGAGTTAATACCTTCTCTGATGGTGGCTGGAGTCAGTTTCTCCACATCTAATGACTTTCTGGACTGATTTGGTTTACTTCACTATCTGTTTTGCATTTGCTGTTTGGGGTTTTTTGAGGTTTTCTTGGTTTTGTGTGGAGGATATTCAGCATTAATACATGGTTTTATGTTTGTCTCTGACTTGCTGTTTTTTGTTGAAGAGATGACTGTAAAGACATAGGCTCATTTAATATATGTGAAAACTCAAATATCCAAGAATTTAAAATTAGGTGAATTATTTCTGTATACTATTGTCTGTTTTTTACATATACAAAGGTACAATATTTTTGTGACAGGTTGACAACAACAAGCACTCACATAAATGTCTACATGTAATACAGCAGTAAACCACTTTGATTTATTGCACTTCAGTTGTATAGAAAGCCCAAGAATTGACACGTCATACATTCAAAGTAATATAATTTAGCTAGAACAACTACGTAGCTAAGTAGAATTAGAACTTTATTGCTAGTCTATAATAACCTCTCATAGCAGGAAAAATTCTTATTTATACTTTTTTATCAGTAATGAAAGTTAAGATGGAGTTTTCATGCTTCAGGAAGGGAAGGCAGTAGAAGGAAAGATGAAAGCAAGATGGGGATTGGAACTGAATCAAGCTATTCGTATCCAGTGCCGTTTCCATTCTTTGTGTATATGAACAGATAACAAAAAAAAAAAGAAAAAGGTCTTTTTTTCACAATATTCTATTTCAAGCCCAAGACGGAACCAAATCCTAACCTTGTCCCTCCTAAAACCTCTGCTGTAACCTGAATGGATAATTCACCTCGTGCCGTTTTAATACAAGGCTAGACTTCATAGGTACGGACAGCAGTACTAACAAATGCTGAAGAATCAAGTACATGGTGGTGTGAAAAATTTATTGCGCAGAACTTGTTACCATTTTGCTTAAAACTGCAGGTCATTGTTGTACTTTGCATCAGAGAAGAAAAGGCAAGACGACATCTTCTGCCAGTGACAGACTTCTACAAGGTGTACTGTGAAGTTTTACGAGCAGTCAAGCTTGATCTTGGTTGGTAAGTGTGTGTTTTATGTATCAACATTTAAAGGAAGTAAACCTCAGGGAAAGCAGCAGGGCTAAAATAGGAAACTGATGGGCAGGAGCCCATAAGGTCCGTTACCTTACTGTGACATTAACTTCTGTGACTTCTGTGACTACATCTCTGAGGATAATCTCTGATTTGTGGTGTGCTGCTGTGTTGAGGGAAAACAGGTTGCAAATATTCATAACTACTTCACAGAATACTCATTTAACCGTTTTTGAAAGGTGTAGGGTTTCTACTGATATGTCAGATACATCCTACATCATCAATTTCTAGGCTGATATTGTGACTTGTGTAGTCCTTCAGCGGGCCTTGATACTGCTGCCGGAGGAGAAGGGGTCGTGTGTGATGCAGTCTGAAGCACAACATCCTTGATTGCGTCTTATGTTGCAAAGGAAAATGTTTCACCCGCTACTTACAGTAGGCTGTTGGGGAGCAAGTTTTTTTCTTCAAGTAGAGAAACAGAGAGGCATGCTGGCTATTGCATCCCACCACCCACAAGTGCAAGAGTCCAGCATCTTTCTCAGTATCAGCAAAACGAACACAAGAGATGCCTGCTGCCAATACGTTCCCACTGAGCCAGTAGGGTAGGGTAGGAAGGAAATAATTAACTGACATGTACTGCCAATAATAGCTGCTCTAGGTGGCACATTAAGCAGTGCATTAATTGATGTATTAATTGATTTATAAACACCAACTTCCTGATTAGCTTGATTATTGCCATCATACAGGGATGAGGAGGACGGAGGGGGGCTGAATAAGCCTTAGTGACAGTGTAATTAAATATTTCTTTTGTTGTACGCTCTGTGACACTGAGACAGTGCAGATATGATGAATTTTTCTGTGCTTGATTAATGAGTTGGATTCATTTCAGCAAACTTTGCAATGTTCAGAGTTGCACAAAGGTTTTCTGAACTACAACATCTAAAAAAAAAATGTGGTTTAGCGAATGTGCAATGAAAAGATACAGGGGTCTGGAAGGCAGAGAAGGCTAAAGAACCACAAGTTTAACTGTAATAAACTGTGTAATGAAAGTTCGTCTGCTCACTGCCACATCTGGACCTTAGAAGACAGTCTGACTGATGAGGGGCTTTCCAGATTCCTCTTCTGACATGAACTTCAAGCTGCAGATAGTCATGAGGAACTAAATTCTGGCTTTGTGTTACTCAACCAAGCACATAGGTTAACAGTTCAGCTCTCCTCCCCTGCAGAAACCACTTTTTCTTGAGGGGCAGGTGCTGCCCCTCCATGCTCTGGGTATTTCCACTGGCAATGGGCAAAGGGAAAGCTGAGAGAAACAGGGAGTCTGTGCATCTCTGATCAGTCCTTCTCTGATACTGGGCACAGGGGGCACTGCAAGAGTGTAAATTGCACCCTTCAAGGGCCACAGGAGAGTGTATCTATGAGACAGCTCAACTATATCTTTCTTCTCAACAGGGTTTGTACCTAAGGGTTTGCACTGAACCAGGCTTCCTCTCTTTCTCTGCGGTGTCATTTGCTCACCTTCTCTCTGCAGCCTCTTCCTCCCTATCTATCTCTGCAGCCTCCTCCTCTCTTCCCAGGAGATCAGCTGGAGCTCTGGCTCATTCCACATCTCACACTGAAACTCAGAACAATGTTTAATCTCTTGACATCCCCCTCAAGTTGTTAACAGACTCTTTCTTCTCCTTTTGCCCTCTCATCACAGTGGGGGCAGAGAAGCATCTCTGGGGTCCGTCAACACTTTGCTCAGCCAGTTGATTGGGCATTGCCTCTGTGTCAGCAGCAGGCATTAGCGGGGAATTGGGAGTTTGTGGAGCAAATCTGTTCTAGCTTTGAAGTGGTACAATGTTGCAGTTTAAAATACAGATGCGGCTCAGTGCGTAGATAGGGTGTCATGGAATCATTGCTAAGTGAGTGCCATGGGAAATCAGAAAAAAATTTATACACAGGCAGCCCCCTCCCCCACATACCATTTCAAATATCCCATTAGTTGTTTTTAAGGTGAAAGCGTTTGCCATTGCTGAAAGCACAAAGATGGAAAGAAGGAGAAACTGCAGTGGAAACACAGAATAATAATATTCATGTAAAAATCCCTCATTCCAAGATTTTTGTTTGTTTATCTTTTCAGTTAGGTGTCTTACACTAATTTCTAGCAGTTCGAGAAGCATGTGAACTCCATGGAAATGAAGTTCTAGTGATCGTGCTCTGTATTTGTTATGAGCCGACTATATACATTGCCTGTACCAGTGAGGTTTCATTCTCATAGAATTTGACATGTTCTTCCCCCATGTACAAATGCTTGAGGGCAGCTTAACGGTCAGGGCATAAAACTGGTGCATCTGGACTTAATCCTTCTGAGTTGCTAGATGGTATTAATATCAGGAAGTGAAGGAATCTACTAAATCTAATTGTACCTTGGGAAATGCTGCAGACGTTTGTAATCTAGGTACGTATCTGGTGAAAAGAATGCCTTAGACTTAATAAGGAGAGTGCAAAGCAACTTGGAGCAAAAGTCCCATTAGTTTCAGTGGAATTCATGTTGCTGAAATATCAGATATTCTTGAAGATCCCTTTCTAGCTTGGCTAGAAATGTTGGAAGATGAAACAAGCGATATGTTTCTGTGCTAAATAACTCTCCAGAGAGTAGCTTTCCCTTTTGATTGCAACTGACAATGAGTAGTCTTTTGTTGCCTGGGTCATTGGCACTGTCTGAATAATTTGTGGCAAGAAACAGAATAAATTCAGTAGTGTTTATCTTTTATTTACTGTTATGGAATCTGTCCCAAAAGGACTGCAGCTGATGTAAGACCCTGTGTTTTTTTAAACAGCAATGCCATTAGCAGCCTGCTGGTGGAAGAAGGGATCTGTATACGAAGACAATGAGGTTGGGAACTGAGGTTCACAGGCTAATGCGGTGGTTCAGCTCCATATGGCAGCACAGGGATGATTCTGTGCCCTGTTTGCTATGTTGCTCACCTTCAAATCTGGGCTATTTTTCTTAAATACTTTACATTTCTGCTTTTACATCAGTGAAAAACCAATAGCTCAAGAGCAATACGACTATGTGGGTTCTTAGTAATTGCGCCATGATCCCTTTAGATTACAAATGAATAAAACACAAAACGAATTTCACGTAGCTCAATATCTTACATGAGGACATCTCATCTCTAGACAGTTCATTTCTACCTCTGTCAGCATTGAGACAGCTCTTCTGGCTAGTCCTTTTCCACAAGAATCCTTTCCTGTAATAAATGGTAACTCTGTTCTCTAACTGCACACAAAGTTTGCAGGTGAAAACACATTTATTCTTTATAAATGCCCAGAAGATAATATTAATTTTAATCCTCTCATATTTTGTCACATACTGGTTTTGTCCTAAATGCTCCAGAGGTACTGAATTCAGGCCTTCCAATATACCTAGAATGGCTTACATTGTATCGCTACTATTCATCTGTTAACACATTGTTTGATAATGTCACTTTAGAGTGGCAGCCTTCCTGACTGTGGAGCTGCAAGCAAAATCTGGTCAGAGGCAAGGGACAGGTACTGTATATTACCTGTTATTACATGGATATTACACGAGTATATCAGTGTGGTTGAGCATTGTTCATCTATGTCTCTAATATGGAATGATTAATATGTATTACTGCTACCTTCTACAAATAGCAAATCAACAACAGACACTATGCATACTTTGTGGGGAGTAACATACCTAAACTGGTACCTGCTAGTGTGTTGGTTGCTTATGTATTGCTGCTACTCTGCATTTTATGTGCTGGGTCTATCCACTCAGGAGAACTGTTTGAATAATTCAGGGTCTCTTGAATTTGATGCTATAGTAATCACAAAACCTGTTTTAACCTCCTCATTTTGCTGATGCAAAATGTTATTTCTGAAGATGTGGATTGCGATTGTTCCTTACCTTCAGAGGAGTGAGAATGAGCAGATTAAAGATTGTCAGGTACTCAAAGACGAAAGAAACGGGGTGTCTCAGATATTTCTGGAAAAGTGTCCTATGTTTCTCCTGTGCTACTGCGAGTTAGCACCAATGGCATGCATTGGCATCCAGTCTGTAATTCCATCTGAGCCACAGAACAGTTACTGTAGTTCTCAGGGGCCAAAGATGGGGAGGGGATTTGTGGTTGGGGTCTAGCTTCCAAGGACAACTCCTATTGGGTTTGCTGGCATTCTGCAATTTCTTCTTGTGTGGTAGAACAGTTGCTCACCTGAACTGTCTTGTACTCTTAATAAAGAGCAACACTGTTGATATTTCAAGGGAATAAAAGATAATCATGATTCTTCAGCCCACCGGACATATTAAGATATTTTCTGATTACTATCTGGGTTGCAATAATACTTGGAGACTCCACCCGTGGATCAGGCATTGTCCTGAGCTGCCACAAGTGAAAGGCAACCCTCCTGCCAAACATTATTGCTGAAATAGCACTGCAGATATTGGCCCTGCAGCCATCAGAGCAGGATTGTCAGAGAGGGTGGCTCCCGCTGCCATTAATGACAAGGGGCACAAGATTTACATGAGGAGAGGGACCCTTGTGACAGTAGTTAGAGGCAAAGACTGTAACAGTAATTACAACTGAAATTGTAAACAAGCTGTTTCTGATTAAATGGGCATTAGATCAGATACTCTTTGAGAGGTAAACAGGAAAGACTGAAGAACCTGGCTGATGTCTTACCTGGTTTTGCCTCATTTTGCCTCATTTTGCTTCCTCTAAATCATCACTATTTTTACATTCAGATTTTCCCAGTCATAGAAGATTTGAAAGCAGGAAGATTCTTGAGGGTTCATTGGTATGATGAGAAGTGCAGAAGCTTATGCTGGTGGGTTGAGTTTTCGCTCTCTTGGCTAGTGATGCAGTATTGGAGAATGAAAAAAAAAGTCAGTTTAGGACATACTGCTCCAAATACTCTTCTGTAAGGCTGGATAAAGCAGTATAATGAAATTACTGCTAACACAATGAATTATGGTTTAGATCAGTGTTCACAGACACTGTCTGTTGATCTTTTATTTTTTTTTCTCCCTGTAAGCAAGGCATTTTGATTTCAGATTGAATACTCTCTAATAGCCTTTTTTTAAAGGTCTGCTAAGCTAACAGTATAGGGTAACTACCATTGATCTTAACTTGATTTATGGTCTATAGATGACCAAACACTGACTTGCAAAAATACTTTGCACTAAAGAATAGTTACAATCCCCTCCTTCCCATCATAATGAATTTTGTTAGTCTGAAGATTCTGGTAGAAAAAAACTCGGTATTATGCTCACCAGATAATAAATTATCTGCAGCCTTTCCCGGTCTGAAATCAATATGTTATTCGCTGTTTATTTCCCAATTTTAATCAAGTCTAAAGACAGAAAACTCAGAAAAACAAACCTAGGACAAAACTGATGATAACAATGACATTTATTGACATTTCTGAGGCACAAGGAGATTTAAATGAAGTTAAAATACCTTTCAGCAAATGACAAGGGGTGTAATGAAAACCCAGTGAACACAATATAATATGCACTGCCAGCTGCATGCAGGTCAAAGATGGAATTTACATAAAAGTAAGATAACTTTGCTTTTGTGTCAGTTTATCCTGCTGCAAGACAGCTGCCTGGTGGTTGGAAGCCACAGCAATAACATCATGATGCCCATGCCACGTATCCTTACCTCTGGTGGTGTGAAAGAGGAGGAACCTGTAAGGAAGGGATAAGAGGCAGAGACAATCCAACAGCTAAAACTCAAAGATCTTTAGGTACTCTTTCAGTCATTTATGGCATATATATTTAACTGGATTTCTGTTTGCGAACAGATTTCTTTATTTACTTCTCTGATTCTGGTGGATATATGCATTTTAACATCCCACATGTTCGGCCCTTGCGTTCTTGATACATTTTGTCCTGTTCCAGGTCTTCTGCATGTACAGCTGTTATCAAGCCTAGTTTCAACTAAGGAGTTGTGTTTTTCACAGTCTCACCAGGGACAACACTATTTGACATTACTCTACTCACTGTAAGATCTTCAAAATGTTTGAAACATTCCCTCCTAGCTGTCACCTATCATTTTTATGATCACTTTGGCTCTAACCTGCAATGACAGAGGGGGCTGTATAAAAAGAAAGCTTTGAGGTAAATTTCTGTAGCAGATGACTCTACGTATCACAGTACTTTTAAGCTGATTCTTTGTAAGGCTGAGTAAATAACAGACTTGCTAAAATCTGCTCCAACTGCCATATTCAGCCCCTGCAATAATCCGGATTTTACTTGTCTCTAAGTCACAGTTCTGGAGACAGGGCTTGTGAACATCTGTAATCTAAAGGATATTTTGGGCTGCTGTTTCAGTTCTTTCATTAAACCAAATTCATGCTGCTATTAAAAAAAATCTATGACTGAAGACAAAATGAGACAGTACGAGGAGACAATGGTGAACGGTTGTTACTAGTGTAGCTGAAAGCAGACAAGGTAGCAGTGGACTCATGGAGCTTGCTGGAATGAAGAGGGAAACAAATGAAGCGTTGACTAAGTCTGTCCGTCTATCTATCTATCTATGTGTACAAGTAGAAGATCCATGAGATCCTGCAGACCATGTGAAACACCTGGCATGTTTAGCACAGCAGTGTGCAGTTCCAGAGAAGCTATCTCTGCAGCAGCTGTGTGGACAGAAAATATGTGGGAGAGTAAGAATGCAGCTTTTTCAGCTGCTTGAGAGGCCATTTTCCAAGCAGGGTTGTGAATGAAGAAGGTATTTTAGAAATCTGCAAAACTTCAGTTTCAGTTTGTAGACTTTTCGGAACAGGTACTATTGTCTGTTCTGCTGGCACGTAAAGGTCTTAATCCTAGAACACAAATAGTAGTTTAGCGGTGTGGAGAGGTGCAGAGGTATACTTGATGATAGCTCGTATGATGGCCTGCCGTACACCCTTTGGAGACGTTTAAGGGAAAAGCATTCTGGAAGCATCAGGAGAGTCCATAAGTCAAGCATTTAAATGGAACCACGTAAGGCCGATTTTGCAAGGATATTCATATACCTGCAGATTGTGTATCAGATTGTATATCATAAGACTGTCAAAAATTTCAATGCTATTGAAGCACTGCACAATAACAACCATCCTGTTTTAATCCCCTCATACTGCTTTTAAAATTCTCTGAAATAGAACTGTAAATCTAATGAGAAAATTAAAGAAATTTGGGATTATGCATGGCCCTATCATGGATGATCAGAGAGATTCAGGTTTTCTTTAGAAGTGCAGAGGTGCTTAGAATTGAGGCACTGCAATTGCACACCTGGGCTTCACACTGCTACGTACTATACAACCACTAAAACAAAAGCAAGTCCTTGACTGATCTTTAAATTCAAAATCATACAAAAAATAGAGGCATCATCATGTTATGAGATTATATTGGTACCTGATGCAAAAAGGCATCCTGTGGACTTTTTGAACGTTGGATCAGGCCCTCGGTAAGTACGTATAGCCACTGTACATTTTTTATCAGTCTTTGTACTGTAAATTACAGGGATACAGAGTCTCATTCTGTTAGTGTTCATTTTGTATGAACGTATAAAATGACATATGTATAATTACTCTTTTGCAGTATCACAAAGCAGAAAAATTATACATTCAAACAAAATTCATATTTTATCTTTTTTTCTGGGCTGGCAGAAAAAGTGCGATATATTCATTTAAAGGGTATATTCTTCCATACAGAGAAATGAAACAAACAGATGTGATGTAAGTGACAGCTTCTGAAGGGGTACATCCATTTACTTAATTCTGCCTTTCTACTCTTTTCTACAGTATAGCTGATGACTTGCTTTTAAAGCTGTTACTTTGTATGAATTGTCTAAATACCTTTAGTGTTCTGGGCATCTGCTGAAATATTTTTACAGTTAGGGAGCTGAAAGTGTTAGCTTGTCTTTTATTATAGGTTGAGTTTTTCAATTGTCTTTGCTACTTCATGCTCTCTTGTGATCTCTTTCTGTCCTGACAAGGTGGAAATCGCAATCAAATAAAATTTAGATTGATTTTATATTTATACTTATCATCCTACATCATACAATTTGTTGAGAGAGGAGTTGTAGTAAAGTCATTGTACCACAGCTCCATTGTGCTGTTTTATGAGACCATAATCTGTTTCCTTATGAGGCAACTAGATTAGTGCCTCATAAAAATGGCAAAAGCACCACTATTACTGTTCTACAAGTTTTTATGCATTGCTGAATTTTATCATTATTGTTATTGTTGTTTTACCGTTAGTGTGGCCTAGTGAAGCTGTGGTTAGAAGTAAGAATTCTTTGCCTCAAAAAAACAAAACCCCACTAGCCTGACAGAAGTATAGCTCCCTTTGGCAGAAGAAGGCATTTTGTCTGCGGGTTTTGGAGACGATACATGCCCAGGCTACGTATGTATCCATGTTGCTGTTGATGGCTGTATGTGATGAGTGAGGCTAAATAAATTTGCGAGTCTGACTTTTTAAGTGGGTTGAAATAGTTGACATCAAAACTGTTGAAGTAAGTGTTAAAAGGAAGATATGTTTATCCATATTTAGTCATTTAAATACCTGCAGCAATATTAGAATACTAAGCTTCTACAGCTCTTACAGATCCCCTTTCTTGTCACTTGTGACACACAAATTTATTGGCACATACCAGCATTTTCAAAACTAAAACCATTTTTTAATAGCGTGCTGAACTTGCGACAAAAGGGGGTTATTTTTCTTCTAATTAAGGGCAAGCAAGCAGAATTATACCCATTTAAGTCAGTGTGAAAATTCCCTAAGGAAACTGAGGGAGTTTTATCTGCTTGTTTACATATGTATTTATCACTCTGGGAAAGCTATGAACAGTCTTTATTTTCCTCTAAATGTGCCCTCAAGTTTAGAAAAGCAGGATGATCATAGGGACGGTGGTCCACAAATTTTAATGAGCACTTTTGCAGATGCAGACTGATACAAATTATGTCCCTTGTGCCAGGGGGAAGAAGGGAAACCCTCGAGTGAGAGGTCAGGCAATTTGTTTGCCACTGCATCTTTGGAGAGAGAAAGGACTTTTTTCAGAGGGAGAGAGCTGTAGTTTCAGGTGGGCAGCTAGCCAGGAGAAGAACTGAAACCAAAGCACCTCGGGGACAGGTGGCTGTGGCCCTGCCCCTGGCACTGGGCGCTTTGCCTCTGCCAGGACACAGAGAACAGGACTGCCCTCTGCAAAGGCTTTTAGATGCAAGGACCTGTGACAGGCCACAGTAAATCATTATGCCATGTCACTAAGTCAAACCCAAATAATTAATTTCTTTATTTGTAACTATTTGCTAACTGACTTGTAACTTTTAGTTACCTGTAGGTGCTGCAGTTTCTGAATCCCCCAACTTTTAAAGTTCATTTTTCTTCTGTTGTATCTAGAGTTTTACACCAAGTATAAATCATAAATGCAGACACAGATAAGAATATGTGTTTTGACACCACTTTTAATATATTTTCATAGAGTGACTACTGGGTGTCCATTTAGAAAAATTCATCCTTTCGGGTAGGATAATTTGCTTTTCCTTAACCTGTCAGACAGAAAACAATTTCAACTTTAGTCTCAATATCTTAAGGGGCCTCTTGGTTTAAATTTATTAGAAGCCAGGGAAGTTGCCCTGCTGCAGTGTAACCTTGGATGTCTTACAGGTTTTTCAGCTGCAGTATAAGGGCAATGCCCTGAGTAGATATAAATTTAACCAGACACGAGAAATTGCAAAATCCTTTTTTTTATCACCAGTTTTCGAGTCCCTTGATTCGACCATCAGAATAAATTTTCTATGATCTCATAACTTCAAAAGCTCTCTTCACTCCCCTCTTCCCCATCTATTTAACCAATAACCTATTCTCACAAACACTGAAAATCACATTATGAACAAAGTTGTCTTGATAGGCCTGGAATGTACTGTGGATCCATGCTGAATTAAGTTATATGAGTCCTGAGACTATACAGTCTACAGTAAAAGTGGCTATTTCTTTTTCTTCTCTTAAAGGTAGATTTTCCCACAACTACCTTTATTTCATAGAAAATAATAATGAACTTGGGACAAATTTAGAAAAATTAGGATAATTTCTACAGCTGAAATTGAGATTTTTATGGAAAAAGATCATAAATGAGCAGGGAATATGGATAGAAAGATTTTTTTTCTCACCATTTACTAATATTACTGACAGGTCAGAATCATAATCTGGTGACTTGTTTATTTTCTTCCCCTAAGAAATTCAAGTCAATGTTGCCAATAATCACTCTCTTAGTAAATACACATTGAGTATCTGTCCTGGTTTAGCCCCCGCCAGCAACAAAGAGCCATGTGGTTGTTGTATCGCCCCTCCCCCCGCTGGAGTGGGGAGCAGAATGGGAAGAAAAAGGCAAAACTCATGGGTCGAGATAAGGGCAGTTTAACAGCACAGCAAAGGAAGTGATCAATAACAACAATAATAGTGATAAGAACAAGGGAATATACAGCGCAACTCTCTCGCTGCCAATGCCCAGCGCGCTCTGGAGCCAAGACTAACCTCCTCCCCCCTGCCAGCTCCCCGACTCAGCATCCAGCATGATGGCACATGGTATCGAATACCCCATTTGTTTGGCCAGTTTGCTTCAGCCAGCCATGCTGTGTCCCTTCCCGGCTTCTTGTGAAAATTAACTCCATCCCATCTGAACCCTGAACAGTATCCAAGAGCTGAATCCAGTTGTAGGAACAGAGGTCAGTGTGGGGTTGTCAGGGATGGTGGTTGTCATGAGGGATACCGAGATTCCTATCTTTAAAAACTGGAGGAGCCAGTGAAGTATGGCTATAATTTGTAATCAAAGTTTTTAGAAAGATGTTAGACCAAAGCTCCGTCAACCATTCTAAGCACTTGGAAGTTAATGTGGAGATAAATAGTTCCAGAATGGAGTTTTTGGGGAAACAATTCTGTCAAATCAACCTACTTCTGTTCTACACCATGCCAGAGAAGAAGCACTGAATCTCTTGTGTCTTGACTGTGGGAAGTCTTCTGACCCTGTCACTCATGACATCCCCAAGAGTGAAGAAACCATGTTCTGGAAAGATCTGTAACATAGTGTGTGCAAAATTGTTTTAAACTTCTACAAAGAGGGTAATTATCATTTTTCCTATCAAAATAGAGTGATATATGGAGCTACCCCATACCGCTCATTGTTCATTGATGATCACCACCCTCAAGGCATTAGCAAGTTGAGAGAGAGGAAGCTAGATGCACTGGATGAAAAGAGCAGAATTCAGAATGATCTTGACAAACTGGGGATAATGAGCTGAAATGGAATAGAGGGAAGTGCATGGTACTACATGTAGGCAAGCTGAGTCAACTGTTTAAATAAAGAATGAGGAGCAGCTGGCTAGGAAGCTGTTATACAGAAAAGGGTCAGAGGTTGTACAGAACCACAAGCTAATACATATGAGTCATGGTTAAAAATGTCATGCTTCTGTGGTGAATCCAAATATCATACTGGGAGGCACTTCAGGTAATATTTCCATACTGGTCAACTTTGATAAATATTCAAGGGCCTCACGGCTAAAGGTCTATATAGAATTTGGTACTCTCACTTAAAGAAAGATCTGAATCAGACGGAGACACTCTAAAAGAAAGTTACAAGACTGTTAGACACCTAGAAACTATCATCTGAAATTAGAGACCAAATCAGAACTGCATAGTCAAAAAATGAAAAAAAACAGATGAAGAGGAGCACATGATATTTTCTAGAACCACAAACATTTCTGGAAGGAATGAAGGAAAAATGGGTCTCTTCTCCCTGCTTGTGGAGTATAACCCACAGTCTGTCATGGGCTATAACTGTAACAGGATAAATACAATTTATGGAAGATGCAGGAATATAATGAGGGCTTTAGAAAGGGGAAGAATTCAGGAGTTTCTTGACTAACTGTGTAAATGAGGATTAGGAATTGTTTGGATTATCAGGCAAAAGATGACACAATTTCACTAGCAGGCAAGTCAGAAGGTGGGACAGTTAATCTTGTCTTTCCCATGTGTATAACAGTTTCAGATCCAGTTTTGCTGAAGTGTAGAAAATATGTACTTGCAGTTTGGAGTGTGATAGGAAGGAAAATGTGACAAGTAACAATCTTCTAGGTTAAACTGACCTGGAAAGCAGGAAAAATAAAGGACAGATTACTTACAGAAGAAGAAGAAGAGACTCTGCTGAGGAAGGAATATTACTATCTTGCATATCCCAAAGGTTTACATGCAGACTTTCTTTGTATTTCTCCCTGCTTTAAAAGTAAAGGAATTCCAGTGCTGCTTTTGAAGTTTTAGGAGATTGAAAACACTCAGGAGGAGCTAGACCACTCTCTGACAGCCCTTATTTTACTGAAAAAAGTAGTCATTGTAAGATGGTATGTGCTTGTAAACACTCCAGAAACCTATACTTGCTTTGACTGCCACTGCATGGTGAAATGTGCATCATCATTGCTGCATAATTATCGCTGCACTAGCCAGACACAACTAGCAAGGAGTATATTGACACTTACTACAACTACACTTTTGTTCTGCTTTGTAGATATTCCCTGATGTAGAGAAGTCTTACAGAATGCCCATGGGCTTTGCAGGATGAGGCTAGTTCCAGTGGGCAGAAATGGAGGACCAGTCAAATGTCATCTTTAGACCCCACTCGAAAACCAGCATCTGTATCTTGGCTTGTATTAAAGCAAATATGTAAGTCAGGAAGTGAAGTCAAAACCTCAGGTTACACTGTCAAAACAAAGTAGAAAATTTCTATCCTTAAGGAATAAAGGGAAAAAAAAACATAAAAAACCAAAAGCAATACTGAATCTGAGTGATGCAACAAAACGTTTCTGACTCTTTGGCTGACTGGAAAGAAGAGAGATGAAAAAGAAAGGCTAAAGGGAAAATGAAAGAGGGAGTAGGGAATATACTTTCTCTGTCCATCGTGGGCTTTGGCTATGATGCTGAGTGAGAAAATTTGGACTGCACCTGCGGAAAGGGGCTGTTTCACTCCAACAGGCACGCTCGCTTGTGAGGTCTCTTCAGTACTGCCTTTCTTTTGTGAGGGGAAGGGATCCTCTTTATTATTCAGTTATTGATACTCCAACCACCAATGCGGCAATTTACCACAGTTCTGTGTCCCATGCTGCTATCTCCATGGCTCAGAGAAAAAAAGTAAAGTCACAGTCAGGCCAGGTAAGGATGGGTAGAAACATCAAAATAAAAGATACAAAGTCATCATCATGTGCTTTTTATGGAAACTTGAGTAAACAGGTCTGACCCAACCAGAGTCCTCAGTCCTGAGCAAATTTTACTTCATCCCTATGGTCTTGTAGATTCTGGGATGGGTTCTTTGTTCTTTCATTATTTAGATTTTTGTATAAAACTGTGTTACTTTAAAGTGCCTGGACACTGCACATATCCGTAAATATTACATTCTCAGTGAGATCAAGAGAGCTCTACAGTCTCCTAAAATAGTGTCTGTATTCTAAGCAAGAAAAACAGAGAAAGGAAAAAAGAAGAAAAGAATCCGTCACTTCCTTTAGATGAAGAGGCCATTTATCATTCTATCATTAATCTTCTTATACCGGGGAAAGATTATGGGAAAAGTGGTAGCTCTTCAGTTACTTCATTATCTCTTTAGCCATGTGTCTTCTGAGAAACTTCAGTGTTTTTCTGAACCAAACAGAGCAGTGAGATAACCTCGCTTCTTATTAACGTTGACAGAGGTACCTTGTCTCAACAGACTCTACAGATCTCTCTTCCTTTGGCATTGTACATCACAGAGCAGAGTCCTTGTACGAACATCTCAAGGATATGCAGTAGTTGGCTTTGCAGCTGTGTCCTTTAAGGCTTTTCAGTCTTTCATATTTCTCCCCCCAACCTTTGGAAATGATGTGTTATCCAGTTCTTCACATTAAGAATTTACCATTCCTCGGGATGCCATGCTGACATCCATCCCCAGGGTGCTTAAAAAGACAGCAGCATTTCATAGCTTTAGTCACTGTAAGAGTAACCTAGTTTCACACACACTTTTAAATAGGATTGTTCTTACAACTTTGGAGTGAGCTTTAAAAATTATTTGAACTCACCCCATGACCTGAATATTCACATTCTTGTCACGCCTATCCTTTTGGATCTAACAACTTCATAACAGATTTGGGGAAGGTTCAGGCAAGTGGCTTTTCAGTTTAAGTAATTCTGGAGAATTCTTTCTTCATAAAAGCTAAACTGCATTAAATCCCATAGTGCAGGAGCAGACCAATGTAGATCTGTGTGGTTAAAACAAACATTCAGCATTGAAAATACACTGGAAAGAATGGTGTAGAGGAGCTTTGGAAACTGTTTGTACCGCTGAAGCCAGGAAGGAGGTATTCAGGACTCTATAATTTAGTGATAAAATCCAGATTAGTTATTCAATCTTTTTACCACAAATCCTAAGAAATAAAACATACACCAGGGAGGTGCAATAAAATAATGGAGCACAAGTAAATGATAAATATAACAACTTAATATCTACTTTTTTTTTGTCTATATCCTGCCGTTTGATTATGCAGTGTCAGTTCTCCTCACTACCATACTAGTAATTTTGTTTCCTTTTTGGGTACTAGTTTTTTTGTGGCTTATTGTGACTGCATTCTACCATCCACATTGCTACTGTGTAGATCACATTCTGCCCTTCCAGTTAGAGCAGGAATATAAAGGGAGTATGAGACTAATCAGAATGAACACAAAAGGAGAGAGAATGTGTCCCTGAATGCTTAAACTCATCAAAAGAAGGCCTGCTGCCTTTTCTATTTTGAATGCACAGTTGGTGCCCAATATCAAATACTTTTCTTTTGGTAGTGAGGTCTGTGGTTGCCTGCACTGAAAGCATTATGATCCAAGCACTAATTCCTATCCCCTCCTCTATTCTACAAAAAAATTGTCAGTTTATCTCTTTAGGCTTTCATGCACCCAAATTTGAAGTAGTTTAATCCTATTGCCTTGCTGACACCTGAATAAAATCCCACTCCCTGCATGGTTTAAGGAGCTGAGCAGATGTTTCCATGAAGCAAAAATGAAAACAGGGATATTCAGGTCAATGGCGTTACAGAGACAATAGTCAAGGGCCAAAAGAGACATGACAAGTAGCAGCAAGTTAAGGAGAAAGATCTCTGGTAGGCCTACCAGGAGGCATGGGAGACCTGGACTGCGTCTGGTCTCTCCTCACTGGTCCACTCTTACCTAAATGTATAGCTGAAGGAAGAGGTGAATAAGGTGGTTTGTGTATGTACAGCAAGTTACGTACAATTACATACATTTGCACACACAAAAAGAGGAGCATGCTTTCGTTTGGATGTAGCTGTAAGTACACTAATGTATCACAAAAAGATAACTTCACCAGAGGCCAGGAAAAAGAGGTACATGGGATGCAATCCAGGCTCTGACAGGCTTTTGTACCGCTCTGAAATTTAGCTGGATCAGACAAAAAGAAACCAGAAAAAGCCAAATAAAAAGGAAGTTAAGATAGAGATAATACATAGGATTATTTTTCCAGCTGAAAAAGATTGGAAACACTCTTCAAAAAATAGTCTTCATTTCACAGTCAAAAGACATAAGAATAGATTTTGAAAATACTTTTGTTATTTAAAGACCTGGCAACAAAACAAGAGAAAATTAGAACCATTAGTTATCTATCAAGTCTTAATATCAGTGGTACAATTTCAGCTGTCATAAAGCAACAATATCAGAAAATGCAGATCATGGCAACAAAGAAAGATCTACAGATCTATGTATGTAACTAAAATAAAAAAAATGGCATCAAGACATGCTTCGTAAACAGCAGTGACAATTCAGTTGGAGGTCTCAGATTTTAAGAGTAAATTCTCATAAATCTCTAGTACACAGGAAACATAAAAATTGCAAAAGGCTGTAGTCTCATTTAGAAATCCACTTTTTCCAGTTTCACATGTCTCCCACCTGTACTGTACTTTCACAAGGGTAAAGGATCTATTACAATAGCAATGTACTTGATTCGTGACTTCTGCTTTCTTTTTTCTTGCAGTGTTATACACCAAGGACCACTCATCTTTCCTTGTGAGATAGCTATGTTGATCTGTACAGAGAAGTCCTTTTTATGCTTCATGTTAAACAACAGCATTTTCCAGGAACAGATCAAAATCATTTTCCTGAGGTTTCTAGGAATAAAGGTTTTATTTCTTTCATCCTGATCAAATATGTTCCTGTATCCTTCCCTTAGCTCTTGTGGGCCTTTATGCTAAGAAATGAACAGCAGTGAGGCCCTCATGCCATTAGCTGCCTGTATAGCTTCTGCCTTACCCGAGCCATTTTAATCTCCAGAGCAGCATTTTATTCATAATAAACATATCTGGAGTAATTTAGTGGCATCTGCTCTGCTGTTCCCACCCTGATAACTTGAGAACCCTTGAGAAGGTTTCTTCTTCTCTGCAGATTTGGCCTTCCTGTGGTTTCACTGTGATGTGACAGGGCTCCTGAGGTACATTTGCTGAAACACCTTCTCTATTCTTCAAATAATTTCTTGGAAAAGTCTTTAGGAAGTTTAAGATTGACTTTTTTTCTTTCCACAGTCACCTAAAAATCTGTGTTTTCTCTAGCAGTTTTGGCTCACAGGAGAGTAATCTCCCTATTTATTGGAAAACTCAATGATTTGTACTGCCCACAAGTTACTTCTGAAAAAGTGTTTGCGGGCCTGAGAGGGAAGGATGGAAAGGTACCAAAACACTGTTTGACTCTTAAACATTGGAGAGTAGTACTGCAGATTATTATGGACTAGAATCAGCAAAAGCCATTATCTCACCACTGTCTGGAGACCTTGTACTACCTGTGCTATGACAGACACACATGGCCAGCACTCTTCTCTGTTTCAGATGGATGCTAGTGATAAATCAGGAAGATCTGTAATTTTCCCTATATCCCTAAATCACGCTATACAAGCACTGCATTCCCCCCAGTGATGTTATGAAAGAGCATCTGCAGAATCTATTGCTCTTTTCCTGTTGACTGTGAAGTATTTACACTGCTTCCTTTTCTGACACTTGCATTCAATGAACTGCATACATTTATTATGAAATTTATTAGATTTTAGCTGCCTAAACAGCATTCCAAATCTGTTCATATCATTTCTGTTCATAATCAATACGTTTCTATGGCACTTAATTGCAATATTCTTGCCAAGACGCAGTAAAAAAAGCAGGTAATTCAGTGCTCAGACGCACTGTTAAGATTTTGTAGGGCCTCTCTGATCTCAGCAGAGTCTTGGTAGATTTTCATGACTGCCTTTGTATCTGGATGCTGAGAATTAGCAGGCAAATTTTCTATTTTAATGTGCTTTTAACTTCTGCTGCTAATAGTCACCTTAGCTTACAAAGATCCTTCAGTACATAGCAATAATAATAGAAACATTAACTTTGTTAATATCAGTCTGACTCATTATATCTTTTTATATCTTTCAGGAAACTAAACATATACTAAATTTAATCTGTGCATGTTCTCAAATATTAACTAAATCTTTGTGTTACTGGTCATATGCCTCTTTTATGGGCCTAAAAATGAGGGAAGCAAAGGGTAAAATTACCCTTGGTATTGCAATTCCAGATCTGTGGAGGGTTTGGTTAAGGAAAAGGATCCCTGCTTGCATCTTCTGAAAACGCCATATGTTCCTAATGACGTAAATGTTATGTTACACATCATCTTTGATCAGCCAGCACAGTTATTCAGTGAAACATTCCCACTTGAGACAGGTGCTTACATAACTGAACAAAATTAATAGCTTGCTTGCTTATGTAGTTATAGGGAAAAAAAATCTCATTAAATGTGGGTCCTATCTCTTCACTGCTCTTCCGGGAGCTATTTCCTTCTGACTTTGTACAGAAAAATGCAAATAGTGGCCTTGCGTACTTGAGTGACAGCCCTTTTCTCAGTGTATGTTCTGACCTGAAACTGATTCCCCAGTGACTGGCATCTTCCTGGCACAAGCTAGACTTGCAGCCTACTACTGATATTCACCACTCTGTTTTCCACTGCCAAAGTTAACTTGCTTTCTGCTTCTGAGCAGTTGAGTTGTAGTCTAGCTTGAACCCTTCCTGGCCAAAAGTTTGGCAGCCATTCCCAATAGTCCCAGTTTTGCATGAAAGAGTGGTCCTGTCAGTTAGTGTTTGTATCTTAGACCCTGAAGTATGATTTTTCCTTGTGTAACTGACAAATACCTGCACTAGCCAGCACTGTTTGCTTGTTCACTTCAGTAAACTCCATACCTTCTTCCTGATGTCTTCAAATGCCGTTTTAGTTACACTTGTTGAATTCCTGTGTATGCTGAAAAATTGCCAAGGATGTCTATAGATCAAACACAAGAACGCTGCAGATCTGTTCAGTGTCCATGCAGGTGGCAGAAAGAATAAAAGTAGGAAGGAATGCTAGGATGTTTTCAGAAGAGTGAATATTTTAGGAATATTCAGAAAACCTTGTAAGATAGAAAAAAATTAAGCATTCAACATTCATCTGGCATCTCATCATACACTGCAGCCGTATCTCTGTGCGTCCTGGGGCATGGAGACACCCAAGAGATGGGGAACACAGAGATACTGGTCATGGGGTACTGAGTCTTTGTTGTAGTTATTAGCTGGTAGTAATAATACAGGACTGCCAGTGTGAGCACCCAAAGCGCACAGACACAATTAAAAAAGCAGTACTGTTGACTAATAAAGCTTCTGGAAGTTTCTTCCAGAAGTAAATTTAGCTGATCTTGGCAGAGATGTAGATCTACATACACAGAAGAGTGCTTATGCTTTAGCACCCTGTAAAAGAACATTGATCAAACTGACCTTTCTAGTTATTAGAAGAATAGCATACAAGAAAAGATAAAGAAACAAAAGACAACCAGGAAAGAAAAAACACACAAAAGAAACCACCCAACTGATGGCAAGGCTTTTAAATATTTTTTTTTCAGTGAACACAAGTTACTAAGTGTGCATAAAAACAAAAGAAGGCTAGCCCACCCTCAGTCATGACTTACAGTGACACCAAGGTGACATACTCTTCACTGGCTCACGATCAAAGAACTGAAAGGAGCAGTTCACAGGAGAATGCTGTAGTAAAGGTGTCGTAAGGCATTAGTGTTTTGCTGCTGAAGGGAGAGAAAACAAATATAAATATTTCTTAACTGTCTGGTAAATGTGAGCTTGGTTGAACTTTATAAAAACAGAAAGAACATAAATGATATTTCAGGCATTTGTTGGGTTTTTTTAAATCCCTTTTGAAAGGAAAATATATACCAATTATAACACTTTAAGATAGCAAAATTCTTTAAAATAAATTGTCAGAAGAGATCAAAGACTGAATCAGGAATGTAGGAAATGCTATGTCATCCCCAATAAATAATGAGTGTTCAGCGTGTTGCTAATGGTAGCCAGGATTTGGTCTTTTGGATAAAGGAAAGTAAGCCTTGATGTAGGTGCTGGGTTAACATGCTTGAAGAAAAGAGGAGGGAAAAGTAAAATAGAAGAAGTTTTTAGCATCTTCTCTTGGCTGTAGATTGTTTTTCACAATCTGTTATTCAATCATTTGTTGGGACTGGTCACACCTTATAGCAGATATTGGCAAGGATGAAAGAAATGCCACAGCGAGGGAAGGAAGGAGCTGAAAACAGTGGCAGCACAAAGATGACTCATTTATGAACAAGAAACAGGTAGCAGAGAGATCTGGTTGGCTGTACAGTTCAGCTAAAAAAAAAAAGGCAGGAGTAGTCTCACTGCAGACTCTCCTTTTTTCTTCTTGCTCAGAATTTTCTAGAGTGTTGCAGCTGCTTTGCTTCAACTCTTTACTTTTAAGTATCACACCTTTAGCAGATCAGCTGCTTTTCTATAGCTTACATCTGAGCATGTAGTGTTCTTATAGTTGTCTCAAGTAACAGTGAGTGACCTGTCCTCTTCTTCTTCCAAAACTGAGATATGGTTTGAAATACAGTATTTTTAAACCACTGCAAAAGGACTTACTGAGTGGCAGCCCTGGAAGAACTTATTATGGACTGAGAGCAGACCTTGCATCCTTGCAAATTTTCCTCTCCTTCCCCATACACACCTCAACCTATGTCTGTTGTATCTGCCAGGAATCCTAACAAACCTATTTGGAGGCTGCAGGTGGCTACAGCGTCACCACTGCACGTTGCACAGGCAAGAGCTGGTAGACATTGCTGTTGGTCTTGTGCCTGAAAAGCAAAGCTTAATGTTGCTGATGGGATACTCCTGACTTCTGAGATACGACTGCTGACTTTAAGCCCAGCTTAAGCAGAGCAATGTGAGGGTTCTATGCCACAAAACATTTAGTGCTGAAGGTAAGCATGACTAAATGACTAGATGCTCTGCTAAATGCAGCTGTGTGCCTGAATCAAGGCATTATGTGGGGGGTAAGTGGTAACTTGTACTTTAATGTTTCTTTATACTTACATGTCACAGGGGCAGAGCTGTCCTAGGATGTGTATGGGAGAGGTTCTGTGGTTGTTGCGTTTCAGAAGCGCAGTAGGTCATTACAGCACAGAATGTGTAAGAAATTGTGATATATGTTTTTGCATCAGGCTGCGCAGCTAGCAGTCAGATGGATGAGTGGGTGAATAGCCTTGTGAATACGAATCTTGCAGTGGGAGTGAATGTTCCTGTCTGATGATAGACATTTATCTAAATAGGGACCTCATTGAACTTTAATTAGCTAAAAATAATAGTCCTTTTAACAGAATAAAACGGTACACGAGCTGGTGAAAGATAAAAGAGGATGGTTAATGAAACACATTCCTATGAGTCAGTGAGAATATCCAGCTAGTTACAGAGTTGGATTTGGATTTTTTCCCTTGAAGAGCTGTCTGGAAGCCCCTCCTCATCTGCATTTTCTTGGTAAAAGCAGACTTTCTCAGGGTAAGAAAACAGATAATGTGTTTTGCAAAAGTTAGCAAAACAGAAAAATGAATGCAAAATCAATACATTTCCATTTGGCTAAATAATTCTATTTCAGAACATTTGTTTTGCTTGAAGTCTCATGATTTAGGCTTGATTTTCCAGGCAAGCAAGAGTATATGATCATGTAACCTCTCAGTCCTGCTTTCACTTACTTCTGAAATTGTTCCCCAGTTCAGCCAAGACTGAAATGGGGTAGGAGATCTCAAAGGTGAAAGGTCTACTTTGTGAAAACTCATCCAGGATAAAAACTGAAGACCTTCCTTCTATGAAGGAAAATGTTCAATATCAGCTCAACAGTAGATTGCCCTGCTGGCCTCTTCTCTAACCAAATCCAGAGCTTAGGAGAAGTTCTAAAGCTGGCTTTCTAAAGCAGGAAAATGTTAAGACCCTGTTGGTACAGGGAACAGGTGTTTAAGTCATATGCAGATTTAGGAGTATTCTGGTAACAGAGGGATAGTGAAACCTGTCTCTGGAAAGGTCTGCTCTTCACAATATTAGTTGTTTCCTCCCTTTTTCTTTCAGCCAACTGGTGAAGGCAGTTCTCACTTGGGGATTTTACTTTTGTTTTTTTGGATGGTTTCATCTCTGCCTTACCATGGATCCTGTGGAGATGAATTGAGTTCTGTATTCCAGAACAATTCCTTGAATCCACTGTACAAACAATGCAACAATAAGCGCATGAAGGAGTCTCAGTAGCAGAAGATGCTCAATTTGTAAGCACGATTTTTTCTTTTTTTTTATTAAATTCTCTTAATTCCCTACCTAACAATGACAAACTCCCCTTCCAATATCCCCTCTTAACTGTCTATGTCAACTTCCACCTTGTAGTTCTCTGATATTAACTCAAAAGTCTTTGCTTAGCTGCTTTCTTCAGCAGACAGAGGGTTGCTTTGGTACATCTCATTCTTCTCTTGAGTGTCTGGAAGCAGGACAAGTGAGAAGATTGAAGGCAGGTGAGGGCAAGGCAGTGGCAGGTTCTGTTTTCTCTCACCTGCATTGCTCCATGAGCTGCTCTTGTAGCTCTGTACTGGCTACTTGGCTACTGATCCCTGGCCCAAAGTAGGACCTGGTCTGCCAGAGGCTTGCAGTGACAGCTTGATGAGATGCTGCTTCAGTCATTATGTGCAGAGAGAAACAGGGGAGGAGATTTAAAAAACAAACAAACAAACCAAAACTGGGTTTGACTGCACCTGTCTACAAAACAAGACTGCAGGAATTGCCATGCCCTATTAGACCACTCGTCCATTGAGTCTTGTGTCCTAACTCAAATTCTGGCCAACGCCAGATGCTTCAAAGCATGAAACAAGGCACTGTGCAGCAGGCAGCCACGGTAGCAGGAGGTGTGTCTATTAATAATCACTTGCATATTCTTTTCATATCTTGCTTTTTTTTGCCTTGGATGCTTAACTCATTAAATGAATTTCAGAAGGCTCCTTTCTCCTAACCTTTCCTCTACTTCAAAAAGAAGTTTGTCTCTCCTACTGCAGCAGAAGTTTCCCAGTCATCTTTGCTAAGCAATTGAAGGATTCGCTCTCAGGGAGAAATATGTATTCTCTTAATAGTAGTTTATTTCTGTAGGGATTCGAAGCTGAGGGAATTTGTCTGCAGTTGTATCTGCTCTTTGGCTGTGTGTAGTAACTTCTCACGCAGGTCGTGTACTCCATTCCACTGCTATCTCCTGTTTCCCTGTATATTTTCCTGCATTTTGCATTATCATTTTTTAAATATATTCCAACCTGCAATTTATCTTAGTCAGCAGATTTAGGACCTTTGTCTTGCTCTGCACACCCAGGGAATTCAGAAATAAATCACTGCTCCTACAGGCTATTTTTAATGCAACAAATGTTTTAGAGAAAGGCAAAAGAGGCTTGGTCAATATCTTCTGGACTCTCCTGTGCAATAAAACATTTTCCACATGCTTTCCCAGGTAGTAGGAGAACCCTGACTCAATTCAATTTTCTGCACTTGCTATTTTTAATTTTGATATGTATTTTTTTTCATTGAATTGAAGCTCTGCTGGTTACATTTCATATGTTGAAGATAATGCAGGCAGCAGTCAAAATTGTTTTTCTACCATTTATGTATTGATTTTTTTCGGTAGGTTTTACACAAAAATACTCCTTCTGAGGTGTTTTGTAGGTAAGATAACGCAGGATAAGCTAAAAAACAAGAAACTGCACAAGTTTATTAGGCAGGGTTCCTTAGATACTCAAAAACAGAACCTGGTTTTAATAAGCAGTTTCCTAAACTATACTGATTTACTGAGGTGGAAACCGCACTAATGTAAGACAAACATGCCTTTTCCTTAAATCCTGTCAAAAATAAGGTTTTTTGAAGTGAGGGAAAGTATTTGCATCAAGATCTAGGTCTCACTCCTGCAACCATTTAAACAAGTGAAAAACTTTATGCGTCCCAGTCTGGTCTTATGCACGTATGGAGGTGGAGATAGATCTTGCTCCCATTGAAGTGAATTATACTTGCTAGGCTTGCCTGCCTTACCTAACCACTTACCTAACTATTAGGTGCTAGTGTAAATGGACTACTTGGGCATTTTATGTAAACACTCTTGCCTTTGAGATCTTCTGGATTGAAACCAGAGCGCTTGTCACTGGCAGGGTTGTACTATCACCCTTGGCCTGGATGTCCTCCTTGGGTGCTGTGTGGGTAGGTGGTGGAGCTCCTCTTGTCACAGCACACACAGCATGTTTAGGACCCTTGACTGCAAACGCTTTGGAGTGAAGGCTGTTTGCCTATCAATTTCTATATTGCTTTCAGCAGGACAAGTCCTCTACAGTGATGGGAGTCACTGAGCACCCAGGTAATACTGCATAATAAATAATCACAGAGTAAAAAATTGTTTCAGGCTTGTGTAAAATTGATTCAAATGGGAGGCAATTGTCACTACTTAGCTCAAAAACAAAACCAGCAGTTTATAGCAGAGCTGTAGCTATAATGTTTCATTATTGCAATCAAGTTTCTGTCAAGAGTCAAGAAAGGCTGGGAGCTCACAGGGACCCCTCTTGATAAAGAAGTAACATTCACTTTTTGTTTGGGAAATTAGTCTACAGGTTTAACAAATTATAAATAATTGCTGAAATGAAAAATGATTGAATAACGCATTCAAGGGACAGTTTTCATATTAGCGAACTGATCTGGTGTACATTCAGAGGAATTCTCTGCCATGTTATTTAGCAGCAGGTATCAGAAATATTAATTTTCTCACAGTGAGATGCATCTAACGCTTTTCTTAATTTGGAGACAATTAAGACTGAAATGTGGAGGGACTATTGCATTGGAGTTACTCATGCCGTACTTATTGGGGAACAATAAGATTACTTTGATTTCTGAAGCAAAGCTAAATCTCCAGACTACTTATTTTTAAATGACTGCAGACTATATACAAATTGGGATAATCGGATTCTAGAGATTTTTCTCTGTTACTAAACTGACAAAATGCTGACACATCTGTTTGTCTGAACAAAACAAAGAGAAAACAGCCTAGAGAAAGACTGCAGTTTACAACTGGTGTTTTCATCTGTGTGTTAACTTTCTCGGTGTGGTTTTTTGAGGTGCTTCCAACAGTGGCAAGTGAAGTTATTTTCAGCTGAGGCAGTGGGCAGATATTTTTTGCTTCCTCATCACTCAATGAAAAGTACAGTCCTGATATGTACAAACTCTGGAAGAAGGAAGATATTATCTTGCCAATGTGCCTACCCTACCTATTCATTATGTTGCAAGGCTGATAGGTGTTGTAAATGCAGATTTAAAACACATGGCATGCTTCTGCTGCCAGCTAGATGGACATACTGCTCTTCGATGTTGTTTCCTCTTCAGACAGGCACCAGATTTTCAAATAGTCATCTTTCTGCCTTATTGGCATAAAAGTCACCATCTCATGAATGTTTCTCCAGAAAGTCCACTTGCTTAGACATCTATGGCAAGAGAATATAGTTAAAAAAATGTGTCTATTCTTTTCAGGTTTCATAGCTTTATTGACTTAAAATATGTTCATGTGGCCTTCAGTGCTAAAAATTTTACAAATAGAAGTTCTGATGTCGCAAAAAAATTTGGGGCAGAATTAGGGAGTCACTGAAATGAGAGACAATAGCAAATATATTTTTAATTTTGAAAATTGGAGTTGGAATGTCCAGTGCAGCCTTTGTGGCTTTCTTAACTCATCTCTCTTTTTTTGGAGATATTTGACCTTCACTGAACTTCAGGTTTAGTAAGAGACCATAAGCAAAGAAGAGATCAGTTCTGGTCAGAGGAAGAGTTTCATAGAGATGTGAGGACAGAGTATATGAACTGAATGGGTTGAGAGAGAGCATGAAAAAAAGAAGCATGATCTTGCTATAGCTGCAGCAACAAAGGAAGATGAACCTGAACTGGAGGCAGGGAAAGGAGATGAGCAGGGAAAGCGGGACAAGTAATTTTAGTCATTGCAAAGGAAACAGGCTTAGCAGTAGCAATAACAAGGAATGATCAGCTATAGAACCCAGAGACATAGATAGCTGTCAGGGAAAAGAGGTTGTACAGAGGTAGCTACAGGGAAAGAAGAATGGAGAGATAAGTATGTAGAAGTAAATCACAAAGCAATATATCTATATAAAGAATTTAAGAAAAAATCAGTAAAGAATAATTATTTTTTAGTATTTTCAGCTAGATTTCAGCTCATATAAATTTAATATAGGTATTCACTTTTTTAAGGATCAGTAAGGAAGTTATTTGCCACATCCTTTTGAGGAAGGAGTTTTGTGACCTTTGCTAGGAAGTACAAGGATTTTCAAAAGATAGTATTGCCTGTTTGATGAGTCAAGCTTTCAAGAGAAACTAAAGCACTTTAAGGCATCAGCAAAGTAGCCAGTGGCACACTGTTTGAGTTCTCCAAAGATCCAGACATAACTTTTGCAGAAGTAATGGCTGGACATCGAATACTTTTTGAAAGTGTGTCCTACTGTAGTCACAAACATTTAAAAATCAGCTCTTCAACAAAAAATTACCTTCTTTTCTCCTGAGATTTCTGTCTTTTTTTTTGTTGTTGTTGTTTTTCTTCAGATTTATTGAAATAAAAGAATCTAAGAAAATAGCATCAGTTTCTTCTAGTCATTTTTGACAAGGGCACTGTCATTGGGGACTCATACTTACACACCTGAAATCACATACTACCAGTAATGGGATATCTGGTGAAAAATGAATCCAGTGTGATCTCCCAAAAGACATCTGAACTGATAAACTATGAATACCTCATTTGGGTTTAGTAGAACTGGGGATACTTTGAAATCACAGGAGAGTCATTCAGTGCTTTTAAAGACCATACCAGCAAAAGAGCTTGGCAGAACAGCAACAACAAAAAGTTGTGAGTTGCAGCAGCATTGGGATAACTTCACTTAATAAGACTCCTTTTCATTTGTCTTACTGTGCTGATCATTGTGATCCTAAAGGTAGAGGAGCTTAGGAAAAGCAATTTACTTATCCAATTTTTCAGGAAAAAAATACAGCAAAGGAAACTACTAAAATTCAAAACCTAAAAATGTAGGGAGCTCATGACTCTGCATCCAGCTGTGAGCCATTATTCACATGAGTAGTCACACTGATTGCGGTGGATCTATTTGTGGAAGCTGGAGCTTACACCTGGAGCAGAGCTAGCAAATGGCATAGGAAACATAGACACTGGTTTAGCAGGCTGTAGCATGGATAGGCTGTTCTGCCTGTGTTGGAGAACGTGTAGTTCAGCATGGATGTACTCCTACAGTCTCAATCTCTGGTGGCACTCACACAGACCAAGTATGAGGGCAACTGTTGCTTCATTACTCCGAAGCCTCTGCTGTGCGCTGCCCCCTTGGTTGAGATGCAACAGAAGCAGTAAGCAAAGGAGTGGGAGAGGGGGGTTTGGATCACGAGCAAAGAAGACAAGCAACAGAAGATGAAGATGAAATTCCTAAGCTAGGGAGTCTCCTTCTCTGGAGATATTCAAGACCTGCCTGGACAAGGTTCTGTGCAGCCTGCTGTAGGAGACCCTGCTTTGGCAGGGGGGTTGGACTAGATGACCCACAGAGGTCCCTTCCAACCCCTAACATTCTGTG
>Ga0065711_1003783_pt1 | contig 43101 bp, 26 predicted proteins | sample Hoacrofraction12_FD_59098 | JGI IMG/M metagenome (GOLD analysis project Ga0065711, IMG submission 59098) | Hoatzin crop microbial communities from Cojedes, Venezuela - Epithelial fraction 12 v2 (version 2) | ecosystem: Host-associated > Birds > Digestive system > Esophagus > Crop | place... | reverse complement strand
TTGGCAGTGGGGTTGGACTAGATGACCCACAGAGGTCCCTTCCAACCCCTACCGTTCTGTGATTCTGTGAAGTGCTGCTCTCTGTGTTTGCACTGTGCCCACTGTAGGGTTTTGCACACTTTTGGGTACTCTGCAGCTTCACTGGCTGTTGATTTACATTTACAGATTGCCAGAACAAGATTCAGTAGTTTAGAAGCAGGAGCAACAATTCTTCTCAGGAAGGTAAACTTCTGCACATCTGGCTTATAGCAGCTGGGAGTGACGAATGAGGCAACAAATATTTACAGATATTCTCCTCTGATCAGACCACATCTCACTTCCCCAAAACTTTGCTGTGTTACCCAAAATTTATCTGTGAATGTCTATAGACAAATATGTGTTATTTATTCTGTTCTTATTTCCGTTTTCTCTCTCTCTTCTCCAGTACCTGCAAGTCAGTAGTAACCAAGGTCTCATTCTAGTGCATTTCTGTCCTGTGCATTTTCTAGCACGTTTTTGCCTACAGCTTGGCCTTCCTCCCCAGCACTTCCTTTAACTGCCCATAGGTTATTTATGAACTTTCAGTACACAGGGGAGAAAGCTTATCTTTTGGTTTTATGGGTTTTATACGGGTTTTACAGGGTTTTATGAGTGTTGTGTGAGCCACAGGAGAGCTGCAGAATTCTTAAAGATGAGACGAGCGCACTGGATTGAAGCATGGAGGAAGGAGTGGAACTCCACTGCCTGCTTTCGGAATGCCATGTATTTTCTGTTTCTTCTGCAGGCCCAGCATCATTGCCTTAGGCAGATACAGACAGCTGAGCCTGGCTGGAGAGCACCTTGGAAGTGAGGACTGAGAGTTTTAATTTAAGAGCAGCATGGCACAGCCTTTGCCCAGTCCTCTGAGGAGGGTTTATTCTGCCTACTGAGGCCAACACAGTGTTCAGTGTGCGAAAGGACTTGATTTGCAGCTGAACTTTTTCAGGAGGGTGTGAAATTCACTCACCGCCTTGTTCCTCCTTTTGTATCATTGTGCAGCTTGCGCAGTTGCAAAAAGCAAATGATTTTAAGTGTGTGAAGGTGTAAAGCTGCCCAAAGCAGCTTCTTACAGGGAGGAAAATACAAAAAAAAAAGGCACTGAAATACACCAGTGTAAGCCCTGGCCATTTTCTGGGTAGGATACAAGTATTGCCGTCACGGATCTAGCTAGCAACCCCTCTTCTGGTCCCGCAGCAGATAAAAGCAGATTCAGAGAACAGAGAAATGGTCACCAGAAAGGTTTTATTGGTAAAAATTTCCTGTCAGAAGTCTTGGCAACTCGTAATTGCCTGATCTTGTGCTCTAGGGAATTTAGCTTTGCATCCATATTTTTGTATTGGTGAAGGTAACACTGGAAACTCTCAACAGCCAGCCAATTGCCTAATTCCTTCTTGAATCCTTCTGAGGTCATGGTCTTTCAGGTACCTTACGACAGGCTGTAATTATGTGTTGTGTAAGAACATGCGTTTTGTTACACAACACAACTGTGTTTCCTTTGTATTTGTTGCATGTCTGTTTTCTTTGAACATCCCTTGTTTTACAGATGCAAAGAATAAATAAAAACACCCATTTACCTTCTCTGAATTATTCAGTACTTTGTGTCCCAGCCAGTAAGTGCCCTGACCAGGTTAGACGATGTGTATGTGTGTGTATAGACCAGCTGTGCAATGTGTGTTGGTCACAACATTAGATCAGTCTCCACTAATTTCTTTGGGAATCTTCTCGCATGTAGAAGAGAAAGTGCAGACATTTTACAAAACAAGGCAAGATGGCAATGCCAATCTCCCTTCCTAGTATAAAATCTTTGTGGAAAAGATGAAACTCTGATCCTTTGTATAGTACGGTAGCACCCGAGAAATAAATACTCATGAGCAAGATAACCAGGGGAAGCATCTGGTTGGGTAGGTGCTTCAGGTAGCTCTAGGTGCCTGTTCCCATCAGCCATGTGTCACTTGTTCCCTCCTCCTCAGGAGAGGACTGCGTACACTGCTGTGTCTGAGTGGGGCTTCGAGTGCTGCATGTGGTAAGAAATAGAAGTTTTGCACTTGAATCAAAACCTGATGAGATTTGTGGTGGCCATGCTGTCCCCGAGGGATTTCATTGCATGGTCTTGCACTGTTCCTCAAGAAATCTCTGTCTTTTGCAGAAAATAACTTCATCCTGGTTAGAGGCAAATGATTTGTGCCTAAAGAGCAAAGCTGTTGCCCTTGTACTGATATAATGAGCCTGGCTGTGGAGTGCCTCGCTGGTAACATCAAGAATGTGAATTTAATGTGATAAGCATGGAGCAGGAGGGACAGCGGGATATTGGGAGTCGTGAACCGCACTGCTGGAGAGAGATTAGAGTGCTGAAGAGTGGTTGGGGTCACACGTGGCCTGATTCTGTCTGGACCACTGTGGTGACGGTAATATAGGTAAAAAAATAACAAAAACAAAAACCAACCAACAAACAAACAGATGGGGCTTTGTATGTAATTGCAGGCTCTTGATGCTCTCATCTAACCGGATGCTTGCCACCGTCAGGGGGAGATCCTCCACAGACAAGGAGTTCACTGGAGGAGTTGAGATTTCTCACCAGTGCTCCTTAATTCCTTCCTCCACAAGGAATTTGAATGATTTCATCACAGCCTTCTGGATTTCTATGACCTCTTTGTATGGCAGTGCTGAGAAACATAGCTATGTTCAGGGAGCCAGGTGTGGATCTTTTGCTCATCAGCTGCAAAGATCGAGTCCTCAGTGCTGTCCAAGTGATTTCTTGCACATCCTGGTCTAACTCTGGACTGCACCAGGCTCCAGTGGTCTAGATCGGTAGTTTCAGGCAGCGAAGCATGGTGCAATGGCTTTTTTGTTGGTTTGCCTAGGAACAGAATGTTTGGTACTGGGTGGAAGCTGGCCAGGGCTACCATAAACAGCGGGGTTTTGGAGCAGTGGAGGATATGCTTTTTTCCCCCCTCCTTTTTCTTTGTCCAGGCTCCGTTTTGCCTTTTGAAGGAGGTAGATAGGAAGGGAAGGTTCCATCCCTGGATGACGCGATCCTTGTTCAGCCAGGAGTGGCATGCATTGTCCTTGGTATCCAAGGAGACCACCGGGCAGAGGCACGGCACAGGGTGGGCTGCACAGAGAGACTGCGCCACACAGGTGGTCTCCCTCCAGAGAAAAAACAAGGGCAGGTTAGCTGTGTTCTGCTTCCCAGGGCTTCCGTCACGTGGTTGGAAACCTATCTTTGGTTAGGAGCAGCTTTAGGGAGACTTTTCTCCAGGAACATAGGTTTAGGAGGGAAGTAGGTAAATGGGACACCTGGGTTAGACATTGAGTTGGGATTAGTTTAGAGAAGAAGTGAAGGAAAACACCTGCTGGGAAAGGGGGAAGGTGGATTTTTTGGCTTGTTGGGATGCTAGATCTGTGTTTTCTCTTCATTTGTTAGTGTACCTGGAGGCTGTTTGTAGCACCTGCAGAGAACTGCTGAGCTCAGGCTTCTACAAAACAGGTACATGTTGGCTTACCCTGCTCCCTTCCCCGATCTATACCTGGCACCCCCAGATGCACAGGGAAAGGGAAAGTCAGGGAGAACAGACTAACGAAGCAGTTCTGCCTTGACAGGCTGCGTTTTAACTGAAGCTTCAGCTTGCAAGACCTGACATTGGTGGGAATGCTAAAGATGCCTAAGTTAGTCTTGCAGTAAGTGTTGCCTGCACACCTCAGTACTTGATTTTACACGTATATGTGGGATCTGCAGACATCTGAGCCACTTCTCGTGGCCCCACCATTTTACTTACTCTGCAGCATTCTGTAACAGCTCCTTCCCAAAAGAAAGCGTTGGGAGCTGTTCAATTTAGAGACAATGCAGAGCTTACTTTAAGCTAAGCGCAGCCAAGTTTAATGCTGCATCTGGATGTGGACTCTGGTCTTATGTTAATTCAGTGATAGCAATAACGCTGCTTGCACTCAGCTGGTAAAGCAAAGCTATGTGGAAAGCAGATCGCTGTGTTTAGCTTTTATTGTGGTAATATCTCAGTTGTTAAGTTGCTGCACAGGAATGTTATTAAATACCCTGCTGCATAAAAAGGGGCCATGTGTGTGTTTTTGCAGTCACATCTGAGGTTGTGTCATGCAGCAGAGAACAGGATAGACAAGCTATTGCTCACTACTACCCCTCCTGCCTTCAAAATGTTACATTATATACTCATTCCAGTGGATCAAAGTGCTGTCTCCATCCATATGTTTTTTCAGAGCAGATTAGCAGTATTTTGCAGAAGAAATCTGGACACAGGGAGGACTTCAGGCTTGTCAGACCCTGTTGGGAGAGAACAGGAAGGAAATTCATTTCCCCTTGGACATCTTCATGGGCCAGCCCCAGTGTTAGAGACAATGAGGATCCTCTGACTGAATTCTAAAGCTTTCAGTTTAATGCTTTATTTTTTTTTTACACACTAATACCTACCACTATGCACACATTCTTTGCAGACTCACAAGACATCCTCTTGCTGCTCCCATTGAATCTCCTGGAGTTACTCAGGAAAATAAACAATCTATCCTACTTATGTAGAGGACAGTCTTGTATCTGCCAATGCAGGGGCTGCTGTACTTCAGTTTCTGACTCCTAAGAAATTAAAAAAATGTTTGGAAAATAAACAGTGGGAGTCTTGTTGCAACACTCTTATTTAGCTGGAAATCATCTGAAATCTGGGTTGGTTTGTTGCCTTCAGTCAGCGAATTCAGGGGAACGAAATCTTTGCCTGTTATAGTGGTAGAGTCTGTCTCTGAATTAGCACGATGATCAAGAAGAAACTGCAGATTTCCTGTGCCCTGTCCTGCTAAGGTGGTATTTATGCTGTAGCCAGACCAGTGTGCACATGTCCTTGTTAGAAACTGGAACTGCCTCTTATGCTTTGTTCGTGCTTCAAAAAACCACTATGTCTCTGTTTTCTTGCAGAATGAAGAGACGAAAGTGTCCCTACAAATGTCCTGCACGAAGGAAGATCCTGATCCTGTGTGTTACAGGGTGGCTGATTGCACTGCTGAAGCTCCTCCATGTTGAAAGACACTTTTTTCCCTCTAAGGGCATTTATTTGGTTGAACACTTCTTGAGCACTTCTTTTTATGTTAGAAACAGGTATTCCTACCTTAGAAATGAGTTCCAGTATGAAATTAATTGTTCATCTATATATGAACAAGATCCCCATGAAATTGGCAAGACTTTAGAGATAAGAAGAAAAGAGATAATTGATTTAGCTGACGAAGACGTTGTAGCAATGACGAGTGATTGCCACATGTATCGTTCACTTAGGAAATACCACCTAAAACCTGTTTCTCCAGAGGAGGAGAGTTTTCCAATTGCCTATTCTTTGGTGGTTCACAAAGATGCGGTAATGGTAGAAAGGCTCATACATTCACTGTACAGTCATCAAAATATTTACTGTATCCATTATGACCAGAAAGCAGCAAAAGGTTTCAAATCTGCTATGAACAATCTAGCTAAATGTTTCCCCAATGTTTTCATTGCATCAAAATTGGAGACAGTGGACTATGCACACATTTCACGGCTGCAAGCAGATTTCAATTGTTTGTCTGATTTGATGGACTCTTCTGTTCCCTGGAAGTATGTTATTAATTTGTGTGGCCAAGATTTCCCTTTGAGGTCAAATTTCGAGTTGGTTGCTGAACTGAAGAAACTTGATGGAGGAAACATGCTGGAAACTATAAAGCCAAGCAGTAGCAAAAGAGAACGATTTACTTACCACTATGAACTTATGAAAGTGCCTTACGAATACATGCAAATGCCTGTAAAAACCAACGTTTCCAAGAATCCACCACCCCATAATATTGAGGTATTTGTAGGCAGTGCCTATTTTGTTTTAAGCCGAGCATTTATTCAATATACCCTTGAAAGCTCTCTTGCAAAAGATTTTTTCGAGTGGTCAAGGGATACATACTCTCCAGATGAACATTTCTGGGCCACTCTAGTACGTGTTCCTGGGGTCCCTGGGGAAGTTCCAAGGTCAGCCCAGGACATAACAGACCTACAAAGTAGAACTCGTCTGGTGAAATGGAATTATCTTGAATACCATTTGTATCCTCCCTGCACTGGCACCCACCTTCGCAGTGTCTGCATCTATGGGGCAGCAGAATTAAGATGGCTTCTGAATTATGGGCACTGGTTTGCCAATAAGTTTGACTCCAAAGTAGACCCTGTCCTGATAAAATGCTTGGCAGAAAAACTGGCAGAACAACAGAAAGAGTGGGTATATTTGTCCTCTGATAAATACTTTCTGCACATGAATTCTATCAATGCCTCGCTGTAGCAGCACTGTCTTCCCTGCTGTCGGTACTGTGTACTGTTATAGCACGGTGCCTGCAGTTCCTCTGCCTTGACCTGGTGCAGGATGCTAGGGAACGAGAAGTCCACTCTGCATAGAGTTCAGGGCCCCAGAAAGCCAGGTGCCTGGCCATTTATTTATGAAAAGTCATGCTTCTCTGCTTAACTGTTTTGTAACTTGCCACAATAATCCTGTCATTGTTCTTCAGGGTGATTCTGAGTGGGTGAGGTTTGTGTTTGGAGGCTCTGCTGTTGTCTGTCACAATGGAGTATTTCAGAAACATGTTTTACATCAAGTGTGTTTGTGTCTTTCCTAAGAAACTCCAACGTGTATGTCTGCCTGTCCCCTTTTCCTTCACTTTTTTCTTGAAGGTATGAAACAAAGACCTCTGTATCTGCTACCTCAGGAAAACTGGAAGTGCCCAGCTCACACACAAAACCAAGAGATCAGCATGGCACCAAATGAGCCGTATGGCCTCACCTGACGTCCCAAACTTCCCGTCTGTGGGAGCTAACAAAGATCTTTGCAACGTGAATATGACTGGATGATATAACGGAAGGAAGATCCTTAGATAGAGCATTGTCCATAGCATCGTTCTCTTCTCCCAGCTCATCTGGGCGATGCTTTTCCTTCTGTGAAGTGTGTGCTCAGGCACTGTGCCATGCCTGTGAAATTGGTGGTGGTTGACTGAAACAGAATTACGCGCTGTTATTCTGCAAAGGCAGTATACGAGTGTGCCCTAAGGGTAGTCTCTGCAGCCCCTTGGAATAGATATCCATGCCAAAAGAGCTTGGTCTTCGTTTCTGTCTCTGCCAGCAGAAATATCCTCCTGTTACATCCCAGTCCTCTCGGGACAGTATTTCTACACACAGCAGACAACAAGTGCTGTTTCTAATTAGTGTTCAGCAATGTGGTGCTATGCTGAAATGCAAAACGTGCAGGGTCCAGCGGTACATAAGAATAACCATATTGCAGAAGTGAAGACGCTGTGTAGAAGTGTCTTTCTGTGCAAGCCTGGTGGCCTCGCACTGCCACGATCCCCGGCTGACGGGTGCCTGAGCACGCCCTGGTTCAGCTGTAGAGGGACTGTAGCCCAACAGCTCTGCTTTCCATGGCCCTCAGGCCTCCTGGTAGCGAAGCACACTACAGTGTGAGGGAAGCGTTCGTTAGCGCGAGGGTCTCTGCAAAATGTCTTGCAACTGGGAAATGCCCCTTGGCATTTTGGTGGGTTCTCTGGGACGTTGCTCTGTTGCAAGTTTGGTTTCGGTGGTTCCAGTGGACCCTGAGGCCTAGCTTGCTCCGTGCTGCTGTCATGTTTCTGCCCATCTGGCTTTTATTAAGGGGCCTATTTTCAAGAGTGACTTGGGGATATCTGGTCTTATCAATCCAAAAATTGCTGCAATAATGACTGTGTCCCATACCCATGAGAAATCTTTGATTCTTATTTGAGTTGAAAGAACCAAATAATTTTTTTACTTCAGTATTTGTTTATAAATTTAGTCATGGTCAAGTCACCTGTGGCTTAAGATTGGGTTTGAGAGTCTGGAGCCATGGGCCTTTTCCCCCGTTCGTGACACTGGTTTCCTATGAGACCTCAGACAGGTCATCAGAGTTTTCTGTTTCAGCTGTGAAATGGGAACAACAATGTTCTAGTATCTTGCTAAGCACTTAGAAACCCACAGGTGATATCTGGTGTGGGTTGGATGCACAGTACTAATTGCCTGTCAAGCTATTTATGAAGTCTGTGGACGCACAGGTCAAGTATATCTTTGATGTACTGTTTCTGAAATAAATAAGGATTATTTTTAAAGTGTGTGTTGCTTACTTCAGCGACTTGCCGTGTCTGCCCAGTGCTGTTCTGACTTGATGTGATTTCTGGACACTTTGTAGATCATGAAATATTGACAGAATTTACAGATTCATACATCTGTAATTGTATATAAGTTAGAGAGTTCTCACATGGAAAAAGGTCAAAAACAGAAAAGGATTTGGGGACCTCAGAGGGCCAAGCCTCAGCCTTCTGTACGCATAAACTGATGTTTAATGATTTTTTTTTTTAATTTTGTTAAAATAGCTTTATGTATGTATACACACACATCTCCATTTGTGTTTGAGTGGTTTTCTGTACCATAAATTTATAAACAAAATCCACCAGCACACTAAACTTCTGTAAAGAATTTTCATCAACATGCAACTTTGTGCTGCTGTAACTGAATTGGGTTGAATGATACCTGTAATTTAACTAGTTTGAAATAAGGCAGCTCCTGCTTCCTAGGCAGTGAAGAAATGGATGCGGAGATGGCACAGTATGAGGCAGCATCACCCATTACAGCAGTACGTTTGCCAGCTGGGGAAGTACAAGCTGTACAGACATAGTTACAACTTTATGAAGTGCAGATTTTCTAAGGAATTATAGGTATTTCTGTTTCTTGAAGGTATCTTTAAAGGCTATTCAAGCTTGTAGAAAGGCAGTTCACAAAAATCATAGTGTCGCTGAGGCTTGAAGATCATCTAGCCCAGCCTCCTGCTCCTGACAGGATTGACACCAAGTTTGGTCTGGGTTTCTTGGGTTTTGTCCCAGAGAGTCTTGCAGATCTCTAAGGAAGATTCTGCAGCCTTCTGGGGAAACATTTTCCAATGTTTCTAATGTTTCCAGAAAAAAGAACAGCCAAAATATAAGCTCCTTAATTTCTGAATAATTTTATCTCAGTCTTTTGACTTTGCATTCAGCAATGTAGATGCCATACCGATGCCTGTATCATAACTAAGTGATTAGACTGCAGGGCTGGGGAACAACTTCATTATTTACCTTTGACTTCAGCATCTTTGTTCTTTACACGGGTAGGTCTGTCTTTGCTGAAAATGGACCTGAGGCATGATCCACAAACACCTTTCTGTGAGAAAGACGGCTGAACCTACTTTATGGCAAAGTAAATATAAAGTTTTATTTGGGCTGGAACTCAGATTATAGGCAGTTATCTGCCATTCTCCTCTCACATCGATTTTTTTTTTTTTTTTTGCCTTAGTAAAGCTCAGATGTCCCTTTCCTTTTCCTCTCTTCCCCTTCCTCACTTCTCCTGAAAAAAGATTCCTCTTGTAAGTTATTTCACGAATTTGAAATACATGTACATTTGCAAGTATTAGATGGTTCCCTCTGTCTCTGTTCTCCTGAAGAAGACCCATGCTGGCTTTTTTCCACCCATCCTGCCCTGTGCTGGTGGCATGGAGCATGTGGACTATCAGTTAACCTGATTTTTCCCTGCGGGAAGAAGGTGTAGGCAGGGTGCTAATGCTGGTCCTGGCTGTCAGCACTGGTGTGTGGGTCTAGCCCACCATTTTGTTAGTGGCTGAAAACAGCAAAAATACGGACTGCATTCCAACATTGAAAAGTGAAGTGAGGAACAAAAGGAAATTATGAGCTTTAATGAAAGAGATGCAGAGAAAACATTTGTACAAGTTGTCTCTCTAATGAATTTATTAGGCTGGATATGGAGTCAGGAGGATAGTATATACAAACATAAATGCCTCGCTACATATTTTCTTTGACATTGGAATAAAAGGATGTGAAAGGAAAGATTAGAAATCAGACACATAATCTGTAATTGTAATTAAAACAGACTTGGCCTGTTGAGCACTTCTATGGCTGCTGTGTCATTACTGAGGCATTTGAATCAGAACGTATAAACATAAGAAAACCAGTGTTTGGGCAGCAAATGTGGAGTATGGCACACTAGTGTGTGTTTACAGTGTGACTTTGATTTTTAGTTCAGCTGTAATACCTGTTTCTTTTTGGTGCTTTTACAGAACTTGTGTTGATCTTGGCGGTGATAATTTCCACTCACATAGAAATGATACTTCAGAACAATGTCATCTGTTAGCAAGGTGCGACAAATCTGCACTGAAAGTACCCCAGAGCTCTTTGCTATTGCAAGTTGATAGGTGAACACTATGTCCTGGCCATTTTTTCAGAACTACCGGACTCTTTGATTTTTCTATGGCTAAAGTATACTAATGCTTATAGTACCAACCGTTCCTAGAAAAGGGAGAAAGCAAAATCCATGAAACTTTGGATGAGGCACTTTCTCAAGTGAGCTAGGAAGGAGCCAGATGGTATATTGTAAAGCAAGACAGGGACAATATGTTTTCTTGCTACAAAGCTGCCACGTATGTGTCCTAGCTGAGACTTGCTTAAGTGGAAAGGTTTGCATATAGCATGGTTGCTGCTGCCATCTCTAACTGCGGTAAGCAAGACCTGAGTACGTTTTGAAAATGAAGATCATTAAGGAAAAAATATCTGGAGCCTGTATCAGTTTCTCTTCTTGTTAAAAAATCGGTGCTTTGAAGAATCTTGATAATTTACTGCAGCTTGACTAGGCGTTTACAAAAAGACTCAGGAGACTGCTGTTTGCATCAGAGAGGGCAGACGAAGCAGCCTCTGATTTTTTTGTTCAAGGCAGGTCAATGGCTTTTAGTGATGCTTTCTGTGTTATTTGTAGAAACAAATATAAAGATGTGCTAATTTGAAAAACTAGTGACTGACTTCCACGTTGCATCTCAGGTGTTTGCTATAACACATATGAGTTTATTTAAAGACTCTTCCCTGGCATACAATTAGAGACTTCATTGTGATTTAATTCAAGGCAGCAGCTTTTCTATTGCTGAGCCTCTTCTTTCTGCCAGAGATTGTTCTCTGAGATGGAAAGGATGGCAAGCCTAAGCTTTACCTGGGGCGATGAGAAAATCAGAGGGTATACTGAGATGTTGCAGGTGGCATTATTCCCACCGTAGCAGAACAGCTGGGAAATAATAATAACTGCGTCTTATACTGTAGAGGTTCAAGTCTCCATTTATTCACAAATATAATAGGAATTGGAAATCATACAGTTGGAAATGACTACGTGCAAATATTTTAGTACTAAATTGCTAGGGGCCATAGAAAGTAGGATGAAAAATACAGGCAGTACATGGATTTTTATCTGACACATGGAAAAATGAGCTGTAGATGAACTGCAAGACCTTTCAGTTAGCAGAAGAGTACAAGTCCTCCTCCTACAGAGGTCTGAAGCGGCAGAACTGAAGGCATCAGCTTATTTTCTCAAGAAATGTTACACTTGCTTTTGTTTCCTATGGTTGCTTCTTACCTATTAATACAGCAATCCCATCTCCTTTATGGACTTAAGATACCCATATCAATTAAATTTTATGATTTACCTCTCATTTACTTTAAGATGGTTTGGAGTCTGTAACTGGCTTTCTGTCTCATAACAGGTCTGAGGGCTCTTAGTACAATCAGCGGGTGGGATGGCTGAATTTCCATTTAATTCGTTTTAGCGGGACATGTGCATGTGCTCAGCTACCCTGGGCTTGAACTGGTATAACAGTTATGAGCTTCAATCAGTAGGATATTACCCATATTTTATTATGCTTATATTTCAAGGGCAAATTATCAAAGGTATCCTTTATTCTTATGCCAAACTTAACTTCTTCCTCTTGTCTTGAATTCTGCTTGGTTCAGGCTGTATATAAAAAAGCTGTGTCAAGAAGATGCATCGAAAGGAGTAAAATTATGTACATCACCAAAAAAGGAAAAAAAAGTTGGTTTGTAAAAGTCATTTCAACTAATTGAAAAAAGAGATGATGCTGGGACTGAACAGGGATAAAATACATGCAGCTGTTATTACAGCCAGTTGGAGAGTCACTTCTCTGCCTATTGTGTTGCTAATAATGTTCTTAAAAATGCACTCTTATTTCCAAGCTTTTGCTAAACTGGGATGTGAATGCCTGCAACTGGCAAAGCTCCACTCCTCTTTGCAGAACAGAATTGCACCCTGTGAAACCATGAGCAGGCTTAGGTTTATTTCTTTGCCAGGCCTCAGATTCCAGCCTTCCTGTAAGGTAGAGCAGAACCAGAAAAGCATCTGGCTGTTGGCACGCAAGTGATCAGACAACACAGCCTCCCAAGGGTGGGACTGCCTCCAGAAACTGAGCTGGAGCAGGAGTCAGCCCGCTCAGTCGGCAGAGCAAACACTGTCTCTGTTTCATTTCATTAGAGCACATCAGCAGTATAATTTTCAAGACCAACCAACTAATTGTATTATCTGTATTGTTTTCATTGGCTGAAGAATCTTGGAATTCTCTTATGGCTCTCTTAAATGAAGATTTATTTAAAATATCTGTGCATATATTTTGGGAACAGAACGGACACTATGTTTTCTTGTACTGTATGCCTTGTCCTTATTTGAAACCAAGGCAGCCAAATCTGATTCTGAAGTCGTAAAGCCATAAAAAGCCAAAGACACGAAGAACTGAGTCATCCTAAAATTAAGAGGCTGTAGCATTTTGCTTCTCTCTGGTCATTAAGTGGATAGTTTTATATTCAGTTTCAGAAACCTGAGGCATTTCATCAATCAGAATAGCAAGAAATGAAGACATTAAGGAAAAGTTTGCCCAGAGTACTTACCTGCAAGTTTTTGTTTCAGTCTACACGAAGTGAGTCACTTTCAGTGGCTGGGCAGACATGCAGACCGCAGAGCTGCTGCTGGCACCGTGGCTCCATTGCCACCTTCCCCAGCACCTCAGCGGCTGTGCTCTCCCCACCGGTGAGGAACCGCTCACTGCAGTCACCAGCCAAGGGGGCAGAAGACATGGCCTCTGTCCCATCCTTTTAGAAATTACCCTAGCAATTACTACCTGCTGCAGCAGGAACTCATTTGCTTAATGCAAGAGTATTTGGCCACCATTTCATCAAAACAGAGTTTTCCCCGCTGTCATAATTCTACTATTTTTCTGTGGTTGGGGTTTTTGAACAGATTTTTTTCAAATCTATTTCAAATTTCTTAACAACTGGACTGCTGAGTTCTGCATAGTGGTTCAAGTCCACCTGAGGGGTAGAGCTACATGAACCCAATCTGAGAAGGGTTTCAGCTGCCTGAGAGGCTTTCCATAGTTGCCAGATTAACTGACAGTAGCGTGAAGTTTAGGTGTTGCTCATGGGCAGTTTAAAATTAAGCTGAAATATTTCCTGTTAAACAAGTGGCACTTTGCATAGTGTCCAAGAGAGATGGCTCTGAATATCTGTCCTCCTCGTGGCTGGTGCCTTCTCCGCGATGGAGGCATGATGAGGCAGGGACGTCATCTGAACCTTTGATTACCAGGAAGCGCAGTAATGGATGGGCTATAAGGGGAGTGGATCTTCTGGGTGCATTTGACTGCTGTTAATTGAGCTGAATGCCCAAGGCTGAGTTAGCTGGCAAGACTGGTGACAAGGTCACATTTCTCCACCCAGTCTAGGCATAGAGATGAAGGAATCATAGAATCATAGAATGCTTCAAGTTGGAAAGGACCTTTAGAGGTCATCTAGCCTGACACCCCCACAGTGAGAAGGAACATCTTCAGCTAGACTGGGCTGTTCAGAGCCCCACTCAACCTGACCTTGAATGTTTCCAAGGATGAGGCCTCCACTACCACTCTGGGCAACTTGTTCACCACCCTCGTTGTAACCAATTTCTTCCTTATATCCAGTCTAAATGTACCCTCCCTTAGTTTAAAACCATTGCTCCTTGTCCTGTCACCACAGGTCTTGCTAAAAAGATTGTCCCTCTCTTTCTTGTAGGTCCACTTTAAGTACTGAAAGGCCACAACATGGTTTCCCCGCAGCCTTTCTCTTCTCCAGGCTGAACTTCCCACTTCCAGAGGAAGTGTCTGCTCAGACAGATCTAACAAGATTTGACTGGTTTTTCAGACAGTCAGAAAGTGACACAGTTCTGGAGTGCTATCAGCTGAAGGGTAGGGCACGCTTCTCTTGTCTCCAAGGCTGGGATGGGGGCATGTTTGAAGACTGGTGTGCCCAGCCTGGGGGTGTTGTGTAGCTGCTGAATCCACCCAGGGTGATTACATTTCTTCACAACAAACTGGTCCTGAAGTCTTTCTGAGAGTGGATTCATTCTCCTTTCCTCTAGCTTCTGGGTGAATGCTTCTGCAAAATCCTTCTATTTCTGTTTTCTGTTGAGCCTATTGTTGTGCTCAGCCGTTTGATCCTGTTCTTCATTTTTGTGACATGTACAGAAAAGCAAATCCACATGTGTCTCCTTGCTGAGGAGTCCTGGAAGACACAACTAGGCCATTGTTCATCGCTGCGGTTGACCCCGCTGATGCAAACAAACAATGTGCTGAATGTTTAATGGAAACTGAGTTATGGATGAGTGACTCAACCAGATAAAAGTAAAATAACACCCAGAGGGAAGGGAAAGCAGCCAAAAAGACGTTATGTCAGTGCTTCTGATAAATGGAGGTACCTGCCTTTTTTTACCCCCAGGCAAAAAAGCAACTTGATCTTGGGACATAAATGCAGAAAGTGAACAAATCAGCTACTACAGTATTGCTTAATCTAGCAGACAGAAATTTAATGGAGGTCTAGTGGCTGGAACATGATGCCAGATATTAACATTAAAATTCAAATTATAACTCTTTTTCAGCAAAGGAATTTGTCAGTGGAACACATTGCCAGGGAGTATGTTTGATTCTGTGTCATTTGAAGATATTGGTAGTTTAGCTGTAACTTCAAGGCTCGGTGTGGGAATTACTCTGATTTTTCATGGTCTGTATGATGCAGAAGGCAGGCTGCGTTTGATCAAGGCTGCAGATAAAATCGTAGAATCAACTTAGGAAAAAATACAGCTAAATTCAAGTGGGAGTGGGAGTTGCTCGTATTGACCTTTACAAACATAAAGAGCCCTCCATTAATTAGCACCAGTGACTGTGGTCTGCATGTGAAAATGGCTAGCTTTAATTTTTCTGCTCTTTTTGAAACAGCTGAAGCCCTACTAGTAGGAACAGTTACACTTGTTTGACGGTGCTTATCCTTATGTAGTTTATTCTTGTTAGGAAGAATAAGCAATGAAGGGGAAGACCATCTGCACAGCACATATAGAGCAGCTACGTCAATAACGAGTCATAAGGCTAATCAAAGATATTAGACCAGTACAGCCGCTTCAATGTAAAGGTCCGGAGACCTGAGATCAGGGAACCTGGTGTGGACCCAGCGATCCAAACCAGCAACCGTGGGCCCTGGGTCTTGAAGTATTGGGGCTCAGGTGTCAGCCACAGCTAATGATGTTCTTGGTTCAGGTGTATGGGAAAAGTCTGCAGCTTTCATTTGCGATTGCTGGCCCTGCGGCAACAGCATGCTGTATGTGAGCTTTCCTGCTACACTCTTCTGTACCCATACACCTACTCAGAGTCTTGGTTTACGAACTAAAGGAAAGTTAACAGCCAGTGATGCAAACTCCATCTAAAAGCCAAGCTGAAGGTTTTAGTGGGTCATATGCTACTGAAAAGCAACATCTGCAACTGAAGTTAATGAAGAGGTGCTGCTGCTAGCACAGTCACATCTTGAATGCTCCTTGGTGTAAGGTAACCTCTTTCTCTCCCAGCACAATCCCACTTCAGAATTCAAAGTGTTTCTCCTCACTGTTCATTGCCTCCACAGGAACCCCGTTCCTGCCACCAGGTTGCTTTAAAAATTATACATGGAGCTTACTCAAAGGCTTTCTGAGAAGCCTAATTCTTGACAGTTGCAATGCAACTTTTCCTGTTCCAGAAACTTTTTTCCCGTTTCCTGAAACAGAGTTTTAAACTCCAGTTTTCCAGGCTCTGTGGGGGCCCCCTCAGAGAAAGATTAAAGTTTAATTAAATATTAGAAGGAAAGAGAAATGGTTGAAGCATGAATGAGCCACGGAAGTAAAATGTAATTTCTGCTAGTAATTCTGGCTGTCGTCTCAGGAGCATGGGCCTGTGCTCTCGGTGTCGAGGGACTGATCCCTTCCTGCTGTGGCTGCAGTGACTTGGCTTTGTTTTTTGCTTGTTTTCCAGTGTCAGGAACGACCTCTATGGCAAATCAGGTTTACACTTCTGCTGGAAAAGATCTTAAATATTTGATGACTCTGAAACGGGTTTTGGGCAACAGGAATGTTAATAAGTGTACCGTGGTCCTGCAGCTGCATTGGACTGGTCAACTGGTTCGTCCCTGCGGACAAGCCGCATTACCCTACATTTATGAAATGTTTGTTTCATAGTTAATTTGGCTAAAATAAATTTCTGTTTGTAGATACTGGTCTGGGAGCAGGGGTCCTTTATGAAGACAACGGTGTCTTCTGGGGCTGGTGGCAGAGCAGGAGGACCCGCTGCTGCAGGGGGCTCGTGGCAGGGAGGCAGTGAGGGATGCTCCCCCAGGTACCGCCGTGCCAGGTCCAGGCAGAGGGATTGGGGAGGTCTGCAGCCCTCCCTTGCTGCTGGGAGGGCAGGGTGGTCTGTGGGCCCAGCTGGGGAGTCTGGCTGTTGCGAAGGATGTGCAGAATCACATCGGGGAAAAGCGAGGGCTGGGGAGAGGCAGAGAAGGGAAGGTCTGTGTAAAGGCGGCAGGGAGCTCCTTGCAGAGTATAGGTAAGATCTGGATGGCTTGAAGGCATTTTTTTTTCTTCAGTATGCATTCTGTTGTTTTAGATTTTGTCAGGATTTTTCCATTATTACTTTTATTGCTTTAAAAAATGCAGGTTATCTAAGACGACCTCCATTATAAGATCCAGGCCAATGCCTCAATCACATGCCTGGGGCCTTATCTTCTTCCTGGATACATATGCAAAGAAACAGCAATTTCTGAGAGCCTGAATATAGCCAAAATAGTGCCAATGTATGTATGCTAGCTTTATTGTGCTGAAGTGAGCCATCATTTAAGTGGTATTGCTTTTGTCTCTGTCACCTCCCATGTCTGTACAAAGGTGTAAATTCAGGCAGGCTCTGAATTTGGTGGTTTTGGTATTGCAGGCAACCAGATGTGAGAGCAAGGCATGAGTGATATCATGAGGAAGCAGAGACAAGACAACACAGGTGCAGAACACCTCAGGAAAAAGAAGTTTAAAAGTACGAAGAAATTAGTTTTGCTTGGGTTCTGCTATAACAAAGCCATTTAAATAATGTCAGTTGGATGCTAATTACATTGTGATTTGAAGCAAAGCTCTGAGCTTGATATTGAATCACTATCAGGCTTTGAGGAAGTTACCAGTAAACTTTTCAGAAAACACCCGCTGAAAAGGCTGTTCTCCAGAATACTGAACTTTTGGTTAAAAGTCATTTCTTCTGTGACCGTACTGATTTTCCTTTGAAAAATAGTTAAGTTTTAAAGGTTGTCCTTGGTTTTCTTGTTGCTTGAATCTGAAACACTCAGGCTTTCAGGTGAAACATTTTCCCAGTTTCTCAGTGAAAATACGTCTAGTTGCTGTGAGGTTATGAGAGGAAGCATGCTATTGGAAGTGAATAGTTTCTGTGTCAAAGGACAGAAGTGCTCATGAAAAAGTTATGCAACCAAATCTCCAGGAGGGTTTGACCAACTACTAGTAACTTGATGGCACTCTTCAAATCCCCTCCAAAATATATTCCTCCTTCTGATGGCTTCTTTTCATATCTTTCCCTTCTGGCGTGTCCCTTGTGGCACTCTTCTGCGTTTGTGGCTGCGTAAATTCTACTCTTCAGCCTGTCTATAATACCACTTGTTCTGATAAACCAAAGAAGAATGAAATACCAAGGTGTATACTGCCTTTGACAGGGGGAAATGAAAACCTCCTTGTCACATTCTTCAAACCTGTAGTCTAAAATAAGCAAGAAGGAAATCTGAACAACATCTAAGACTTTGGACTTGACCGCCCACCCAGCACGCACAGAACTGGAGTGTTCAGACTATGTACTGAAATTCTGAGGCTTGATGTCACCCTTAGTATTCGAAGTGTAAATGATTCTTGCAAAGCAAGCTAGCAGCAAGTGATAAACAAGCGTGGTACCTCTACTAGTAAGTAAGCTGTCTGCAGACACCCTGTAGCTCTGTGTATGTGTATGTATGTCCTTGCTACCTCTCTGCCATGAATAAACATTTGATTCACTGCTTGGCACATAGATTTTCAATCAGCTCATGTATGGTAAATAATGCAAGAATTACCAATGTGATATTTATTTCTGGATGCTGAAAGTTGGTTTTGGTTCAATAATTTATGAAAATGAATCATGCTGTCTCCATCAGCTTTGGGAATGTCTGCAGCATATATCAGCCGAGAAGGTCACTCTGAGGTTTCTTTGCTGGTTGCTTTATACTGGCTTCTTCCCGTAGTATTAAAGAAAAAACCCGCTGCTCAGTCTATTCTGCCAGTTAATACAGGCAGGTATAAACAGATGAATGTGTGTATGTACGTGTGTGTGTTTTCACTGTGATATCATAGATACTGATTAGGGGCTTCCTGTCCTTATGTGACCCGTCTATTGTTTATTTTGTGCTTCTTTCTTTTCTAGCCTGCATAATTGCCTTGCAATGACCAAGAAACCTGCAAAGCAGTTCTTGTGCTACTTGTGAGGACAGAGCAGACGAGCAATAGACTCTAATAAGGCTGAGCTTGGATGGAATAAACGTGGTTTTATGCTTCAGAATCTGGGGCCAGCAGAACTCTGGAGCATTAAGTCTGTTGGGAAATGCAAGTAAGAGAGCAAATGCATTAAATCCTCCTACAACTGCACTGCACAGGCAGAGATTGTCTTTAGAGAATTAACAAAGTTATGGCCAAAGCAATTTCCTAATGGCAATTTGCTCATTATCTTCCCATATTACATTACTTTCAGCTTACTCATATGCACTTCTTATGAAAGTTATCTGTGGTTTTATGGGCTAGAACGTAGAACTCCTTCTTCACTCCCCAAGGACATGTTCATTCATTGAGGAACCCATTATGTTCCCCTGCAGATCTCTGTTGCAACAACAGCATGGCTGCCACCCTTCTGCCTGTCAGGGTGCATCTTGTATTTCCTTGGATTTTCCTTCCCTCGGGGGCCAGTAGTAAGAATGAAACTTACATATTACAAAAAGGAAGGGGGAGAAGACCTGTGAAATTCCTACATTTGTCCAACACACTTCGAGGAACAGGAACATCATTATGTTTCCTGACGGTTGTACTGGACAGTGGTTGTAACTCTTAACACACTCGTTTCCCAGAGTAGAGCAGGAGGGACGCTTAATAGTCCATTGGAAAAATGAGAAGCAATTTGAGACAGATAATAGGGAAATAATAAGGCTGTGGTTTAGAATTCATTGAAAAAAAGGAGTTCCTGAAAAAATGCTGGTGTTGTAGCACCAAAAAAGTAACGAGCTTTTTACAGAGCAAGGGATTCTGAACCATCCTGATTTGCAATGCTGAAATCACCCCTTTGGACCAAAGCTATCTTGTCCTTTCCAGTACAGGTTATGTGTCTATTTGCTAACAGTGTCAGAACTCCCAGTCTTTGGAATACCACGGGTAAGAGCTATCATTTAATCGCAGCCCTTTTATGAGGCCTAGACATAGCGGTTACCATAAGACGATATAAGGATTAATACATGCTAACCATTAGAGTTAGAACAGCTAAGTAGTTTAGCACATACAAATAAACCTTACAGGGAGCACAGATCAATTTAATGTTAGACTAACAAATGATGACTGGAAGATGTTAGAGGTGAACGATAGACCTGAGCCTGGGCTTTCCACAAGTGGTTGGAAGCAGAAGCTTGAGTACCAGGTTCCCAGCAAACATAATTTTTATCATACTAAGATGATGTGATCATATACAGATACCTGATATAAAGTAACATATATTAATAATTAAGATAATAAATAACTTGTCTGGCACCATGATTGTATTCCTCTGTCTTTGAATCTAAAAGGTCATATCTGCACGTAACCAAACTCTTGCTGAAGCTTAGATAAATTTAGTAAAAATTCCACCCTAAAAAGGATCTCCCTAGTGTTGATTATAATCTTCCATCTTGATTTTAGAGATCTGTTTTCCTTCTTTTTATGTTCATTGGTGTTTTTGTTCTGTTTCAACATAGCCATCATCTGTGTGTGTTTCCTACCCCTGTAGCAAATGGATTTGCCATATTATATCCATATTGGGGTAGGTTCTTTGAGCTCTTGTCATTTCCCAGCTAATGCTTGTGGGCAGTACTGCTTCTTATCAAGCCAGAAACATCGTGCTTAGAAATCTTGAACAGGAATATAGTGCACTTTTTCAAGTTGATATAATTTGTATCTTATTGAAGGGATTTTTTACTGTTTAATAAAATGCATGGTTTTGGTTTGCTGATAACAAGCAGTCTGTCATGTTGCTGGAAAGGGTGCAGTCCTGTATTTCACGCAGTGACTCTGGTCACTGGGCCAAGAAGCAGTGCAACTGGGCTGAAAACGAGTCTTGGAAAAATTACTGCACCAAAGGCAGGCAAAATGATACAGATAAACAGTAAGGAGAAGTGAAAAATATCAGAGAGTTTTAATTCCTGAAAACTGCTGACTTGAGTTTTGTGTATAACGCTGCTGCGAATTTCACACAAGGGAGTGACTGTGACACAGCATTCAGGACAGTTTGCGTAACCACAAGCTCCAAGCAGTAGAAATTGCAGTAAGGAAGAAAAAAAATATAATTCGTTTAGTTTGCTGGCTTGTGTAGCAGCAGTAGGACAATCGCATCATGGAGCAGTTTACTGACTCATCAAGCCTAATGCTGCACTTCACTTTTCATCTCAGACAGCCGTGATATGAAAAGCTACTAGGAAAACTCCCTGAAAAACAATGTGTCATATTTTGTACAGAACCACTTGAGAAAAAGGTATTAACCATGACTTTCCGAAGCACATGGTAATGACCTGAAAGTGCAGCTGAAAGATGGGTTTAGGCTGGGCATTAGTGCAAAGACAAATAGTGAATGTAACTTACGTCCTCTGTGTTGTAGTGATGATTTTATTCTTTATTGATGGTTTGTGAGAGCTCTGGGAGGAGCTTTGGTACCTAAATCTCATCTAGTCATGTCTTCAGACAGTGACCTTCAAAACAGTGAGTCAGCCGTTGATGGAAGCAATGCAGAAACACAGCCTTCCTTTTAACAAAATCGCTGCCTTTGCTTTTGTCAGTGGCAGTGCTTCATCAAGGATGAAAAACTGTGGGACTGGACAGCCAAGGCACCGTTTCTGAGCGGTGGGCGTGCGACTTGCAGAAACCATCTACGTGGGTTTCACAGCAAATAATGAAAGTTTGTAACTGCAAAGTTTGTGGCAAAGGGGAAAAATGTTCTTGTAGCAGCTTCACAGCAAGATGGGGTGGAGCTTCACTCCTCTGTCTCGGTGGGCTTGAGCCTTTACACTTTTGCTGCCGGCGGAAGTTCAGAGGAACCCACTCACCCCACAGACTTCCTCAACCACAGTAATAATGTGCCATCCCCTAAACAAAGCATAAAAATTATAACCACAGGAACAAAACTATAATTCATATAAAGTTTGTTTTCTCCTTTTCTGCTACAGTTAGAGCATTGAGCTCAACCTTTCTTAATTTTCTAGTCTCTGGGGTTTACATTAGGGCATACTGTGTTCTCCCGTGTGAAAAAGATATGGGATCCTTAATGAGCACCAGTGCTAATGTCTGATTTTCCCATCTGAACAGCTCTGCTGCACCTTCTTTAGAACAAGATACGTGCAACCTCTTATGGGAAAGAAGTGGAACGTGCTGAGGTCCCAGCCACTACTGTTGTGGTATTTGGTTATTCCTAGGACACATCTGGTTCAGTGCTATGGTACGAGACTCACAGTCTAAGGTACAAGGGTTTCAGGGGATTTGCCTTAGTCAGAGGGAAAATCGCTGTGATAGTGGATATTTTGTGTAGGCAAGCCCTGGAAGCTGGCAGCAAGAAGTGGTCCCATTTGCATCAGTCGTTGCACAAACAAATATTAAGCTCCAGCTTTTAATATCCATTTGTTTCATACAAAAGCTATTAAGATATTGCGTAGACTGTTTTCAGGACACTTTTATTTGCAGAGATAACTACTGGCCCAGGAAAATCTTCTCATTCTGCGTAATCCAACCCAAGGTAATTAGGACTTGTAACAAATGAAGCAGAAAGATATGATTAATTTCATGACAAATTACATTAAAATTAGAACAGGGTGCTTTAATTTGGGCCAGAGAGTAATACACGTTTATAATCACTGAGAAGATTTATGTCAAACGACATGAGAATTTAATTCTGTACATTTGCAGCAACTCCCCTCCTCTTTCCCGACACAGAAATCCGATTGCTGTTTGAGAATGAATGATACTTCACTTTTTTTCACAGAGATAGATCTTAAAAGCGGTCTGGTGTCCTGTTGCCAGTGATTTTCTGATTGTGACAGTAAGTGACACGCTGTGTGATCACTGGTGGCAGTCAAAACACCAGGAAGGTGCCGCCCGTATCAGCTAACCATGATCCGTTAACACCGGCCCATCAAAAGCAACACAAATGGTGGGAAATAAGGCTGTGCTTAACTGGGTAACGAGGGGAACATGAAGAATAACTTATAGCTGGGAGAAACGAGTGAGATTCAAGCAAGCCACTATCTGCAAGAAAACAACTGGAAGCTCAGAATGGAGTTGTTCTGGGAAGGACCAGAGCAGTCAAAGGTAGCAAAGTAATAGCAAAACTGGCAACAGAAATGGGTAGGGGCAGAATAAAGCTGAAGAAACAGGCAATGCTATCTGGGTTGCATGCACAGCAGGAACTTGTCAGAGGATGATTGATGCCTCTGTAGAAATTGAGGAAGCCAAATTTTCCACTATACAGTTGAGTTCATCTGCATTTTCATAAATAAATTGGTGTCAAGCAGCCTGTGGTTTTGTCTCTTGTAAGCCGTAGCAATGAGTTATGTTTGCTGCCACCCAGAAACCTAGCTCGCTGGCAAGCATTTCCTCCCTTGTACTGAAGACTGCTGTGTTTCCCTCTGGAGAGTGGAACATCATGTTTCAGCAGGCACTCATTTGTTGCTCCCTGGCTAAAGTGGCTCAGGCTCTGCAAGGTGCCCGAGAACATCATGAGACCAGAACATCTATAGCTCCATACAGAAATATGCTGGAGGGTTTGGCAGGAAGATGTCTTTCTGGTGGGTGGCTGAAAATATCCTATAGAATAAGTAGCAGACTACCCTAATGTAAAACTTCAAAGGTAGGTTTTTTTCTAATATTCACAGAGAAGTCAACATTGTCTGGGACAGAGTGTTGGCTCGGGGAAAAAAACCCCAAACAAAACCTCAGTGTGTTTGTTTTGTCAGTGATCAAAGCACTTCTTATTTTGGGTGTCTTTTACACCTCCTCCACCTGTCAAATTTGGCTCTAAATAGTGATAATGTTCTGTAGGAACCACAGCAGGGAAGACAGGCAGGGTGATGTTAATGTTAAGGATGCTGTTCTCTGGAGGGATGTATCTCCTTCTAGCAGTGGATCCTCAAGCAAGTGCCACTGTGCTGCTGTTCCTCTGAGGAGTACAGGGAGGACAGAGGAGACACTGCAAACCTGCAGAGTGGAGAGGGTGCTTCTGCATATTCCCCGAGAGACTTCATGTTGCTCAGCTCCTTTAATGTGTTGCCGACTGCTCACAGCTTCAAATACTTCCCTTTTAGTTCCCTAAATAGATGCAGGTGCTCAAAAGCACATCGGCTATAGCCACAGCATTGCATGATGCAGTCTTCTGTGCTCGGCTAGTGCTTCTCCTTCCAGATGAGTGTGGTTTTTGCTCAGACCTCACAGCAGCACCGGGCAAGTGACTCAGCTGTGTTTTACAGGGTGAAGAGTGTTCTTTAAGACAGTAGAAAAATAGAAGAGAGGAGGCAAAAGGTCTTTGATTTGAACTCAATGAGTTAATTTTATCGCATGTGAATGTTCTACACAGAAGAAGGTGATAAAAAAACTTAGAATCTGGGCAGCAAAGTCACAGATGATCCTGAGTGCTGTCTCCTCTCAGCTGTGCGCATAGCGCTGAAGAGACTTGAGGATGGTGAAGAGACCCTGTCTTGACAGGCAAAAATATTTTATTTTGAAGCCACGTTCAGGTGGATGCACATGACTGAGAACTGTATCTTTTGGGCTATGAAGGCAACGGGGTTGCTTCTGAGCTGTGAGTGACAGGGTCACAGGCTGCATGCTAAGAAGTGGAAGGCTGCTCGAGCCCCTAGATGAGCCCCAGGGATGCTGCGAGCTCAAAGGCTAAAATCTGAAGAAAGAGATAAGGACGGGTGTTTGTGCTGCAGCCTGAGGAGGAAGAATTAATGTAAATATCAGGTACATTTTCAAAAAAATCCCCCAACAGAAAACCCACTTGTGCTTTTTGAATTAACAGCCTCTAGGGGAAAAAAGGAAGTTTGCAAAGGCTGGCTTTTTTGCAGGGTTTCCCTCAAACGGCAGAGCAAATCTGATATGCTGTGGGTGGGGAAAATGAGGGAGGCTGCAAGAGCTGCCAGCTGTAATCAGCTGCCTCTCCTATTTCCTTCTAGTAATTTTTTAGATAGCATTGCTTCTGTGTTACAGAGAATGATCCCTGAGGAAGCCTATTATGAAGGGGGCTCTAACAGTTTAAGGGAAAACAGGAAACTTCCTTTCAGCGAGCAAAATTTTTGCACAGCAGAAAGTTCTGCTGCTCCCCTTGGCTTGGTGGGCTCTGCCAGTTGGCAAGCTGTGACAGGTGCGCAGTGAGCAGGGCATCAGGTGCTCTTCTGTGATGACCATTGTAAGGAGAACTTCAGGTTTCTGCTCCAGCCGGCACTAGGTTCAAAGCAAGTTGTGTTTCTGCAGCAGGATTTTTTGCATCCCGTCACTCGGTGGTGGTGGAATTTAGCAGGGCTGCCTCTGGTTGCTCCCTGTGCCAGAGGCAGCAAGAACAGCATCCCTGTGCAAGCATGTGTATGTGCACATATTTCTGTGTGCATTTATGTAGGTGTACGTGTATAAATACACACTTTTATGCAGATACATACTCTAAATGAAAGGCTTTCCGGATTCACAGGTAATTATGCTGTTGTACCTTTCAAAATGCAAATACTGCAAACAGCATGTACAATTTGTGTCTTCCTCTTTGGCCTCTGCTTAAGGCCTGTCTTCTTGCTCTCTGTACTTAGGTAGACGTTTTTGTGAATACAAAGTGCAGATTAATGACTTCGTCCTGCCAAGTTCCTTCCTGTTTTAGTAACGTGGCCTCTAGCACATTTTATGGTAGTTTGCTCTGATATGAATTAACTCGACCTTTCCACTATTCCCTCAATCCTACTGGCTTTAGATTTGATCTTTGGGATTTCCCTTTGGTGATCCCCAGAGCTCTTCCTGGGAATTTTGCAAACATGTTAAAAAGAGACGAATGAGGGGTGTGAATTAGGTCACTTTACCCTGACTGTAACAGCAGTATTTGGCCCAGTCACTAGGCAGAGCATATCACTTCATGTCCTTCTAGGTTGTTCCAGTCCAGCACAGCTCAGGGCTTTTGCTGCTCCCCCATCCATCCTTTCAGGATTAAAAATATCTCCATGCCAGAGCTAGGACATGGAAATAACACAGGCTGCATAAAATGCAGGGAGGATTTTCTGGCAGCTGGGAGATCAGCATTCAGAATCTGCTCCTTTGTGCTTCTGCTGGTCACGCACGACCCATATCCACAGTGCTTTGCCCCTGCTCCTCTTTGTTTTGCTCTGGTTTAATGCGTCAAAAATACTCAATTATTTCTTCCCCTTCTTTCTTCACATTTGCTTTTACTGTGTCCCAGATAGCAGAGGCCTAGTTCCTCGTGTCTCTAAAATAAAACATTTCTTCCATGAAGTACTGATCATCTCCTCAGACGATAAAAGTAAATCTCTCAGAACCTTCAAAAGGTTGTCATTACCTGGCACAACATCTATAAGCTCTTGTTGCTGCCTATGTCCCAGTTTCCTAGCAAATGCTTTCCTGCCACAGTGTTTGTTCCTGCCACTCACCCAATATTAGTTTAATGTAAAGTGTTGTGGGTCTTGTGGATGTGAGCAGGCTTTATGTGTGAATTAGCTGAAGAGAAATTGGTGATTCAGATTGTATTTTACAGCAAAGAAATCTACAGTAACTCTTTTCACTCTATTGGATGTGCTGTTTTTCATAGTATGAGAGATAAGAAACTGGCCAAAAGCAGTTAATTCTTCAGAAAAGGATGGGAGGAGCACAAAAATGCAGCTGTTGGATTGTAAGATCATAGAAGCATAAATAACTACAAAATACCTTGGAAAATTCATCATCTCCTTATGTGAACGAGAAGGTGAAAGATCACAAAACATTCATTTCAGTGCTTTAAACAGATTTGTTGTTTGGAGTGTGTGCAAGTGTGTATATGGGTAGCAGTAATACTAGGAAGTACGCAGAATAAAGAAGAAACTATTTGATTATAATGCTATTACATATGAGAAAATGTAGAAGAGGAAAATCAATAGATTAGATTATCGATGAGGCATTTGTAGGTCATGTCCTATTAAAAGCCCAGGCTGTCTATTTGACAGAACAGGAAACTTAAGCTGCTGTATGAATGTGAGCAGTTCTGTCCATGGAGATGTAACTACAGGTTGTAATCGATCTGCTGTGAGTAGGGCAGACAAATTGTTTTCCAGGCGTATGTTTTGCAGACCTGTCTGTGAATGTTGCATAGGAAACAATTTTTCCACAGCCCTTTTAGATCTTTACAGAAAAGGATTGTCAGCTATATCAGGCATTTGGAGCTCCATTCTTGGTGCATTCGTTGATGCTGGAGTTTATGCCAGTTGTTTGCAAGACCCAAGAGAGTACTGAAACAAGGTAAGGAAGTAGAAAATTAGGATGTATAATTTATCAGCCTCCAGAACTTGTATATCTGTCTGATTGCATAGTCATAAACTTCCGAAATACATCTTGACTCTTGATTGGGCAGCAAGCTCATTACCATACTCACTCTCAGGCAATTGTCATTGGGAAAAATACTAATTACCTGCAATACTTGAATATGCTAATATTAAGGGCTACAGTTGCAGCGAGCTCCATGCTCAAAGGAGTTCTGCATTTAGCTGCCTCCCTGAGGTCCTGTCTGACTTCTGCTGAAAGCTGTCATACTAACATAACTGGTGAAAGCAACAAGTACAACAAAATCTGTCTCTCTCGATGACTGTATTCAGCGAGAGGCCACCAAAGTGACCAGACTGTGTCTGCTGGTTGTGACCCTTTGCTGTCAAGCCTCTCCATAGAGTATCACCCCAGTTCACATTTATCATGGTTTTGTAGGAAGCGCACAGCAGGTGGAAATCAGACAGAAAGGGGAGAGAGGATTTTCCACACTTCTGCCTGCGGCTCAGGACACGTGCAAGGACAACATCAGTCAGATGAAGAGGCACTGCAGCACTGGAACCGTGTACTGCATAGCACCACCTGCATCACTGACCCGGGCGTATGAGAAAACAGGGCTAGCTGTAGTCAAGTCAAAGAAAGAAATTACTCAGGGCAGCACAGTGGCAATGGTCTCATTTTACCCTGTGCCAGTCAGTTGGGAAGCTGGGTGGGGGTGCTGCTTCTGCCAAGATAAGGGGTTGAGGCACGCAGAGCTTGCTCCTCCCGGTGGCAGCACACCTCTTCCCAAAATCTCTCGCAGCTGATGGTAAAGGAACATCAAGATTAACTCTCCACGATCCCTTTTCCACTACGTTTTCCCTTATTAGGTGCACAGCAGCATGACTTTGGTCCAGTCCTGGCCCTTCTTGCTGATGTGGCCAGGCAAGCCGTGAGGCAGCTCTGCAGCAAAAATGCACAGCTGAAGCTGCAGCCCTGGTTCTCTCAGGCATGGACTGGGGTAAGTTTGTGGTCTCTGAAGCAAAAAAAAAGAAGTGAAATGTAGCTCTGTTGTGTTTGGACACAACACAGAGTAATTCTGAGACTCTTCTCTCCATCCATGTCACTCCAGGTCAAAGGCAGGCAGAAACATCTTCATAGTTCCTGGGCCACTGAGTTAATCAGAAAGGCTGAATTTACATATTATTATTAATATTCTATGTTGCTGAAGTGTCCAAAGCACTTTGCAATGCCTGCTGCAATCCAACCGCACAGGCGTTAGCACAGCAGGCTCAAAGCAAGCCCGTAGCCAAGGAGATGGCTGCATCCAGGAAAGCAGGGCCATGTTTGGTTTCGAACTGTCTAGCATGCCCTGTATTACACTGTGGTGCAAAACAGGGCAATCAGCTCTACCATTGCCAAGAAATAAAACCTACCCACCTAACTGGGACCCTTTTGGCTTAGTGACCAAATGAGCCAAATCAAAACACTTGGGATTACTGGATCCTGTTTAGACAGACAGTCTTGGGCAGGCTGGTCTGTCTCTGTGTCTTGTCACTCGCTCTATAGGGAACACAGGCTTTCATTTTAGGATGATGGCTTTACTATATACCTAGAATTAAGGTATGACTTGAGTGCTTCAGGCACGCAGAGTAAGGCCTACCCTGGGATCCAACAGAAAGTTGGTCTCTTCCGGCCGGTGCCCAGACCAAACAAAAATGTGTTTGATGGAGCTTCTGTACTGACTTGTAGAGAAGACAGTGCTCGCTAACAACCAGCAATGAAAGTGAATGAGGAGAGACAGCAATCTGGAATTATTTGGTTTTATTGACAGAAATGTCCTGGATACAAAGTAAGTTCCTTCTCAAAGCATTTACAAGTAGCCTTATTTTACCTGCCCTTAGGTGAGAATTGCCACTCAAATACGCTGCAGACTGATATCATCGCAACATGCTTTGTGATCTACAAACACCTGCGGTCCCTTCTCATCAGATCATGCACCAGTTTTGTTATGTATAACCCTAATACTCGGTAGGTCTCGAGAGGGTTTTCCCACTTCTAGTGCTTTACTCTTCACTTTCGTTGCTGGCTTTCTTAGAGTAGTGCAAGACACAGGATCATCTGGCTTGGGCTGATTCTCAGTATTTTCTGCACTGGTTCCAACAAAGTGATACCATTATACAGTGGTCTCCAGTGAGCAGGGCAGAATTTTCTGTTATGAGTGTCATCAACTAGATTCTGGTGAGAAAAACTACGTTAGGGTGATATTTTATTGCTTTTTGGTTTTTTGAATTTCCTGCTTACTGATGATTGAAGTGATAGTTTAACATGTGACCAAGGTGTGGGCAGATCTCTTCAGAAGAGCTGGAGACAGAAAGCAGTTAGAACATGTGCAAGGTAGAAATTGCAGTTGTTATTTCTCAGGAATTAAGGAAGCATATTGCTGTGACTCTAGCTACAAAAGCCACAAAGTTAGTTTACATTAAAAGGTTTCGCACCATATAAAACACTGAATTGCTTCTGGAGGGACCTCCTTGGACTAACCGGAGAGCATAATACTCCTTACTTAAGCAGCAGTATTAGTTGCCAAAAATTAAATGGTGTGGCTCTTCTGCTGGCTTCTGCAGCAGCCAGATGGGAACCAGTCATACGTGCTTTGTGAGGCCTGGTGCCCTGGAGCAAATGAGCAAGCATAGCTGTGCCAGCTGCTTACAAGCCATGGAATCCTCCTGCTGCTTCCACCACTTCTTGCCATCCTTTCTGTGGTCCTCCTGCAAAAAGAGATTATAATTTCTTCATGGATGCACTGACAAAACCAGAAGACACCAGACGTCCTAATCTGACGCAGAAGTTCAGGCTCCTCAGCATACAGATATTAATGTATATTAATATCTGTGTCTGATAAATCAGTTTCCAGTGGACCCTGATTAACTATAAGAAAGAGCCTGCCCTACTGCTGAGGCTGCAGGCAGATGTAAGCATTGGACAACATGTAACTTGATTAGGGAATATGATTCACCAAGCAAGTTTCAGGTTTCTGCAGCAACGCAGACAAAATGAAAGCAAACCACCCCCCACCTTCACCCTCAGTTTTCGCCTGCTGGAGAAAGCCGGGTGTGTATCTCTCCCTGAGGGCAACAATGTAAAAAGGAAAGAATTTTCATCATTTGTCAGATTTCCTCTCCTCAGAAGCTGGTTGCTCAGGTCTCTGCTTCCCCCAGGTCTTTCCCAGCCCTGGTGGAGAAGCTGCCCTATAAGCTTGTGTGTTTTATGTGGTGTGTTTTGGGATTGACTAATGAAGGTTACTAACTCTGCTGTAATCTGTAAATCCTAGGCAGCTCAGCAGAACAGAACAAAGCTCAGAACTCTACTGGACTGGCATCTCTGTCAGACAAGCAGGGCAAGACGACACCAAGCTTGTATGGGGTTTTTGTCTCTTGCCGTCTTAGCCCACTGGGTCTGACATTCTGCTCAGACAATCACTTTCATTAACTATTGCTGAAAGAACACACGGGAGCCAAGCTTAATATGGCGAACAGCCACTGTAGTTTATTAAGGAGCAGCTCATTTGATAGATGAAATATTTTCCAGCAGTATTATTTTTCTAAGGGGGGAAATACTCAAAGATGTTCACACTTAATTGATCTTGACTTCTTCTAAAAAGACAGTAAGACTTTACTCATGTTTTATCAGCTCTCTTCTTTTTCTCCCTGGCGTCTGTGTCCCTTACCACCAGGAGACAGGCACAGAATTTTCCCAATGCTGAGTACCTCTGCAAATCCTGCTTTTGATCTCCTGTCTCTGGGTAGGGATCTAGGAACCAGATCTTGAACTTTAATTACTGTTACTTTATACATGTTACTTGATCTCTGTGTGCCTCTAGTCTAACTATCTCTATGGCTAAATTAAATGAAAAAAACAGTTCTCATGAAGTACAGCTCCCCACCTGCTTTTCTAACTAACTTCTTGCCTACAGTAAAGCACAGCAGCTGTGGGAGAGAATCAGCTGAAAAGGTAGACATCTGTCACTTGAACTAAAAGAGAGAATCATTAGCTGTGAGTAGCAGGGTGCTATAGCTGCTAAGATCAGGCAAGACAGGGATAAAAGATCAAATACAAAGCCAGGATACAGCACTTGGCAATCAGAAATTTGGTGGTGGTTGTGAGGATTGTGAAGTGGACCTGTTGAGTTTAGTGATGAGGGTTTCATTGAACTTGATGGAAACAACATCTAGAAAACAAGGGCAAGAAGCAAGCAAGAGTACAAAAGTAGTTAAAATCAGCTTTAAAATACACATGAAATTGATTAAATCAAAATTTCCTCTGAAATATTTTCTCCTTGATGACAGGATTGTGAGATTTTGGGGCCCCACTGCAGCAGAGCAGAGCAGCTGTGTGCTCTGCAGCGCCAGCCGGCAATCCCACCCTTGCACAGGCAGCGCCCACAGGTGCCTTGCCCTGATGTGCACTCAGGGCACTTGCCACTTGCCACGGCCAAAGGTTGCAAGGCACTCCAGGCACCTGGCTGCAAAGCTCCTCCATCCCCTATCTCATTTCAGGGATCAACACTCACAAAGAACAGACAGGGACAGAACTGCATCTGTGGGGGAATTCCCTCTCCGTGCAAACATTTGGAGTCTCTTCCTTCAGCTCATTACTCCGAGTTTGGGAAGGGACGCTGCTGATGCCAGGCAAGACAGGGCTTGAGGCAGAAAGACAGACTAAGGCTGTGGCTCTTCTAGGGTGTGGTGCAGAGTGCAGATGGACAAAGCCATAGATATTTATTGTTTGTGTATAAGGAGTCACATCTGAGTCCTAGTACAGAAACGATCCTCTGACTTCAATAGGGTATTGCTGATGTTGCCTTTACAAGCAATGTTTATGTTGGGCTGAGACTTTGTTAACACATGCTTTCAGTTCCAGTGGAAACTTCTGCTTTGCTAAATTACCATCAATATGCAAGAGTGATTTTAACATTAGAGCTTACACGTACTTCCCTTTGAAAGGCATATTTATATTCAGGTGCTGCCACTCACTGCAATTCATTGGAAGAGTCTCTCTAGTTTAGATGAAACACCTTTCTACTTTTTCAGTTCATCTGATATTCACCTGGCATTTCTCAGAGCTCCAAGCTGGGAATTTTTAATTATATATTCCAAATATGAAACCTCAAATGCACATTTTAGAAGGTCAAACTCCACTGGGTTTATTTTTTTTTTAAAGCCAAGCAGTCAGAAAAAGAAGGGATAAGTTACCATTTAGTCTTGTTTGTGGAACAGTAGTGACTGCATAGCCCTCTGGGAGAGATTGACTAAAGAGAAAGATTAAGCCAATGTCTGGAAGGCAGTATTAATTTTAGGAGGGGACTAGCAAAGGAAACTAGAGAAGGGTTGGTACAAAGTCATAATGTGAGATACAGACAAAGCTCTGTGGTCTATATGTGAAGTCTTTTGCTCTTGTCTTAGAAACGAGGATGGGAGATGTCAGCATGCCTGCTTCTTAGTGCAAATGAAAGCAGACAAAGATAGCGCTTGTGATTCTTGAACTGTGAACTGCCTCATTTTCTAATTGCTGGGATTTTTAAATAACTCTAACTCTGCACTGTGCTGTGCTTTATATTAAGAAACTTTTTAAAAAAATTACTTTAGCTATATCTTTTTTCATCTGGGACTCACTATTTTTCCATTTGTTAGAATTAGTTTTTCTTTACATGCAAATTCTATGTTTTGTTTACTCACATATTCCATGTTCCACTGAAACAAAGGAAAACTTCACATGCTTGAAAACTACTTCTGCTGGTGGTAATGAAGCATGCCAATTCCGACTAAGCACGCAGCTGTGGCACTGCTTTCTGCTCTGTGTCTGTTATGTCATACAGGTCTACTCCCCATCCCAAAGCATGCACACAACTTTTCTCTGTGCTATTGGAACCTCCTGCTACCATTTTCCCTCTGCAGGGAAGATCATGTGAAGTTATTCAGCTGGATTTCTTTTTCCTCTCATTTCTGTCTCCTGTGTCACACGCCTGACATGACTATATAGCATGTTGTGAAAAAAATGCGTATGGTCCTCTCGAGGGGTTTGCTCTCTTATATAACACTGTGCTATGTACTGTAAATACATAGATGCTTTTGACCTTATTAGTAGCTTACCCTTGTGTTCAGCCAAATCAAATCCTCCTTAAGCATCTGCTGAAGCGATGCATAAATTGTTAAATATTTGGGTTTCCAAGCATCTTTCCAAATATACTGAATATTTCAGCTGTCTTGTCGTATTATTGCTATTTGCCTTTCATTGGGTTCAGCAGAATGTATTTGGTCCAGATTTACAGCAGCTTAATATTAAAGCATCTCTGTGCCAACACTGTGATTTGCTGACTTTATAAATTATTAAAGCATCTGCGTGCAGGAATACACTTCGGGGAAAGCTTTGCAGGCCTTTGGCATTGGCAATATTACGACACGATTATCTGGGAGCTTTTGGGTACCTTGAGGAACGCAGCTTGCTTGCGGAACACAAATGTGTCCATTAACTGAATTGCAGTGAGCAGAAGCCCTGAAGGATATACAGGAATGGGGTATGGAAACATACTGATGGAGAGAAGTCCAAGAAAGGTTTAGGAGAGAGAGTTGCTACTTCCAGAACCTCTGTTCCAGTGGTGACAGGCTCACTAGAGCCTGCTGCCGTGCCCAGTTGCCTTGGGGCTGCGTGGTCACCGTCAGCAGGGCTAAGGGGAGCGGAGAGCATGAGGGAGGGTTCCACATGAGATGGGGGGTGCTCCCAAAGCACGGAGATGGCTGAAGTGAGGAACGAGATACAGCAGCATTCAGGGGAGGGGACACAAAGGTATTGTAGAAAAAACTAGTCAAAATGTAAGAAGATTTGCTGTTTCATGTAATGGTATACTACTCATATATATAGAGATATATGTTTGTATAACTTGCTGAGCCTTAGTAGCCAACTTCACTGAAGCCTTAGGCTGTGTGTTGTGAATTTGCCAGCTGAATACCATGAACTTTCACTGAAGCCCTGCCAAGCTCAGGGAAGGAAGGCCCCAAGGACTCAGTTGCAGCTAGAAGATAAGGAAGCTCAGTCATCCAGTGACAGCAGCAGGGCCTGTTTGAAGATAAGGGAAGAATCTCCAGCCTGCCCAGAGACAACGGAGGGCCCCAGTGAGGGACAGAAGCCCCCAGACCCAGATAACACCATTGGGTCAGCTGCCGCTTGGACACCACATGGAGAACTCGTGCAGGGCAGGAACTGAGATTGTCAGGCTGTAAGTGCCCAGGGATTTCTTTGTTTGGGGTCCCTCTCCGGAGGCATCCAGCTCGAGCTGTTTTACACCGCTGCACCGCTCAGTCAACTCGTCTGGCATACGTTGTGTCGGAGACTCTGCTTGGGGAAACCTCGGGTCGAGCCTGATGGATGAGGAAGCTCCCGAGGGTCAGTGTGTGTGCGTGGGGGGAGTCGGAAAGGGGCACCCGGCGGCTCGCTGAGAAGGGGTCCTGGTCCCAGCAGAGAAAGTCTCGAGTGGTGTGTGTGAGGACTGCTCGAATGGTGCATGAATGCTCAGGCAGCAGCTTGTCCTCTAACAAAAGGCAGCTCCCTGGCTAAGAGTCACTGTTCTTCGAGTGCTTCTTGGGGTGGTGTAAGGTCTTCAGTTACCTAATTTGCTGTTTGCAGTAGACATCTGTGGGAGAACGAGTCGGCGGTAGCAGGTAAGCAAAGAGTAAGTCCCCTCGACAGAGCGGCAGCTGTTCTGGAGAGATTTAGATTTAAATCAGCATGGAGCAGCTCACGCCAGGCGGCAACCTGCTGCTGGCCTGGCAGCGGTTTTGCTTTTGCAGTGCCTCCCCAGCCGATTTACAGCCAGTGGGGTCCTGCTGTGCCAGGTGTTGTAGATGCCAAAAGAGACCCAGCAGCAGATCTTCAGCTGGGCTGTGGCCAAGCCTTCCAGTTTTAAATAACTGTTTTGTCTGGTAAGGTGTATGGAGGGAATTATGGGCATCTAAGCAAAAACTGATACAGACCCTAAGAGCCAGACTCCAGGCTGGAAATTATTGCACGTTCTATTTTCTGTTTCATATTTTGAAACAAGATCCCATTAGTATAATGATTAAATGCCACATTAGATATTTAACTTCAATATTAAAATTTTAATTCAATCTAGATTAACTATGCAGGCTATTTAATTTCTATATTTAGTGTCTTGCCTCTGCCACATACCCCAGAAGGGGTTGTAGATGCGACGTGCAAGTTAATTTCCATCTTGCTCTCATACAGTTGGACTACATTTTTGAATGATGCTTGTAGTCAAGAAATAAATCAGTGCAATGGAGAGGGAATAGATTTTTCCCTTTTATATTTAAAAAATAATGAAGTTAGATGAGATTTTAATAGAAGAGGCTGAATACCAGGAGGCCTGGAAAAGGGGTATTAGGGGGAGAACATGTCTGTCCACCACAGGGTTATGAAAAAGGAGAAGGAAATGCAAGTGAGAGATAGATAATGTGCAACCAGACAAAAAAAACCTGGAAAGCCAGCCAACTGCAGAGAGGATGTTTTTGTGCTTTGGAGAGAAACATCTCAGTTTAAGTACTATCCAGAGAGTTACGGAAATCCTTCTGAACTGCGTACCGCAGCAGGCTTATCGTCCTATGCCTTTTTGTAGTAAGCCTGTTTTAGTACATCATTTTTGTTGCTCATTTCCTCAAAAGTGATACTGGAAGACACTTCACTACTCAGCTGTTCAAACAATGAGCTCTACTCCTGTGTCCAAAGGGCAGCTACTGGCTCAGTGTGGACCATCACAATAACATTGTGGTGCATTTCGTGGAAAACACTAAAAGGCTGGGTCTCTGCTCAACTTCTTTGTGACTTGAACTAAAGCCTATTGAAGTCACTGAGGGCCTATGATGTCTACAGTAACAGAAACCACAGGCCAGTCTGCCTTCACTTGATTCCTGGGCAGGTAATGGGCAGGAACAAGTAGTCCTGGAAACCATTTTCAGGCACATGAGGGACAAGAACTTCATCATGAGTAGTCAGCATGGATTCACCAAGGGAGGATTCACAAATTGAAACACAGAAGCTTCTGTCTGAACATTAGGAAACACATTTTTACTGTGAGGGTGACTGAGCACTGGCACAGATCGCCCAGAAAGGTTGTGGAGTCTTCGTCCCTGGAGATACTCAAAAGCTGTTTGGATTTGGTCCTGGGCAGCTGGCTCTAGGTGGTCCTGCTTGAGCAGGGGGGTTGGGCAAGATGACCTCAAGAGGTCCGTTCCAACCCCAACCATGCTGTGATTCTATGAATCATGGTATGATCTGTCACAGACAAATGACTTAGCATGTCAGTGTCTCAACTCAAATATTTATTTTCAAAATAAACATATTACCCACTTTGCAGAAGTACTGTATTGGTGCACTGGTGAAGTGTCGTGAGAGTAGGAGTACAAAGTCGCTGATAATAATTTCTGTGCAGCTTTATTAGCACTAAACCAAGATCTCAGTGTGAGAATAAACCCTGCCGACTTTTACACTTCTATGCTTCTGTTCCTTGTAGGCCATCTTTGAGGAGTGTTAGACAGTGTTTGGGACTTTCTGGGAATGGGTATAATGGATGTCTGGCATTCCTTCTGAATGAGTTGTGTCATAAATTTGCCCAAGCTTGTGGGGCACTGTCTTGATGACCCTGACAGTCTCCTCCTGTCTTTTGTTCTTCTGTGGTTTCCCTGAGGAGAAAGCAGAGCTCTTGCACCCCTCCCTCATGATGCCTTTGCATCTCAGCTCAATGTCCTCTGTCGGCAGAGGTGACACGCCCCTTCTGGGAAGCACATCCATAGGTGTGATGCCCAGACAGAATGAACTAGGGGGCAGATATTTTTAGAAATCAGTATTTCAGTGTTCTTCCATAGGACCGGAGGAAATGGTAGGCACTACCATTCAAAGACAAGTCAGAGACAAGGAGCTGGGTATGAGGAGCTGGGAACTACATGTTTAAGTATGTTTGGGGCCTCACCGTTGACCTGACTTTTTCTGATGTCAGCACTACTCCGGACTAAGTGCATTAGTTCACTGTTTCAGACACGGAGAAATTGTGTGCTGGGAGACTTTCAGAAGCATCTGGAGGATTTATGATCAGAACATAAGGTCTCCTGAAAGTCAGTAGGACTTCTGTTCCTAAATCTTTCAACTGGCTTTTAAACTCACTCCTGTAAACTGCAAATGGCCAGGGTAAAAGGAATTAGCTTCTTGGCAGTTGTGTTAGAAGGTCAGCAACTGTGCCACTTAGAGGGAGAAGCTACATTGATCGGTTGCATGCAGAAACCTCTGAATACTTTGAGGCCTTTGCAGCTGTGTTGCTGCAGATTGCATCTCAGGAATTCACTCAGTGCCAACCCACCGACCCTGTTAATTATTCAATAAGTTACATGACTAGCAAGGACCATATTTCTTTGATTGCTGTTACATACGAATTCCCCAAAGTCAGTCTCTGTTGAGACAGAAAAAAGTTACCTGTCTCTTCCCTATGAGTACCTGTGCTATGGTCAGGGCAACACGCATTGTGAGTAAGGCTCGGAGTGGCTACTGTATATCTTGTTAGATGGAGAAACACAGCTTCTCATCTTAGAATTTATCTCCTGGCAACCTCAGATGACTGACTGATCGCAGGTAAGATAATCATACACAACTGCTGGCAATGGTGAAGATCTTGTGTGATTGTGTCAGAACAGCCAACCCAAAATTATTGTGTCTGACGTAGCAAAGGTTAAAGTTGCCTGGCCCAAACCATCTGCCACCAGTTCAAAGCTGCATGGAGGTTTTATTTGATTTGGAGCCACATTTTCCTCTCTATTTGTTTTCTAAATTATTTTCATTCATTCCATTTCTCTTCATCGTAAGTATGACCAGAACTGGCTCTTGAACAGAGACAGTAACTAACTGTGCCTCCTGAGCCCGGATAAATCCAGTGCGATCGCAATGACCTGTGAAATTCAATTGAATAAGAATAAGCTTCATAATCAGTTAAGTCATAATAAAACGTCAGGTCCATTTGAAATAGAGATTATAGTTACTGCAAAATATTTAATAGAGACCTTCCTTTCTTAGTCCTTGGAAATGAACAATTTTGACTATTTCACAAGAACTGTTATTTAGACACTAGGACAGGCAGACCTCTGTTGAGTAATGACTAATGTTTTGAGGACATTGAAAAATTAATTTTGAAATGTAGAGAGGCAGAAGACGAGTCACAAGTCTTTAAAGATCTCATGCCAGTTTTTTAAGGAAATGTACTCTCTTTTCATAAGGAGGTTTCTGTTTGTTGTTTAGAAAAAAAATTCAGCAAAGCTCTGTAATACATCGCGTGAACAGAAATAGATTGGTGTAAACAGATTTGTCTAAAAATTACATCAGGGTAAGGGTTTAACAGCTAACTTGTAACAAGGGCTGAAAGAGGGGGTCAAAGAAATTCGAGGTGTGGAGAGATAAGGGAGGGCTGCCAGCTTGCTCTTACCAGTGAGAACAATCAGCTATTTTAACAATGCAATGTAATCTTTTTCTCTCCTGGATGAATTTTTTATCCCCATTTGTGGGCATCACACTGAGATGGGAAATGTTTTTAAAAAATATGCTGTAATTGAGTGAGGAATTTTTGGTTTGCTAGCTACTTGTGGAACCTTGTATTGCAGAAGAGATCATACTGTAGTAATCTTTCAATCTGTGAATTTGCTTAAAGTCTCTGCTAAGAGGTTGAAAATGAGAGATTAAAAGCAGTCTCCTTTTTCTTGGATCTTCCACAAAATTTCATCTGGTATGGTCACCTGACATAAGTTTTTGCCAAGAAGGTAAAAGACAAAGACAAATTTCTTTAAAGAATTGGTCTGTTTGGAATTTGCATGGCTTGCAGGCATTAGATCAGAAGGCAGGAAATTTGGAATTAGATTTTGGAAGCAGATGCAGTAGAAAATATAGGAAGAGTGAGGAATGTATGTACCACTGTGATATGGCTGACTGTATCTCATAGGTTGTGCCACAGAGCATGGAAGAGATTTTGTGTCTATTTATTTCCATTTGTGTAAGTCAAATCAAAGCCTAAAGGAAAGCATATCTGGGCTTTACACTGTCTTTAATCCTAAAATATCTTGACATATTCCACTTAATATTTTAAGTATTTTTCTAATCCTTTAAGTACTTTTCTAGTATCATTCATACTATATTCCCTATAAAGAAATAGTAAAGTGAAATAGATAACCCAAATGTTAACTTGAAAGAAAGTTGAGATCTCACATTAGCCCAAAATAGGACGAAGTTTATTTGTACAACCATTATATTTAGGATTGGGGCTTTTACCACAATGAAGGTCATTCTTCCTATTGATTCTTTCAGACCAAGGCTTAATGGTTGACTCACAGAATATACAGTAAAGTCTTAAGCACCCTAACAAAAGAATGATGCTTCATTGCTCAAATGAGACTGGTTGCTAGGAACTCTTTAAAGCATCTTAAATATACATCATGATGTTCACAGCTGAAGGTAAATTAATTCTGAGCAGTTCGAAATTCAGTAGCGTTCAGATGCCAAACGATAGTCAAGCATCAGAGATTTCCTCTAGGCTTTGTCTTCTAGGCATTTTCTTCTTGTCTTAGAGGAAAAGCTCTCAGCATAAGTATCTGAAAAAAACATGAAGAATGCTGGCACTGTTCCAACACATTCATCACTGTCCTAATTTGGCAGGGTGGTCTAGGATAGCCTGGGATCTCATGCTCTACAGAAGGGGCACAGCCAGGGTTCCCTCGTGCCCTTGGTCCCCTTTTCATCCCACTGCCTCCATTCCTCCTCACCTGTATACACCCCTTGCCTCCCAATACCTCAGGGCATATACAGTCCCCTCACTTCCTTTAGATGTTTCTGGTACCCAACTTGTATACCCCTCCCATCTGTACAGAGCGTATCCAGTTGCTGACTGCATCTTTAGGGTTAGATTGTGTGGAACAAGAGAACTTGTGACAGCACTTCACTTGTAGCCTGCGCATCTGAATTACCATTGTCTTTTCCAAATACAATGAAACAGGGCTGCCTAATATTCTCAGAGCTAGGGAATCTTCTTCCTGTTCTTATTTTCTGGAGTGTCAGGAAGCCAATTTCACACTTTTTCTCATGGCATCTGACATCACTGCACATTGTAGCAGGTGTATAGAAATACTGGGACGACATGCAGAAAGTACAAAAAAAAAGAAAGAACATTAATTTCCATCAATCTTCATCTATGTTGCATAAACAATGGTAAACTCTGCGGCCTTTGTAGGGATGAAATAAAATAACTTTAAAATGGTGCAGGCATTACTGTTGTATAGTTGAATTTAATGTGTTTGTATCTCCAGGTATCTCTCTGAGAATCCCAGAAAGTCAATTAGTCTCTCTAAGGATGGCCTAACAAGTTTTCAAATAGTTGTATTTGTATGAAGGGATCGCATGAGCAGAGGAATTAGTGAGGACTGGTTTCCCAGTTTCTGTCTCTTTCTCCAGCTCTCCTCATGTCCCCACAATCCTGTCCCCAGGGCAGTGTGAGGTCCTTCCCATGCTCCTAGACTTTCTCACCACCCCCAGCACCTCCATTTTCTCCCAGAGCAGCTTCAGCTTCTTCCCCACTTCCCACTGCACCCCACTGTAACTCCTTCATTTTCTTCTCACGTCCCTTTCTGACTTGCCTATGGCTACTTTGAAAACTGCTGCACAAGTAGACAGTATCTACATACATGACTGATTCAACAGTGCTTTTCTGAGTTCTGTTAATTTTGGGGAAACGTGTAAGAACTTCATAGAGCTATGCTCCTTTTAAATCTTGGATGAAATTGGCATACAGGTTTAAAATAGAGTTAGGAGAGGACGTTAAGGGGACACTGAGGCAAACGGGCTATATGAAGTGGAGGTTTTCAAAAGCACAGGGGAATTTAGGAACATTCTCTGTTTGTAGGGCACAACACATAGAAAGTCCAGACCTTTACTAGATTGAAATGTTGGCTAGGAGGATTATTTCACTTCATATTTAAACATGTTTATTCCAGTGGAAGCAACTTGCATGCACACTGGCAACAAAAGTCTTGCCAGTACAATTTCTTTTATTCAGAAACAATACTGACCCAGGCAATTTTTTATATTTTGCCGTATAAATTTTCTACAGTAGGAGAGCCTACCAGTACCTCTACACCAGTAAATCTTCTCTGGTGTGCGCCTGTGCTCCTGAACTTTTTCAGTATTTCTAGACCATTCCATGCTCCTGTTTTTAGCATCACCCTGGGCCTCTGTGAAAGCGTCGAAGATCAATTGTTGTGGCATCTAAGTTTCATTTTCAAGATGAAGCATTTCAGTGAGATAAGCATTGTATCATATGTAATGATGAGTTTTAAGTAGCAGCAGCTCTCAGATGAGTGTGGGGTATTTATAGAGAACTGATTGCTGGGGAGCTGCTGGGGCTGGAACAAGGGAGGTGGCCAGGAAATTGCTGTCACCTGCCAACGCCCTGCCTTCAAAAATGTCTTCAGTATCACAGTGTCATATGGGGACTCCAGGAGAGATTCCCTGCTCATTAGCATTTGCCTCATAAGGTTAAGCTTGTATCGTACAACTATGGTTATAACAAAAAGTAAGCTCTCTTTTTAACATATTCCATGCCAAATTTAAGACTTAATTTAATTACATATCAGCATACACGCTGAACAAAAAGGCACCTTATGATTTTCAAAGAACTTTTGCAATGTCATTAATTTACAGTTAAACTGATGGCAAAAGTGAGCATTTGGTGCTGTCCTTAAAGCCTCAGATACACCTCCTCACTTGTGGGGGAGGATGTGAAATGCCAGAGGCTGAAGGCCCCCAGGCCATAAGCAGGCATAAGTGTTCCTTTATTGTTGTTATCTTCCAATACAATTTTTTTAAGCCACTCTTCTCATGACCAGGAGGGCCCAGATGGGCATTTGCTCTTGAACCCGCTGGTGGCCACAGCGCTTTGTGTTTGTTCACTCTGTCTTGCTGATGTGTTTGAATGTTGCATGGTGGGTGTGCACGACAGTCCCTTTCATCAAGAGCCGCCCCCCTCCAGTCAGACCGACCAGCTAAACTTCCTTGATACAGAAGAAGCTGTCGAGACCAGACGATCCCTGTTCCTTCATTTTGCACAGTGCCTCTTTCCTGGGGCTAAATGAACAGCTAGCAAGTCTAATGGGAAACTGTAAAAGCTATTAGGTTGCAAGCCAATATCTGATAACGGGAGCAGCAATAGATTATTTATCCTCTGTTGGTTTCAGACTATGTTTGTGGTAGTGTCTTGGCATTGATCTTAGTATGCAGCTGCAAAGTGCATTAGCAAAGACTCCATTGTTTAAACGTCCATTACAGAGCAATGAAACATTTCACCAATTGAGATGCCAATTGCAGATGACACCAAGCTGGGCGGGAGTGTTGATCTGCTCAAGGGTAGGAAGGCTCTGCAGAGGGATCTGGACAGACTGGATCGATGGGCCAAAGCCAACTGTATGAGATTCAACAGGGCCAAGTGCCGGGTCCTGCACTTGGGTCACAACAACTCCACACAGCGCTGCAGGCTTGGGGAGGAGCGGCTGGAAAGCTGACCAGTGGAAAAGGTCCTGGGGGTGCTGGCTGACAGCTGGCTGAATATGAGCCAGCAGTGTGCCCAGGTGGCCAAGAAGGCCAGCGGCATCCTGGCTTGGATCAGGAATGGTGTGGCCAGCAGCAGTAGGGAGGGGATCGTGCCCCTGTACTGGGCACTGGTGAGGCCGCACCTCGAGTGCTGTGTTCAGTTTTGGGCCCCTCACTACAAGAAGGACATTGAGGGGCTGGGGCGTGTCCAGAGAAGGGCAACGAGGCTGGTGAGGGGTCTAGAGAACAAGTCTCACAAGGAGCGGCTGAGGGAACTGGGGCTGTTTAGTCTGGAGAAGAGGAGGCTGAGGGGAGATCTCATCGCTCTCTACAACTACCTGAAAAGAAGTTGTAGTGAGGCAGGTGTTGGTCTCTTCTCCCAGGTAACTAGTGATAGGAGGAGAGGCAAGGGCCTCACAAAAGTTGCATCAGGGGAGGTT